>Ga0164292_10003288_pt1 | contig 13246 bp, 18 predicted proteins | sample GEODES117metaG_FD_111486 | JGI IMG/M metagenome (GOLD analysis project Ga0164292, IMG submission 111486) | Eutrophic lake water microbial communities from Lake Mendota, Wisconsin, USA - GEODES117 metaG | ecosystem: Environmental > Aquatic > Freshwater > Lake | place: USA: Lake Mendota... | reverse complement strand
GGTGGTCCTTGCGCCTGAGAGGTTCTGGGGAGCATTGCCCCTTCGGCGGCGCACTGGCTGTGCGCTCTCTCCCACACGGAATCTGTAGCAACTAAATGTTACTACCTCACCGCGAAAAAAGTACGGCTATTCGCCGGCTACTCGCGCTCGACGGCGCATTGAAAGTTCGTCACTGCCATTAACTACTGAATCCGATATGTCTGAATTGCTCACTGCGTACTCAGACTGATCACTTGGCAGCTGGGATAGTGAGCCTTCGATTTCCTGCCAAACCCGTCCAATTGCGATACCGAATACACCCTGACCACCAGCTAGTAGGTCAATAACCTCATCTGGGGACGTGCATTCATAAACGCTGACGCCATCACTCATTAGGGTCACCTGCGTTAAGTCAGTGGTGCCTCGAGCGCGTAAGTGCTCGACAGCGGTGCGAATCTGCTGAAGTGATACCCCAGTGTCTAGCAGACGCTTAACAATTTTTAGTTCGAGGATGTCTCGGAAGCCATAAAGTCGGGAGGTTCCTGAGCCGGTGGCTGGGCGAACAGTAGGAAGTACCAGTGACGTGCGTGCCCAGTAATCAAGCTGACGATAAGTAATTCCAACCACTCCAGCTGCTACTGGTCCGCGGTAGCCGACCTCTGGCAACGAATCCATGGCGCTGTCGTCAAAAAGTAAACCCTGTTCCCCGGCTTTAATTGCAGCAGCATCGCGTGCGATATCGCGTTGACGTTGTGCTGTTGTGTCTGGCGTATTGCCTAGATCAGACATGCAGTGCTCCTGAGAACAACAGGGAGGGACGACTTATCGTCCCGCGGGGAACCTGTGTCCTTTCACAATAGAACTAGCGAATATCTAGGTCAAAGACATTGGCATTCGACACGCCGAAGTCTTACCCTAAACCTTTAGTTGAGATTCATAAACCCGAAATAGATGGGTTTTTGCTCATTAGCTTTTCGCCAGCCAGCGGGCTAACTAAAGTCCTCAGGCTGGATGTCATCCAAGAAGGCGCGGAACTTATCGAGTTCCTCTTGTGACATGTCACTATCTGTGAAGGCACCATCATTTGGCTCAAAGTCATCGTCTATCGCCAAGTCCATGCCAGCAAAATCCATGACCTCTTGGGCTACGAAGACCGGAACTTGATTTCGAATCGCCAAGGCTACGGCGTCAGATGGACGAGCGCTGATCGAATCGTGGTTTAGGAAATTGATCGTGGCGTAGAAAGTGCCTTCAACCAACTCACTGACAGTTACCGATGTGATTTGTCCACCCAGTTGGCTGATTACGTTGGCCAACAAGTCATGAGTAAGCGGTCTAGGTGGCTCCACGCCATCAAGAGCTAGCGAGATTGCAGTAGCTTCTGCGGTGCCAATCCAAAGCGGTAAGTAACGCGTGGCCTGCTGATCGCGCAGGATCAATACCGGCTGATTTGAAGGTAACTCAAGTCGTACACCGACGACATCTACTTGTCTCACAAAGCCAATACTATGCGTAACTGGCTATTTCTGACGTTCGATAACTTCCCGAATCAGGAGTCCATGCAGCGCGGTAATCGAGTTTGCTAGTTGCAAAGTAAGTTCCTGGGCTTGGGCACTGGCATTTGCACCCTTGCCTGCTGAAGCGCTTTTCACTATCGGCGCAAACAGGTCCACTTCCCTGCTGGCGCTAGAAAGCACTGTCTTTAAATGCCGTGGCTCTAAGCCAAATCCGCGCAGAGTAACTGCGAGATTAACAACCGCTGAGGCAGTCACTGAGAAGTAGCTTTGACTATCTGGCTTAATCAACCCAAATTCAACTAATTGGTCTATGAATTCCGCATCAGCTCCGGTATCTGCCATCAATTCAAGCCGGTTCATACGAACAGTAAGCATCTGGTTCGAGATATCTATTGCTTCGGTGCTAACTAAAGCTCGTGGAGCCTTCGGAGTAACGTCACCTACGACTGCTGGTTGTAGACCTCGATTCAAAGCATCAATATGTTCCTTGATAACACGAAGCGGCAAAAAGTGGTCGCGTTGCATGCGAAGCACGTATCTAAGGCGCTCAACATCTACCAAAGAGAACTTGCGATACCCACTTGCTGTGCGCTCCGGCGATACCAGCCCGTTGGTTTCAAGGAAACGAATCTTAGAAATGCTTATGTCTTCAAACTCATCACGAAGTCGAACTAATACATCGCCAATACTGAGTAACGCTGGCGATTCTTTCGAGAAGTCATACTCCGGCGAATTCATCTATTGACCTACAGATGGAGCCAGTACAAAAACGAATCTAAATTTGCCGATCTGCAATTCATCACCATTTACAAGCACTGTGTTGGTGACGCGATGTTTGTTTACGTAAGTTCCATTTAGGGAACCTGAGTCACTTAATACCCAGTCAGAGCCAACTAACGAAACCGATGCGTGCTTTCGAGAAACCGTTACGTCGTCAAGAAAAACTTTGCTATCTGAGGAACGACCGATACTCATTGGTTCATTAGCAAGGAGTGGGAACTGCATTCCCTCTAAGGCGCCGCGACGAACCAAAAGGTATGCGGTGCCACCAGCTAATTCAGCTATCTTTGCGGAATCGATCGGACCAATTTCGCCAGTTTCCGGATCACCGGGAATTGGGATCACACCAGTTGCGTCAGACTCCAGAGACACTGCTTTAGTTAGCTCTGGCTCGTCTCCATGACCACTCATGTCTCTACCTTAACGTGAGGGTTAACTTGAGGTGAGTGCCTGGTAGGCCGCTGCGTCCATAAGTGCGGCTGCCAATTCTGTGGCATTCCCACTGACGCGAACGTCGACAATCCAGCCATTCTTGTATGGATCGCTGTTCAAGGTATCTGGCGCAGTTTCGATCGCATCGTTTCGAGCGATTACTTCGCCAGAAACTGGGGCGTAGATGTCGCTAACGCTCTTAGTGGACTCAACCTCACCGCAGGTACCCCCAGCAGTCAGGCTGTCTCCCACGTTTGGCAGGGATACGAAAACGATGTCACCTAGGGCGTCTTGGGCGTAGTCAGTGATTCCGAAGCGAATAGTGGATTCATCAATAACCTGAACCCATTCGTGCTCGGCGGTGTAATTCAAATCTGCAGGTATGTTGCTCATAAATAAATCGTACGGCATTCAGGCTTACGATTTTGGCAGGGGCACGATAGCCGAAATGTCCACATTTTCGCTCTCGCTGATAGTTACTTCACCGCCGCCAGAGCCAACGGTGTCCACCAGTCCCCCTGGGATTTCAATCGCTGGAATCAAGACTGACGGATCGCCGATTGCCGAAATCGTAATTGGTACCTGTAACGCAGTTCCGCTCACTGTGATGCCGCTCGTACTGTCTGCAAACCAACTGTTGGCTACTAGACGAACCGCGAGACCACGATCTGAGATTTGGATAGCTGTTGCTCCGGCATCACGTAGTTCCTGAATTGCATCAATCAATGTGGAAGCAGTGAGGTTACCTGAGATTGAAATTTCAACACCAGTTCCAATGATTGGTTCACTACCGGCTAATACGCCCAGTGCATCCGCTCTACGTTTTGCTTCGTTGAGCGCTGAGTATTCATCTCCACCCAATAATGTCTCACGAGCATTTTCAAGTCTGGAATTTTCAGCTTCCAGTCTTGCCTCGCGCTGAGCTAAATCATCAAGCAAACTCACCAGATCGCTTTGACGAGCATTTGCCAAAATAGATTCTGATTCGTTGTCCGCAATTGCTGCAGTCAATGTAAAGCCAAGCACGACGAACAAAACTGTAATTACGACTTGGGTGCCACTGCGCTGTGGCGATAGCGTGCGCCTTAATCGAAAGCGCGCTTCTTCTCCAGAGCGAGCCGGTCTAGCTCTTCTTGGTGCTGAATGCATTCCCATTGCTAAGCCTTTAGCAAGTGTCGTCTAATAGCCGCGACGTTTGCGAAGATGCGCATGGTCAGAACAACAACAACGCCAGTTGACATCTGGGAACCAACACCAAGTTGATCGCCAAGGAAAACAATTACTGCGGCCACCAGAACGTTGGATAAAAATGAGATGACGAAAATTCGGTCATTGAACAAACCGTCAAGCACGGATCTAAATGCGCCAAAAACAGCATCCAATGCAGCTACGACAGCAATAGGTAGATAAGGCTGTAACCAAACTGGAACAGTTGGCTGCAATAACAGACCAAGCACAATGCCAACTAGCAAACCAATGGCTGGAATCACGGCGTATCCTCACTATTCCTAGAAGTTGAACTAGCAGCTGGCAAAGTTACGTTACCCACTGTTTGCAGTTCCCAGATTACGCCGTATTTGGTCTCTAGCTCTTCAAGCAGAAGCCCAGCAGGGTTGTCTCGAAACCGACCAGCAAGTTGGTCAGCGTCTGGACCAATAGCGGTAACTACGTAGGGCGGAGACATTGGACGGTAGTTGATCAAGATAGCTTCACCGGCAGCCCGGATCGCAGATGTTGGAGTGAGGCGCCGGCCATTAATTGCGATGTCAGTGGCGCCTGCCTGCCATAGCCCGTTAACAATCATTTGCAGATCGCGGTCAATTACCTTTCCTGGCGAAGATTCATCACTTGAAAGCGGGTCAATCGGAGCATCGTCTATGGTTACCGTCACGCCATCACCCGCTACTTCGGTCTGCCCGGTTGCTATTCGGAGACGATCCAATCTCTGTCGAGCCTGCTCGCCCAATGAAGTGCCAGCTAAAGTTGCAGCTTCGGCGTTAAGCAAATCGTTTTGCGCAGTAAGTACTGTCACTTCGAGTTCTTGCACGCGTCGATCTGCGGCCGTCACTCTCTCTACCAACGCGTCTCTGGTCAGCGATGTCTCACTGGCTTGAGTCCTGGTCTGAGCTATAGCCATACCTAGAACTAACGTCACCAGGGTTGCAGCGGCTGCAATGAAAAGTACCCGCAGTCTCCCACTATCTTGATTTGGCGCGGTGTTCTCGTAATCTGATGCCAATGCATCAGCAAGTAGAGCATCTAACGATGCATCAACGCGCATTACGCTCACTTCTCATTTCTAAAACTTGTCGATAGTAAAGAAGACCTGCGTACCAATACATAGTGATACCCCAAATTAAAAAGGCCCAACCAAATACGTAAGCAACCTGACCCACTAATCCTGCAAAAGATCCCAGCAGAATCAGCGGCAAGGCATAGAGCAAGTTCATGGTCGCCGCTTTGCCAACAAAATGAACTGGCACACCGGTGTATCCGAAGCGCTTTAAATAGATCAAGAGCAGCGACATCAGCACGTCGCGAAGAATCAGTAATACAACTACCCAGATCGGTAATAGATCACGAATGTAGAGCGCTGCTAATGCTGCAACGACATAAAGTCGATCGGCCAAAGGATCTAGCAATTCACCCAATCGGCTGAATTGATTCAACTTCCGAGCCAGATAGCCATCGAGCCAATCTGTAAATGAGCTAACGATTAACACCGCAAGGGCTAGTCCGTCATTTTCAGGGCCAACAATCAACCAAAAGAAAACTGGAACACCCAGTAATCGCAGCGCACTAAGTGCATTAGGGATTGTCCAGTTGCTACTGGCCGTACCTAACTGCGTTGGATTGTCCATAACTTAAGCCTACGGTCATCCATAGAGTTTCTATGCGATAACCTTTCTCGAGAAAGAAAGATAAGCCCTGGTACTCCAACTGGCAGAGAGCGCGGTCTCAAACACCGTTCAGTGTGGGTTCGAATCCCACTCAGGGCACCACTTTAAGAAATCAAAGAGTGGTTAACGAACCTCTGATACCAGCGATCTGACCCAAAACCCCGTTTATAAACTTGCCAGACTCTGGCGTGCTCAAAGTAGCTGCAATTTCAACGGCTTCGGATACTGCAACTCCACTATCCACTTCAGGACGCCACAACAATTCGGCTATAGCCACACGAACAATGGCACGATCCACTGCTGGCATCCGCTCCAGTGGCCAATCTTGCGAATATGTAGAGATCACTTCATCTATTCGATCGATGTTTGTTTCTACTAACCCAGCTAGTTCGATCGCATAATCATTGACATCCGGATTGCGTTCGAATACATCTGAAGCTGTTACGCCGCGTTGTTCAGCTTCAAAAAGCGATTCAACGGCGCGTTGTCGAGCTTTGGTTCTAGTGCGCACTTAGTTAACTCGACCTAGGTACGAACCATCTCGAGTATCCACCTTTACTTTGGTGTTTGATTCGATGAAAAGTGGAACCTTAATCTCTGCGCCGGTTTCAAGCGTTGCTGGCTTGCTGCCTGCACTTGAGCGGTCTCCTTGCAAACCTGGTTCGGTGTAAGTGATCATAAGTTCAACGCTGGCTGGTAATTCCAGATAGATAGGCAGATCATTGTGAATTGCCACAACGCCTTCTTGGTTCTCAAGCATGTACTTAGATCCATCGCCAACAATTGCATCAGACAATGTGTACTGCTCGAAAGTCTGTAGATCCATAAAGATCCAACCATCACCATCACGGTACAAGTACTGCATGTTGCGCTTGTCTACGTCAGCGGTTTCTACTGAGACTCCAGCATTGAAAGTCTTGTCCACAACTTTGCCCGAAAGAATGTTCTTCAGCTTGGTACGAACGAATGCCGGACCTTTACCTGGCTTAACGTGCTGAAACTCAACAACAGCCCAGAGTTGTCCATCGATGTTTAGGACAAGTCCATTTTTTAGATCATTAGTTGAGGCCACTTGCACTCCTTGTTAGGTATTTACAGTTCCAGTAGTTCATAGGGCAAATTCGTAAGGTTTAAGTAACCGTTGGAATTAACAACAATCGTGTCCTCGACTCTCACGCCACCCTTGTCTTTCAGGTACGCGCCAGGCTCAATGGTTATGACTGTATTAGGCATAATCTTAGCGGTTTCAACACGACCAAAGAACGGATCCTCATGGATGGCAAGTCCGACGCCATGACCAAGTCCATGAGTAAAGTAGTCGCGATATCCGCTATCTGTAAGCGCTTGATTCACAGCACCTTCTACATCAGCAAATTCAATGTCTGATCGAATGGTTTCTCTGCCACTTGCTTGCGCCTCTGTTACCGCTGCGTGCAATTCAATTTGCCAACTACTCGCCTGCCCAATTACAACAGTCCGTGTGCAATCTGCGTGGTAACCATTAACTTTGGCACCAAAATCAATCTTAAGAAGATCGCCAGACATCACTTCTCGATCTGTGGGTTCGTGATGTGGAATTGCGCTGTTGGGACCAGATGCCACTATCGAGGCGAAAGCTATGTCGTCAGCACCAAGTTCACGCATTCGCTGTTCTAAGTTGTTGCGAATCGCTTTTTCGGTCTGCCCGACGCGCACCGATCCAATGATGTCCGTAAACGCATTGGTTGAGATCTCACATGCCTGTTTGATCAGAGCGATTTCTGACTCATCCTTTACAACCCTCATGCTTTCAACTAAGCCGGTTCGGCTGGTGAATTGGTGTTCGAAAGACAAAACTAACTTCTGATAAGAGTCAATTGAAAGATCAGTACCTTCAACAATCACTTCGGACTTAGCAAGCTTGCACAGAAGTAACTCAGGAAAATTGTGACCTATAAACACCTGCAAGTCAGGTACTTGTTGCGCCGCTTGAATCTCGTAGCGTGAATCAGTGGCAAGGATTGCAGTCGAATCAGTTACTAAAAGTGCAGCATTAGATCCAGTAAAGCCAGATAAGTATCTGACGTTTAACAAGTTAGAAATGAAAAGACATTGACCTGGCTCTATTTCAAGCTGAAGCCGGCTAATTCGATCTAGCGTCACAACTTGGCTAAAGCGTTCAATGCTAAGACGTATGACTGCGCGCCAAAACCACTGATTGTTCCCTTGGAGATTCCAGAGATCAGTGAGGTGTGGCGAAACTCTTCTCGGGCAATCGGATTGCTTAGATGCACTTCGATTAATGGTGCAGTCAGCATTGCCGCTGCATCTCGAATTGCCACTGAGTAATGAGTAAAAGCTGCTGGATTCATGATGACTGCAACATCCGACTTAGCGGCTTCGTGCAACCAGCCAATCAAAGTTGCTTCATCATTTGTCTGGCGAAAATCAATGCTCATATCTAGCGCAGATGCAGTCTCTTTGCAGAGGCTTTCAATTCCAGCAAGCGTTAAAGTGCCATACAGTTCTGGCTCACGGGTTCCTAATTGATCAAGGTTCGGCCCGTTAAGAATCATCACATTAAGCATGGTCTTCAGCCTGCCCTAATTTTGCATGTGCAGCAATCAGCAACGCCGCATCAGGACCTTCAAGGATTGCTGGCTTACCGACTTGCTCAAGAATTATGAATCTAAGTTTGGAACCGCGACTTTTCTTGTCAATCCGCATGGCATCGTGCAGCTGATTAAAAGTGCCTCGATTGTAGGTAACCGGCAAGCCCACGCCACTCAAAATTCTGCGATGACGCTCAACAGTGTCTTGATCTAGGCGTCCTGCTAGTTGTGACAGATTCGCTACGAACATCATGCCAACGCTGACTGCGTTGCCGTGGCGCCAAGAGTAATTTTCAACTCGCTCCACTGCATGTCCAAAGGTGTGACCATAGTTCAAGATCTCGCGACCTGCCGAAGTGCCTAAAGTCTCGCGTAAGTCAGTTCCGACAACGTCTGCTTTCACTTGGATAGCACGAGCAATAACTTCCGGCGCGTGAACCCAACCAGAACTCTGGGCGCCAAGCATGTCTGACTCAATCAAGTCCAGAATCTTCTCATCCCGAATAAACCCACACTTAATAACTTCAGCAAGTCCTCCGATGTAGTCATCGCGAGTTTGTGAGTCCAAAAAATTCATGTCACAAATCACAGCCGAAGGTGAGTAGATAGCACCTACCAGGTTCTTACCTTCACTGGTGTTGATTCCAGTCTTACCACCCACTGCTGCATCAACCATTGCTAACAAAGTTGTTGGAACATGGATGACTTTGATTCCTCGCAGCCAGGTCGCGGCAACGAATCCAGCTAAGTCAGTTGCTGCACCTCCGCCTAGGGAGATAATGATGTCGTTTCTAGTGAATCCGGCCTTACCCAGTGCCATCCAACAAAATTCGAGTACAGATGATGTCTTGGCATTTTCGGCATCAGGCACTTCAATCGAAATTGACTCAACTGATGCTAAATCCTGTCGCAACTTCCCTGCTGCTGCCTGCATCGATTGCGGATGAATAACCGCGATCCGAGAAGCTCCGTCAATGTGATGGCTAACTTCAGACAAAATGTTGCGGCCAACAAAAACCTGGTAAACGTGTTCGGCAGTTACTTGGATCGACTTCATGATGCATCACTTTTTTTCAATTCCGAAACTATCTCGGCGACTACTTCAGATGGAATTAGCTTGGACGTATCCACAGCAATAGTTGCTACCTCTTTGTAAAGCGGCTCGCGCGCTGCCATCAGATCAGCAAGTTGACCTCGAACATTTCCCAGCAAAAGTGGACGATTCCGGTTCATGCCAACACGATCTACAGCTTGCGCCAAACTGGCAACTAACCAAACTGCAGTTGCGTCCTTAACTTTGGCTCTAGTGTCATCATTTCCAAGCGAGCCGCCACCAAGTGCTAACACGACATTGTCTGAACCAAGTAGTTCAACAATCGTGTCATGTTCGAGCTGTCGGAAGACTGGTTCTCCATCTTGTGTGAAGATGTCTGAAACGCTTTTACCAGCACGGGCTTCAATTACTTGATCACTGTCAAAGAATTCCACAGCTAACTCTTTTGCTAAGAGTTTGCCAACGGTAGTTTTTCCAGCGCCTGGGACACCAACTAAAACTATGGTCGGCATATCAAATCCTTAGATTCGATTTAAACGCTTCGATGTTTCGTGCAGTTTCAGAAACATGGTCGCCACCGAACTTCTCGAGAAGCGCTTCAGCTAGAACTAATGCGACCATCGCTTCTGCAACAACGCCCGCAGCCGGAACAGCACAAGCATCACTGCGCTGCGAGATAGCCGTGGCAGGCTCTCCGGTGTTTACATCGATTGTCGATAGTGCGCGGGGCACGGTAGAAATTGGTTTCATCGCGGCGCGAACTCGGATGGCATCACCAGTACTCATGCCACCTTCAGTTCCACCGCTGCGTGCAGTCTCGCGATGGATCTCGCCGTCTTCTCGGTAAATCTCATCATGTGCCATAGAACCTCGACGACGAGAAGTTTCAAATCCATCGCCAACTTCAACACCCTTAATGGCTTGAATTCCCATCAATGCGGCAGCGAGCTTGCTATCTAGTCTGCGATCCCAGTGCACATGCGAACCTAATCCGACGGGCACACCATGGGCTACAACTTCGACCACACCGCCAAGTGTGTCTCCATCAGACTGCGCTGACGTAACTTCGGCTTGCATAGCAGCGCTAGCTGAAGGTGAGAAACATCTAACTGGATCTTGATCAATCTTTGCTAAATCTGAAAAGTTTGGAATCTCATCTGAGTCAGTTGCCACGGTGCCAATGCTCACCACGTGGCTCATCACTGTGATTCCTGCTGCCTGCATCAAGAAGCGTTTTGCAACTTCACCGAGAGCAACGCGTGCCGCTGTTTCGCGAGCACTGGCGCGTTCCAAGATTGGGCGGGCATCAGTGTGTGAGTACTTCTGCATTCCTGCCAGATCAGCATGGCCTGGACGCGGTCGAGTTAGCGGAGCGTTACGAGCAACACTTTCAAGATCTTCGGAAGACACTGGATCGGCGGACATGACGTCCTGCCATTTTGGCCATTCAGAATTTGCAATGTTTATGGCTACTGGACCGCCCTGGGTAAATCCATGACGGATTCCACCGGTAATGGTCACCGCATCTTGCTCAAATTTCATTCGTGCGCCACGACCAAAACCCAGTCGACGTCTAGCAAGGGCAGCGTCAATGTCAGAGGTTTGCACTTCAATACCGGCTGGAAGGCCCTCAATGATTGCAGAAAGCGCAGGTCCGTGTGATTCTCCAGCGGTTAACCAGCGCAACATGCCTCTAGTCTTTCACCTTTTTGGCAATAACACCGAATTGAAGGCCTAGATGGTGCTTAATCCCCTAGTCAACAGTTCGGCATTAAGCGCTTCACGCATCTGCGCTACTGGTGCGGGCTTGCCAGTCATTAGCGTTACTTGATGACCTGCTTGATGTAACAGCATGCTCAGGCCAGACACGATGGTTCCACCAGTAACCGCCCAAGAGGCAGCTAGTTGAGTTGGCCATGGATTGTAAACAACATCGAGAAGTAAACCCTTTGGCGAAATCACCTCACGAGCGATCTCATCAAGCACACCCACGGGTGTGGTGTTGACTACTACATCTGCTTGCAACCAACCAGACTCACCTAGCTGGACATGCGAGAAATCGACGTCAATCTGTCGAGCAATACCGGCCATGCGCTCAACATCAGTTTCGTTACGCGCAATGCAACTTACTTCTTGCGCACCGAGTAGTTGTAGGGCAACCAGTGCGGAGCGAGCCGTTGCACCAGAGCCGAAAATCACCGCGGATGAAACCTTTGCAGAGCCCGCTTCCGATAAAGCATCAACCAAACCAAGAACGTCAGTATTGAAGGCCTTGACTCGATCTCCGAAAACTAAAGTATTGATCGCACCAGTCAACTCAGCGAGCTCGTCACAAGTATCAGCAAAGTCAAAAGCGACCTCCTTGAGCGGCATCGTTAACGAAACTCCCAGCCACTCTTCATTAACGACATCTAAGAAGATTCCAAGTTCTGACTTTGTAGTTTCGATAGCCGAGTATGTGTGATCTAGACCGAGCGTTCGATACGCAGCATTATGAAGGACTGGTGAAAGAGAATGTGAAACTGGACTACCTAGAACTGCGGCTTTCACTTGTAACACACATCTGAGTTGGCATCACAGAATGCAAGTAGCTCATCTTTAAAGACAAGAAACTCTTCATACGACTGAGTGAATTTAGTTTCTGTGGTGAGCAAATTTGTCGTGATGAAATAGAGCCAGTCACCATTCTCTGGATTCAAAGCAGCTTCAAGCGCCAGTCCACCTGGGTTGTTAATAGGAGTTGGCGTCAGTCCGTCATTTAAGTAAACGTTGTAATCCGTCGGTGTATTCAGCAACTCTGTTGTGAGTAGTACATCTGCAATGCCAAGTCCGTAGTTAACTGCGGAATCGAATTGCAGCCGCATTGGTTCGGCAAGACGGTTGTAAACAACACGCGCGACTTTTGCGAAATCTCGAGGTTGACCTTCACCTTCAAGAAGTGATGCGACGATCACGATCTCATACGGACTTCTACCCATTTCGGCAGCGCGGGCCTCTAAGTTGATGCTTGTAGCTTCGGCATTGAATCGTGAGATCATCTCGCTAATCATTTGCTCAGCGGTTGCTCCCGGACCAAACTCATAGGTTGCTGGGAACAGGAATCCTTCCGCATTGCCACCGGCGTAATCAGGCAGACCCAGTTGGTTTGCGTTCGCGACTGCAGCTTCGAAATCCGCCAATGGAATCCCAGTCTCGGTTGCAAGGGTGTTGATCGTCCACGAGACTCGTTTGCCTTCTGGAATGACAACGCGAGTGACTACTCGGTTCTCTGGATTCAGCAGCGCCAAGATTGCATCTGAACTCTTCATTTCAAGGAGCAAGTTATACAAACCTGGAGCTATAGAACCACTATCGGGATTGTCATTGGCTGCAGCGATGAAGCCATCAACGGATGCAACAACCCCTAAGTCCTTGAGGCTGTTGCCGATCTGCGCGAGAGTTTCACCAGACTCAATCTGCACTTGCACTGATCCTGAACCTGGTCCTGGGAAATCTGGTGCGCCCGAGAGGCGGGAAGCAACTTGAGGAGCCACCAGTCCAATAGCGGCGATAACCGCAATGAATATAACGAGTGTTTTTCCAAAAGACTTTTTCTTTGAACGACGTCCTGGTGGCTTTTGCTGAGGTTGTGAAGAGTTACTAAACAAATCGACGTTGCTCATCTAGAAACTCACTTCCTCTCCTACCAATGCTCCAGAATTTCGTTCTGAAGCCAGCGCGTGTTCCAAAATAACGACAGCCGCCGCTTGATCTATTGCATCACGACTTTGTTTGATATTGCGACCCGCCTCATGCATTCCGCGTTGCGCGCTAACTGTGCTCAATCTTTCGTCAATTAGTCGAACTTGTGCAGTTGATTGCCCCAATAGCGCAACTAACTCTTGAGCGAATTCAATTGCTGCCTGAGTGCTCGCCGTGTCCTTGCCAGAGAGGCTAATTGGCTTACCTACGTAAACACACATTGCTTCGTACTCTCGCACAAGATCTACGACT
>Ga0164292_10003287_pt1 | contig 13255 bp, 13 predicted proteins | sample GEODES117metaG_FD_111486 | JGI IMG/M metagenome (GOLD analysis project Ga0164292, IMG submission 111486) | Eutrophic lake water microbial communities from Lake Mendota, Wisconsin, USA - GEODES117 metaG | ecosystem: Environmental > Aquatic > Freshwater > Lake | place: USA: Lake Mendota... | reverse complement strand
TTTTAATTTTTAACCTTAAATTTTAAACCTTACACTTTTGGTACTGAAGGTTTAACATTAAATTTTAAAGCCATCACTACACCTAGTAATATAATACCATAAAATAAAGCAAAATTGTTTAAATAATCTAAATTATATATTTCTTTATAATCACTAATTAATTCATCTGAACCATTATATTTTTTTTCAACAATACCTAATTTTTTTTTGAGTAGTTTATTTTTTATTTTTTCTTTTGTTATTGACATATTTATTTTTTGTAATCTATGATTTATAGTTTCAGTATTTTTATCAATATTATTTGAAACCATAAATAATTCTGAATTTATTTTTTGTAGGTTAGCTTTAATATTTTCAAACATTTGTTGATATTCACTGTATTCAGGATTTTTATTGTAAAAAATATAATATTTTACAAAATCTTCTAAAATTGAAGGTAATTTTTCTTTAAGAGTATTTATTTGAGATAAAAAAACTTGCGGTTTTATTAAATCATCTATCGAATTATCTTGTTGTAAATCCATTAATATATATATCTAAATTAAATATAAAATTTTAAAAACCAATTAAATTATATAAATTATATAGACTTATAAAACATAAACAACTTCCTATTATAATTAAACACCAGCCAACTATTATTTCTTTGTATGCTTGTAATTTCATATATTCATGTGATTTACTATATGGATGACATAAAAAAAAATCTATTTCTTCTTTTTTTGTTTTATACATAAATGATAATTGTGGTAATCTTTATATTAATTAAATACAAACTCTGTAATAACTTGATTCAATCGCTGTTTTACTAGCTCTTGTAATTTCGCATACTTGCCCAGGTCTTAATCCTATTACTTGAGCAACTGGGTCAAATCTTGATATATCTGGAAACTGTGTTATATCTAAAATATTATATTTTTTCATAATACTAGCAACTTCAGATTTTTTCATAACACGATGATTTGGCACAAGAATATGGTCTAAAATATTAAACTGTAATCTTTTTATATTTTGTATTACAATAAATACACCATCTTTTTCCCATATATGCTTTAGCTCACTTATAAGTGTCTCATTCATATCTTCTTTAATAATTATAAATAATGTGTCATCTTTTGTCAAAATCACTTCTAAATTAAACAAATCATCAACCATTTCATTGATATTTGCTGGCCTAACCATTTTGCCTAAATAATATTTAATATAAATTTTATTTTTTCTTTTTGTATTTTCATCTTCTTCGGTTTGTTCAAGAAGCATATCTAATTGATTATTTTGTTTCATTGTGTTAACTTCATTAATACTAAATTTATCATAATCATCAACATTAAATCCTTGCCTCTTCATTAAATTTAACACAACATTTCTGGAAGTGTAAATAGAAGAAATTTGGCTACTTAAGTTTTGAGTTGTCATATTATATTATAATATTATCATTAGTATTTCTTTTTATTTCAATTTTATTTATTAATATATTTTTATATATTAATTTTTTTAGTCCCAGAGTTATCAGAGTTTTCATTTACATTATCTGAAAGTATAATTTTTTTACTATCGCTGCTACTATTACTTTCATTGTTTTCCCCTTCATTTTTTTCCTCTGGTTTAGCTTCATCAACTTCTAAAATTGTTTCTTTATCTACTGGCACTGAAGCTTCTGGTTTTAATGAATCTGGTAAATTGGCAGCATAACCTGGTGAATCAGGAGCATAATCTGGTGAATTGTGAGCATAGTCTGGTGAATTAGGAGCATAATCTGGTGAATTGTGAGCATAACCTGGTGAATCAAGAACACCTTGATTATCCGCTGGAGATAATGGAGCATAATCTGGAGATTCGTATGAGTTAGGTGGAACTGGTGGCATATCAGGTGTATGTTCAGCACTTGGTATTACAGGTGATTCAACAGGAAGTTTAATTATTTGATTTTGTTTCATTAATAACATTTTTACATCTTGAACATATTTATCAATAATAATTTCAATTGGTTGTCTTTCGTTACTTCTATTTAGTAACGCAAGATTAGGTATTTTTTCATATTTGTTTTTCATAATTAATTTAAATTCAAGTGGCTCTAAAGCTGGTCCATCTTGAGACTTAAATTTTTCATATTTTTCATATAATTGATTATAATGTTCTTTTGTTATTATTTTTGTATCTGCTATTTCCTTTGGTTCTTCTATCTTTAATAATTTAGTAATATTATTTGAGTAAGACATATTCAATAGTTGGTCAACATTATCATCTGTGATTACTCTCATTTGAATATTTAATATCTCTAATTCTTGAATTAATAATTTTAAAGCATAAGGCACTCTTAAAATACTAAATGAACGCCCAAAATTACTAACATTTTTTACATTTTGACTTCCATCTGGGTTTGTATGAAACTTAATTGGACCATCAGCAAACAAACTAAAAAATAAGTTCTTTGAATTATTATAAACTGAAATAGCACCTGTTTTATTACACACCGCCATGTTGTGATATTCATCACCTCTTACCATAAAAGATTCATTCAAAAAATAAGACATTCCATGTGCTAAAACACCATCACGCTCCATTTCTCCAATTCTTAGACCACCATCATTTGCTCGTCCTTGAACAGGTTGTCTTGTTAAGTTTGTATTTGGGCCACGAGCTCTATAATTTATTTTATCTTTTACCATATGTTTTAAACGCATATAATATGTTGGACCCATATAAATGTCCGCTTCAATTTGGTTTCCAGTCATTCCGCTATACATCAATTGTTTTCCGCTGGAGTGAAATCCAGCATTTGTTAACATCGGTCCATATGTCTCATAATTAGAACCTTTAACTTGAAAAGCTGTACAATCTCCAAATCCTCCATAAATCGCACATGCTTTACCAAACAACGACTCAACAATTTGTCCAATAGTCATACGTGATGGAATAGCATGTGGATTTATTATTAAGTCTGGTCTGGTTCCATCAGCAGCAAAAGGCATGTCTTTTTCTGGAATAATAAGACCTAAAGTTCCTTTTTGTCCTGCTCTTGAAGCCATTTTGTCACCTATTGCGGGGACCCTTTCTTCGCGAACTCTTACTTTAGCAATATTTGAACCTTCTTCTCCTTGTGTTATAAAAGATTTATCTACAAATCCTAGCTGACCTTTTTTAGGTGTAACAGATGAATCAATCCATAAATCATTATCATCTGGATTACTAGTAATTTTACCGATTACTACAGTTTTATCATTTAGTGCGGTGTTTTCTTTAATCATTCCATAATTATCTAACTGACTATAGTCAAATCCAGGTTTAGTGCGAATAACATTATTCTTTTCTATATTAGCAAATTTTGAACTAGCGTTACCAGATATTTCTGCCTTCTCTTCTCTCGATTCATACATTGAAAAATACGTTGTTCTAAATATTCCTCTGTGAACTGAGCCTTCGTTAATCAAAATAGCATCTTCCACATTATAGCCTGTAAAACTCATAATCGCAACAATCGCATTAATACCATAAGGTTGTTCTTCATTATTTATATATTCTAAATATCTAGATTTAATAAGTGGTGTTTGACCATAATTCAATACAACTCCCATTTTATCTATACGCATTTGATAGTTTGAATGATATACAGAGACTGCTTGTTTACTTTGTCCACAAGAAAATGAATTACGCGTTACTGGATTATGTTCTGGATAGATAATTTGATTTCCCATTACACCTAAAATGAACGATGGGTCAATTTCCATATGTGTATAATAATTATTACTATTGAAGTCTTCTTCTTTTATAGCAATTAACGCACCTGATTCTTCAGCTGTATCAATAAAATCAACAACTGATTTATTTGCCTCTAGTAATTTACTTACTTTTTCTAAATTGCTTCCGATATCACTATATAATTCATTTAAATCGTATGTTATATTTGCTTTTATAGAAAATTTTTCGTCTGATTTTTTTAAAAATCCTGATGTAATTTGTTGCCATGTAATTTGTCCGTTTGTAAATAGTGCTGTTACATCTTCTCTGTTAAAACTTATATTACCATCTTCAATATAATAAATGGGTCTTGTTAGCCTGCCAACATCAGTATAAATATTTATTTCATTACTTTGATAATTAAAAGATATACTTACAAAAGTTGGAATAATTCCATTTCGTCTATATAATTTAAGCATTTTTACTAACTCTAATGGGTTATCAATTACACCAATCCAGTTTCCATTTATAAATATTTTAGAAGTATTTCCTAGGTATTCTGGACTACATTCTAATATTAACTCCATTGAAGTATGTGCTCTTAACCATTTAATTATAGGATAAATAGATGAACCAATTGTTATATGCGTGCTTATTGCTAAATGTTTATGCAACCCAATATTACCACCATCAGGAGTATCAATTGGGTCAATTAACCCCCATTGTGAGCTATTTAAAAGACGTGGACCAACAACTTTAGCACTAGCATCTAGAGGTAAACTAATTTTACGCAAATGTGAAATATGTGTATTCCAACTTAACCTATTTAAATCTTGGATTACTCCTAGTCGTTTTGTGTGTGCCTCAGAGCCCCAATTTCCTTTGAAAGCTTTTTTAAATCCAGTTTCAACAATTCTATCCTTAAATATTTGTTTATAATTTACCATAATTAAATCAATAAAGCTATTTTCTGTGTATCTTTTTAAATCACGAGCACCTTTTTCTTTTATTTTGTGTTTATCTTTTCTGGTTTTTTCGGATTCATCATCTTCCTTGTAATTACCTCTATGATAATAATATTCTTCATCAATTTTTCGTCCGATATCTTTTTTTTGAATTAAATAATATTCACGAAATAAATCGTAAATAAGAGAACCTGATAACTCTACTCTTTTAAAAGCAAAGTTATCACGGTCGGTAGGCTTTTCTTCTTTTGTAAAAACTTTTAATAATTTAATAACCATCAAACCAATAAAATAAGCTTTTTCTAAAAAGTTCATCTCACCAACATTAGGTAAAAAATAATCAGATAATATTTCAATAACTCCTGAAATTGTGCCCCTCTTAGTAAAAAATTTTATATAGTCTAAGGCAGTCTCCTGGGTAAATATTTTATTAGCATCATGAACAGATGGAATAAATAAATCAACATATTTCTCATTTTTTTTTATATCTAATAAACAAGTTTTAATAATGTCTTTGTCTGAAATAACACCTAAAGCTCTCATTAGGATAAACAATGGAATTGGTTTTCTTACATTTGGAACAGATACTACTATTTGATTATTAGAAAGCGCTGGCGATGGAGAGAGAATTTTTACAGCCGTTGTTCTAATAGGTTTTGAAGCATCTTCTGATACTGACCTAATTTCTGCTGAATAACTATATATGTCCAATTTTGAATTTTTTTTAATATAAATCATGTTATTCGCAAATGTTTCTTGAGGAATTATTACTTTTTCTTTTCCATTTATTATAAAATATCCACCATAATCATTGCGACACTCTCCCATGTTAAAACGAACATCTCTTGCTAATTTATTTAAAATACACATATTGGATTGAAGCATAATTGGAAAATTTCCTAAGTAAATTTTATTTAATTGTTCGGTGTGAGTAGTTCTTTCTTCGCCAACATAATAAATAAATTCAATATCCACATCATAATGAATTGATGTTCCATACGTCATATTGCGTAAACGCGCATCATTTGGATACATATAATGAGTATGTGTATCGTCAAAAATAATTGGTTTTCCAAAATAAACTCTAGAACCATCTTTTCCACCTAAATACAATAAACATTCGTTTCTTTTTTCAGAGTTTGTTTCTTCATCTTCTGTTTCAATAAATCTAATAGGATTATTTTCACGAAAAATTTTATTAATACCACTACTACAAAATATATTATACGATTCTAGATGATGAGCAACTAAATTATTTGGATTATCTGAAAAATATTTATCAATTAAATTCCAAGATATATTATCTTTATTTAACTTATCCATTTTATATTATAATAATCTTATTTTTTTAAAATGTAATTCACAATAATAATATTTATATTTAAAAATATACATATTATTTGTATGTTGTGTTAAACTATTATTTATTTTTTTTTGTTTTATTTTTTTTTGTTAATAACCTTTTACTTTTACCACCTTTTTTCTTTTCTTTTTTTTCATTTTCTTCTGAATAGTCATCTGATATTGAAAACTCTGACCAAGGTTGGGTAGGTCTATCATTCAAATAAGGTCTAAAAACATTCCATTGAATATGTTTATCACAAAATTTATTTTTATCAAAAGGAATACCACACGAATTTCCAAATCTACCAACAAAAGCCATTTTTTTTGTTAACTCTGAATCCATAACAAAACCATCTACTACTCCATGTGCGGCAAATGGTTTTGGTCTTCCCGCTGCAGACATATATTCTCTTGCGTCTAAATCATAATGCGAGCAAACAGTTCTTGAACAAGGGTTATCTTCTTTAAGCAAATAGACATCATAATGGTCAGCTATTATCTCTTTTGCTATTTCAATATCAATTTTTCCTTTATGCTTATCCATTAATTCTTCTAAACGCACTTGTCTTGCTCCTTGATGACGTCTAATATCATACATCCCTGAATTGTCACACTCAAGGTTTCGAATTTGTGGGTCATATGGCGCATTAAATCCAATAAAATATCCATTCTTTGTTCTCTCTATATTATGAAATTTAAGACCTAATTCTATTCGCAATATTTCATTTGTATTTATATCTCCAAACAACCAGGAGTTAGCATAATCACCACTATTTTCTTTTAATAAAATATCTACATATTCATCTAATGTATTTCCATACTGCATGGCTTGTCTAATTCTATAACCAATAGGAAATTTTTTCTCATATGGCATAAAACCACCAATAGTTGTTTCAGTTCCAATAATACCTTTTGCGGTTATAAAAACATCAGAACCACTCCATATCCAGCAAGCACACGTTTGCATCATAAAACGAATTCCTTTATCAGGATTTAAATCTAATATTATATTCATATATTGTCCGTCAACATAATCTGTAAATGAATTATGGGCGCACACTATTTTTCCATCTGAAGTCCAATCACCGACGGCTATAAAAGCACTGCATTTGTCTTTATTTCCACCTCCTTCTTTTCCTACATGACCTTCTGACCTAGTTGAATACCAATATGGAATTGACATATAAAAATTCCAAGCAATGATTTCCTCAATTGTTGTTTTTGTTCCACCAGCTACACAACCATCAACTATTCCTTCCATTTCTTCGTAGATTTCAGGAAATTCTGTTTTAGTCATTTCCTTAAAGTCGATATTTATTTCTTCAATAAAATATTCCCATTTTTTTCCATATGATTCATACATAAAAAATTCCAACATTTTTTGAATTTCCTTAAAATCTTTAGCACACAAATAACCATATGCGTATCCTCTTTCTTTTGGTTTACCTTTTACTGATATATATTTCCATCCATCTTTTTCATACATTAGTCCATTTTTTATTTTCATTTATATATTATATACTTTTAAAATATAATTTTTATAATAAATTTAAAATATATTTTACATGTTTATCATTAGCATACCTATAAGAACAAATAAAATAATCCATGGAAGAAGAACTAATAGCCAAGAAATTCCTGTGTGACCATCTTTACATATTAAATTCAAAACCCATGTCCAAAAAAGAATGTATATTAATTTTATAATAAAAACTAACATTGTATTTGGGACACGACAAGAAAAAGAACCAACTGTATAACTATTTGAATTTCCTAAATTTTGAAATAAAACCATTACTAAAGAAATAATTGATATCATAAAATATAATGCTGCTGGAGAACATAATTCTTTTAAACTCTTAGGAAATGACATTATGAAATACACTTAGAAAAAATTTAAAATAAAAAATTATTGTCTAAAAACGCTTGGATTTGATAATCCTGGTTGTTGCCATGGCATAGGATTTATTGGAGATTCAAAACCTCTTAAAGCATTATAAGTAGTTCCTAGACCATGTTGAAATTGCCTTCCGACATTTACTAAGTCTTGGTATAAAAAATTAGATAGAGTTCCACCTCTTTGTTTTCTACTTTTATTTTTTTTACCTCCTCCTAAAAATGGCGGTTGAGCACCTGTATCTATCATTTGTCTTGAAATATCAACTGGAGCGTATTTATTTAATGAATAATGATTATAGTCTGCTCCTACATTATTTGTTCCAGGCCATTTAAAATCTGCTCCCCAGTTTTGCCCAGTTAGTCCACTAGGTGCCAAAATAGGTTTCATAGGTTCTAATCCTTGGCCGTATGGTAAACCGTTTCCACCTTTTTGTCCTTTACATTTACTACACTTACAACCTCTTCTATGAGCACCACCTTTCATTAATCCGCATGTTCCACCGCAAGAACCTCCTTTCATTAATCCGCATGTTCCACCGCAAGAACCGCCTCTTAGAGTAGATGAATTAATCCAACCTTGATGTGCGGGAGGTCCTCCTGTATTAGGATAAACAGGATTTTCCGCATTTGTATTTGTTCTCATATTTGAACTATTTGTGCTACTACTTGCGTTTGTGCCAGTATATGCTAAATGTGGATTGGGTAAAGAAAAAATAGGTTTACCTGTATATGCTAAATTCATACTAGACCCACCTTTATGTTTCCTAGATTTATTTTTTTTAGAACAACCTCTCATTTTGTAAAGTTTTTGTTTCCTACTTTTCGGCATTATTATATAGTATATTAAGAAATTATTCATTTATTTGATTATTCAATATCAACGTGTGTAAGTAAATGTCTGCGGCAACACATTTTTTTTAAACCAAGTTCATCTAGCACCTCTCCTTCAGGTGTTTTTTCGTGAAATTCTTTTGTTAAATATAACACCTTATTTACTTCCATTCCATCTTTGGCAATTTTCTTTTTACGAACTTCTTGAATATAAAATCTGTACTTATCAGCAAGCACCATTCCACAAGTAAAGCATTTAATTGGGATAATCATTTCTTATATAGATATGTAATATTATTCTTATATCTTTTTTATAATTTATTTAATTTTATTTCAATTTTTTATTTTATTTTTTACTTTTATTTAAAAAATAATTTAAACATATTATAATCTATACTATAATATGCTTTCACAAATAAATGAATTTGCTAAAAACAATAAATCACGAGTTGAATGGGATGAATACTTTATGTCTATTGCTTTGCTTGCATCGTGTAGGTCTCCTTGTGAGCGTCTACATGTTGGTAGTGTAATTGTAAAAAATAACCGAATAATTTCTATGGGATATAATGGATTTATTGGCGGCGCACCACATATAAGCCGTATTCAAGATAATCACGAACAATCTATTATTCATAGCGAAATAAACGCAATTACAGATTGTGCGAAGCGTGGAACAAGTCTAGATGGAGCTAAAATATATATTACACATTATCCTTGTCCACATTGTTTTCGCAGTATTGCTGCATCAAATATTAAAGAAATTATTTATTTGAATGATTATAATAACAGCCCAATAGTAGAAGAATTAGCATGTGATTCAAATATAAAAATTACTAAAATAATTTAAACTTATTTTTTTTCGTCTAATAACATTAATGCCATAGCAGCATAATTATGTAAATCTAATAAAGTATCACGAATTTTTTCATCATTCACTAAATTAATACCATTTTTTGTTATGGATAAAGAACGTTGAATTTTATCTTCAATTCTCATTAAAACTCCAATAAACCCATACTGGGCAAAAGCATCTCCATAGTCAGCATTTTTTCTTATAAAAAGCTCTAGTGCTTCTCGTTGAATTTCCGTCATTTGTTCAACTCTATTCATTTTATAATATATTTTATATTTGTTTATATTGTTTAATTTAGAAAAGATATAAACTATTTAGTAGGACAACTATTACCATAACACTTATTTTGATAATAATAATAGTCAATATTAACATCTTCGCCAGATTCAGTTTTAAACGTAGGACCATCTTGATTGCCCGCAACACATTTTTTCCCATTTAAAACAACACAACAACTTGTTGAATTACAATTTTTTTTTGTTAGTTTATTACAAGACTCCTTCAAAGAAGCGGAATTACTTTTACAAAAGTCATCTACTGGACTCATATTAATTGATGTATCAGGTTTATTAGGTTCTGGTGGAGCTATTATTTCATTTGTTGTATCGGGTTCACTTGTAGTAGCTGTTTCACTTGTAGTAGCCTGTTCGTCTGTTGTAGTTGTATCAGATTTTTTTGATTTTTTTTTATTTTTTAATGCTTCAATATTTACAACCTGAACTACTTTTTTATTAGACTCATCAGGATTCAAATTAATATTACTAATATCAATAAATATTATTAAGGCAAATATAACTATAACCACAATAAAAATATTTAAAATATAATTTCTTGAAAAGTCCATTTTATATATATAAAAGTAAATATTTTATATATATGTATTTATATGACAAAATCGCGTAGTAAATCTAAAAAATCTGGAGTTTTAAAAGGTTTAAAAAAAACAACAGCTAAAGCAGTTCCTATTGTAAAAAATGGTTTAAAATCAGTTGGCGCGACCGTTAAAACTGTGGCTATAAAATCCGCACCAACGGTTAATAAAGGTTTAGAAAGTGTTTATGGAACTTTGGCAACAGGTTTTGATATGGGAATTAAAGGCGTAACAAAAGAAGTTAGTAAAATGTCTAAAAAAAGACGCTCTAGTCGCCGCAGTAATAAAAAAGGAGGCACTTCTAGAAGATATTAAATATAGTTCAAAATAAAAAAACACAAACATAGAAACATACAAACACAAATTTTTATTTAATTAAATTCTTTATATATTATTTCTTTATAGTTATCCCACCTATAAATAAATTCTTCAACTTTTTCATTAAAACCATATTCAATTAAATAATTTATAATTTTTTCTTTTTTTTCTTCTTTATTTTCACCCCATAAATCATCTATTACTTTATTAATATTTTTTTTACACCAATTACTTTTAACACACCAATCATTTTTATTAAATACACATTCTCTCTTACCAAAAATATCATTTTCATCAATACTTAACAAACTTCCATCTGTCAATACTAATATATTCCTTAAAATATTATCACTACATCTAAATATTCCATCAAACAATCTAATCTTTAACATACTATACAATTTATCTTCATCATTATCATCTAAAATACTTTTATTTTTCCCCAAATCTCCAATATTTTCATAAAATTTCATCATACAATAAATCACATTTCTTTCTCCAAAATAATAATTATTTTTCCAACTTTTAATACTCTTATCAACTACTTCTAATCCACTATTACTTTTAATCAATTTCATTTTTAAATCTAAAATTCCAAATTCTTTTTTAATAACATCCATAAACAAACAATCTCTACCAAAATTAAAACTTTTTTTCATTTCTTTTAAAACATACATTTCCTCATTTTTTCTAACAATAATACAACATATTTTCATTCCACAAACACCCTCAACTATTACTTTTACTATTTCAAATTCTTTAAAATCAATAAATTCAAATTCTTCTTCCACTTTTTCTTCAACTACTTTTTCTTCAATTACTTTTTCTTTAACTACTTCTTTTTCTATTTTATCACATTCTTCTTTTTTTAAAATATAAAACTCTTTATATTTTAAACCATTTTTTCCTAATAAACTCAAATCTTCATTCTCAACAAAAGCCCCTACTTTTCCAAATTTACCTAATCCAAATTTTTTATTCACATGCCAGTCATTAACCACAAAATCCTCATTAATCACAATTTTCCCCCTATTTTTAAATAAATAATTAACTACATCATTTTCACTCATACTTAAACTATAATTATAACTATCAACCCCTAAATTCATATCCTCATTTTTTATACACATTAATCCAAACCAAACTCCAAACATCAATCTTTCTTTCATACTTTTTCTACTAAATCTATCTAAAACAAAATCAAATAATTTTTTATTATTACCTTTTAAACACATATCTTCTAAAATCTCAAAATACAAATAAACTCCATCTTTTTTATTATATCTTTTTCCCTCACTACTCAATACTAACATTTTATTAAACACATTAATAACATTTTCATTTTTTTCTTCAATAAATAAAATTAACCATTCACCTAACATTAACAATTCATTACTATCATTATTTTTTTTATATTTTAATACTTTTTCTAATTCAATATTTAAATATTTTTTACTATTATATCTCCACCAATTATTTACATAACTTACCATTCTACATTTTTTACATTTTTTTACCAAATCACATATAGCTTTCATTATTTCTATTTTACTCAAAAATCTTTTTTCATTATCAATCATATCAAATAAATATACACACCTATTAATTATTTCTATTTCACTAACAACAATTTCTTCAAAAATTAAAATCTTCATTCTATTAATAATATTCGTCATCATTCCTCCATTTTTTAATCCAAAAATCATCATCTCCATAACACACCATTCAAATTTATCAAACATTTCTCTCCTATAATACTTACAAACTCCACTCTTTAACACACTACTTCTATATCCCCAGTAACTACTATTATTAAACATACCGCATCTCATACCATTAATTTTTTTAATTTCAATCGCACTTAACATTACACCAAATAACATCATAAAGTTTTCCATTTTAAAAATATTTTCTTTAACTTAATTTAAAATAAAGTATTTTAAATAAAAACAATTCAATTTTTTTATTAAAAAATGAAATACTATTTTTAAATTTCTGCTACTATATATCCTTTTGTTGTTTTAACTTTTTTATGTTGTGTATTCTTTTTATGAATTTCATTATGACAATCTTCGCATAATGTAATTAAATTTGCTACATTATTTTTATGAAATACTTTTCCATCCTTATTTATAATTCCATTTTCATTTGCCTCACTTTGATGTTGAAGATGATGAACCTCTTTTCCAACATTCTTGTTACATTTTTCACAAAGATTCATTACCTTTTTGGAATTGAAATGGGATGATTTGAGAGAAAGCATACTACCTTCTTCTGGATGATATTTCATTCTAATATTAAACGCCGCATTTAAAAAATCATCGGGTAATTTGAGTGATTTACAAACTTCCAAACCATACATACTATTACCGGGTCCGTCTTTAAGTTTGCGGTCATACACAAGCAAATCTCTTTCTTTATCATAAACAACTGCCATATGTTTTAATACAACACTTTCTAAGTTAGTAATTTCTTCATAGTTAATAATTTCAT
>Ga0164292_10003285_pt1 | contig 13256 bp, 21 predicted proteins | sample GEODES117metaG_FD_111486 | JGI IMG/M metagenome (GOLD analysis project Ga0164292, IMG submission 111486) | Eutrophic lake water microbial communities from Lake Mendota, Wisconsin, USA - GEODES117 metaG | ecosystem: Environmental > Aquatic > Freshwater > Lake | place: USA: Lake Mendota... | reverse complement strand
TGGATAAGAGGAAATCATGACGAATTTATTCAAGAATTCATTGGAACACATTTGGGTTCAATTGAAATTAGAGAAGATTATAAATTGGATATCTATAACACTATGGAGAGTTACTATATTTTTCATGGAGATGTTGTGGATGTTTTTATAACAAAATATAAATGGCTATCTAAAATAGGAGCTGTTGGATACGACTTTGCACTCACACTTAATCGTTGGTATAACCATTATCGTAAATGGAAAAAATTACCTTACCAATCTATATCTCAGAAAATAAAAGCTGGAGTAAAAGCAGCTACTAATTACATTAATGACTTTGAAACCACAGCATTATCTATGGCCTCTAAAAAAGGATGTAATGGTGTTATTTGTGGACATATCCATCAACCCGAAGATAGAATGATAAATGGTAAACGTTACTTAAATAGCGGAGATTGGGTAGAAAATATGAGCGCTATATTAATAGATTACAATAACAATATTATGTTATACAAACACAGCTAGACTGACCGCGACTCTTGGCATATCTTTATTATATAATAAGAAATGAAAGATATGAACACACAACAATTAATGGAAAAAGTTTTATTGACCGCGGAAGAGCGTGATAGTGTAAATTCAATTAATCCGGAATGGGTTAAGAAGTTCTTATTTCATAATACGTGGAATAACATGTATTTAAATTTAGACGTATATTCGGAGGTTAACCACGAAAAACGTCAATTTGAAATGGAACGCGGTTATTAAGATTGATTGACCGCGATTTTTTCACTAAATTTATTATATAATAAGAAATAAAAGTTATGGTAAACGAACAATTAGTACAAGACACAGTAAATTTATTTATTGAAACAAGATCATTAGAGAGTATGGATGCTGAACATCCGATGTTTGAGGAATTGTATCAAAAAGAATGTCAATTGTATGTACTATTTGGTAGTATGTCTGATGCTGATACAAATGAGTATAGAATAGCAGTTAAATATATTAAATAAAAGTTATGAATAAATCTGAAATTAGAAAAGCCGTTAATAAAGCTGTGTTTGAATTTGCTGAATCTTTAGGTTATATGATTGATGACCATGGTGAAGGTGGTAGAGTAACATTTATTAAACCTGACGCGAAAACTATAGATGATTCAATCGAATATAGTCGCTCACAACAATCAACTTGTACATTAAATTGGGCAAGTAAAGCTGCGAAAGCTGATGAAACTAAAATTGAGAAATTTATTGACCATATTGTAAAAATTATTAAATAAGAGTTATGAAAGTAATTGAAATAGAAGCACCTATCTACCCACGTAAAGCTTATGTGGTAGAAGACAATGAACAGGAGTATTTAAATTTCACTAAAGGTATTGAGGTATTACCTGCCCAATATTATGAAAGTGATAACGGTAATAAATTCTACTTCAGAAAATATCATCCAGACGGAACTCCAGGTTGGAAAGGTGGTGGATATGAATGTTTTGATTCGACAGGTGCTAGTAGAGCATTTTATGCTGACTCATTAATTATACATCCTAGATACTTTAAACGTAAGGCAAAAGCTGAAAAAATACGCACAAGTACAGGTACAGGTAAACGTGGTCGTCCAAAAATGGACCCATCACTTAAAAAGGAAATTATAGCATATGTTAAAACAGGTGGTAAACGTGGTCGTCCAAAAATAGACCCAACGTTAAAAAAGTCAATTGTTTATGTTAAAACAGGCGGGAAACGCGGACGCCCAAGGAAAGATAGTTAATATTTATTGATAACATGAAAATTAGAATAAAAGAAATAAGTAATACACCACAAGCGATATTTTTAGCTGGACCAGCGGGTGCTGGTAAGTCGTTTATCGCGAAATCATTACCATTATCTAAATTCCATATTATAAATGTTGATGATACTTATGAAGAATTGTTAAAAGCATCAGGAATGGGCATGAAACAAAAGGATTTTAATCCTGATGAATTGTCACAAGCCGCTAAATTAATGGGACAAGCACAAAAAGCTACCAAAGAAAAATACGCTAAAGCACTTGAAAATTTAAATGATATTATTATTGATGGAACAGGTGCCGCTTCTAAACCATTACTCAAGAAAAAGGCAGAATTAGAGGCTTTAGGTTATGAAACAATGATGGTAATGATATGGGTTTCACCTATAACATCGCTTGAACGTAATGCTAATAGAGACCGCTCATTAATGCCAGGTATTGTTTTAAGAACATGGAGAGATATTAATTACAATGACGAAATATACGCTAAAGCATTTGGTGATAATTTAGTTGTTATAAATAACGATCCAAAAGATGCTGATAAAAGTTTTGATCCCCAAGAAATAAAGCGTAGATTTTTCGACACGTCTAAGGCTAAAGGTAAACCAAAAACACCTGAAGAAATAGAAAAAACAAAAGCAGATGTTGCTCAATTAAATAAAGATATTGAGTTAGCACTTCAACAAACACCAAAATTCACTCCAGCTTCAACAGCTGTGGCTAAAATAAAGGCATTTATTAAATGATAGATTTAAGTACAATATTAAACGAATTAACTGAAGACGATGATAAAAAATCAACTTCAACTATTTGTTTCTACCCAGGAGGTTTTAAACCACCACATGAAGGACATTATGAAGTAGTTAAAGATTTAGCTGCTCGTCCATATATTACTAAAGTAATAGTTTTAATTGGACATAAAACTCGTGATGGTATAACTAAAGAAATGAGTAAGCGAATTTGGGATTTATACCTAGCTGCTGCTCCAATGGCTAAAGTAGAAGTTAAATTATCTGATAATCCTGCTCCAATTAAAGATATTTTCTCAATAATGGATAATGATTTAGAATTACAAGCATATGTTGCTGGTACACCTGAAGATGGAGAAGATCAATCTTATTTTCAAGGATTAACTAAGGCATTTGGTACTAGAGTAAAACCATTATCTATTGAAGAAAAAGTAATTACTCAAGGTAAGAGATTATCTGGGACTGAAGTTCGTAACTTAATTACTCAACTTAAACAATCAGTACTTGCATTACGTTCAATATCTGATAAAAATTCAACTGAATATTCTAAAGCAAGAAACTCATATTTAAATACATTAGAAACACTTAAAGGATGTTTTCCTGAAGTAATAGTTCAAAAAGGACAATTTGATGATATATTAAAAATATTAGGTATTCCTGTTTTAAATGTTGACCAATTACAAGAAAATCAAGAAGATGGAGAGGGTAATTTAATTATTAGAATACCTTATAAATTAACAAGTAAAATTGAGAATTATTTAAATACAATGTTAATACCATTTGAGTATTCTCAACAAGCTTTCGGTGGACAAGAGCGCCGTATGTTGATACCTAATTTAAATGATAGTGATATTCAAAAACAACAAGTATTAGATTATCTTAACAAACATAACATCCCAGTTAATATTGAAGAAGATTTATTCACTATTGGATGGTGGAAAAAAAGTTTAGATGAGACATTAGCATCTCCAACTGAAGATGAACAGTCAGATAATATTTTAGCTGATTTTATTGATTTTGCTGCTCAAGCACTTGACTTAAATCAAATGCCTAAAATTACATTCACTGATGATGAAAATTTGGCTAAACAAATGCATGCTTTAGGTTCTTATCAACCATCAACTGATGAATTAGTAGTAGTTAGAGGACCAAGATTAACAGCTGATGTTTTACGTACACTAGCTCATGAATTAGTACATCGTAAACAAGCTGAATTAGGACCATTAAGTAAAGAAGATGGTAAAACAGGTTCACCTGTTGAAAATGAAGCTAACGCTGCCGCTGGTATAATTTTAAGAAAGTTTGGTGAATATAGACCTGAAATATTTGAAGAAGGAATTGGAGAAGAAGCTCATAAAATATACTGTGATATGGATGGTGTGTTAGTTGATTTTGAAAAAGGATATGAAGAATTAACAGGACGAAATATTAAAGGACAACATGTTTCAGGTGGTCCTGATTTTTGGGATCCAATTACAAAAGCAGGTGCTTCATTTTGGGTTAAATTAGCATGGATGCCTGATGGAAAACAATTATGGGAATATATTAAACCATATAATCCAGTATTATTATCAGCTCCATCTAGAGAAGAGTCATCAAAAATAGGCAAGTACGTTTGGGTAAAAAGAGAAATGCCTGGTACTAAATTAGTTTTACGATCAGCTGAACGTAAACAAGAATTTGCAACACCAAAATCTATATTAATAGATGATAGAAAAGATAATATTGAAAGATGGAAAGAAGCAGGTGGTGTAGGTATTTACCATACATCAGCAGCTGATACAATCCAACAATTAAAAAAATTAGGACTGTGATTAAGTTAATAGATATATTAAAAAATTCATTAAGAGAAATTAAACAACTTCCTGTTGGTAATTCTATTATTTTTGGGGTTGAACATCATAATATGAATGACGCTAAAGCAGTTGTAGATTATTTTAAAAATAATTTTACACCTAAAGATAAAGTTATATTTATGGGAGAAGGTGGTGATGATAATAACAAATATGTTCCTGGAAGTGAACAAGAAATTATATATAATGAATTAAAATCTTATTTTGATAATTTAATTAATGACTCTTGGGATGGTGCTGATTTAAATGTAATGAATGATCAATCTTTTTTATATAAATCACAAAGAAGTAAAACAGGTTTTACTCAAAATCAAATATTAGCGGGAAATTGGGCTAGTATGGTAGGGCAAAATATTTTACAAGGTCAATCAATAACAGATTTTGCGCCTGAAGATTACTTAAGTCCTGAAGGAGTTAAATTCTTACAAGACGCAGCTAAAGAAGCTAATTTACCTCTATCAAATGACTTATATAATCCAACAAAAGAAGACTTTGATACTTTATATAGACTTTGCTTTCCAGAAGATAATGGAGACAAATATACTAAAGTAGCTAAAATAGCTGACGCATTTAATAAAGCTAGAGATGAAAATTTAATAAGAAAACTAAAAGAATACCAAGGTAAAGGATATAAAGTTATAGTCACCGCGGGTGATGGACATATTCCTTTATTAAAAAAACTAGGGTTATAAAATAAAAAATGTTATGAGTGAATCAAATCTAAAAAAAGAATTCTCTAAACGTGATGTTCAGAGAATGCGAAATATTATCTCTCAAAAATCAGGAGATGCTACAGGTACTCAAGTAGGATATAATAAACAACATCAAGACTATCAAGAAGGTGACATTTGGGAAGAAAGCGGTAAACAATGGACTATAAAAAATGGTATTAAACAAACTGTAACTAAGTTTGATAAACTTAAGAAAATGTTTATTATGCCTATCTCATGTCCTAAGTGTAGTCAAGCAATGGTTGTTAATAACTTGAATAAAAAAATGTGGAATATCCATCAAATGTGCTTTGATTGTGTTATTAAAATGGAATCACAGCTTAAAGCTGAAGGCAAATATGAAGAATACGAGAGTAATATGTTAAATAAAAATAAAAACGCTATGGTTGATGATTTTGAAAAAGCTGTAGAAGATTTTTATAGTAGTCGCGCTGAATCATATGTTACTGAACAGGGTGATGTTGAAACATGGGGAGGTGGTAAAATAAATGAAGAAGAAATTAAAGAAGTTAAAGAATATCTTAAAAAACTTCGCGAACATCAGATATAGGGATATTTATAGGCATGAATGATAATATCTACACCGTCTTAATGACAGCTATTACAGTATTAGGTAGCGCTGCAGCGTTTCGATTTTATGAAAAGAAAGCAATGCATAGAGAACGTGATGAAGATTTTATCCGCCATGACTGCAAAGATAGAATAGCCAAATTAGAGACACTATTAGTAACATCTGCTAGAGAAAAAGATGAATTACGTAGTATGGTATTACAACTTACTAAAGAAGTAGCCGCACTTACAGTTAAAGTCGAGTTTTTAACTGCTGAAAATTCTAAGCTCGAAAAATCACTAAAGAAATAATTAATTCACCCCATTAATATATTTATATAGGATAAAATCTATATAATTATGCCATATACTCGCAAAGGTAACTGCGTTTACAAAGAAACAGGCACTAAAGTTGGATGTTCTAAAGACACCGCTAGCGCTGAAAAATACATGAAAGCGTTATACGCCGCTGATTTAAAAGAAGGTGTTGATCCTATGTCAATTAATCCAGACCAACCAACAATTTCTATTGAATTTTCCGAACCATTAAATGTAATGGCAAATTTTATATCAACACTTTTTGCTTCCCGCACTCAGGCACATATATTCCACTTACAAACAACATCATTTGCTGCTCATGAAGCATTAAATGAATATTATGATGAAATTATTGATTTAGCTGATGGTATTGTTGAGTCATATCAAGGTCGTTATGGTATTCTTAAAGGATATAAAAGCGAAGGTGTTTGGATGGAAGATGAAGGTAATGTAGTTAAATATTTTGATGCATTATGTATGTATGTAGAAAAAAATCGTACAGTATTACCTCAAGATTCATATATTCAAAATCAAATTGACGAAGTAGTTGCTTTAATCGAGTCAACTAAATACAAATTAAAATTCTTACATTAATGAGAATCCGCATAGTTAAAGAAGAAGACTTCACACCAATAGCTGACCCAAAGGAACCAAAACCAGCGGCTAAACAATTTCAAATATTAGCATCAATGATTACTAACACTAAAGTTAATGATCAAACTAATATTTTATCTGCTATGCGTGCTTTACCAGGTGTTACTATTGTAAATTCACAAGCAGCTATACCCGGTTCTAATTCAGAAGGACAATTACGCTACAAAACAAACTGTGATATCAAAATTGACACATCAGCTTTAGAAGGTGATATTAAAGAAGGTATTAGAAAAATTGTTGAAGATATTAAACAAATACCTGGTGTAGTTGAATTCAAGATTTTACCTAAAGCTAAAGAAACAACTCCATATTAATCATGAATAAGATTCAATTAAAAGAACATATTGAAAAAATCATTGACTATGTAGGCCAGGAGTATAATCATGGTCCTAAACTTGTAATGAATGAAAGTAAAAATCCAATTTTTATTTCTGATGGTTTATTTTATCATATTGAGAATAACTTACCAATTAACGAATCTATATACCGTCCTCAATCCATGATGTTTTTAAAACTATTTGTTGAGGCGAGAAATTTATATGAATCTAAACGCTTAACATTATGTGAAGCTGATCAATATTATTTTAACAACACAGATATAGGTACATTTGGTGAATATAATGGTATTAAAGTACCATTAGACTTACCTTTGACAGAAGAATTTTTAACAGAAGCATTAGAAGAAGAAAAAAAAGATCCACCAATTGGAAAACCAAAACGTGGTGGTTCTAAAAAATTCTATGTGTATGTTAAAAATAAAGATAAAGTAAAAAAAGTATCATTTGGTATGGCCGGTGGAGCTTTAAGAGCAAAATTAAATAATCCTAAAGCTAGACAAGCATTTTCTAAACGCCATGATTGTCCTAATAAAAAGGACAGAACTAAAGCTTCATATTGGAGCTGTCGTTTACCTCGCTACGCTAAATTATTAGGATTCAAAACAACATTCTCAGGATTTTGGTAATAAACAAAAATAAAAAACAGATATAATATGTACCGTATTCAAAACGACCCAGGATCATGGGCACAATATGTAAAAAGAGCTGACAATGCAGGATTACCTCTCCAAGAAGTATCTAAAAAATACACAATGGAATCTAATTTATACGCAACTCAATTATTTGAAGCTACTCAACAACAGTTACAATATGAGCAAAGTGCTATAGTAGCTGGAGCATCAGAACCAACACCAAGTATTACACCTACTATAAGTGTAACTCCAAGTATTACTCCAAGTGTTACACCGTCTATTAGTGTTACTCCAAGCATTACACCAACAATTAGTGTAACGCCAAGTAAAACACCTAGTATTAGTGTTACACCTAGTATAACACCATCACAAACTCCATAATGTGAGTCGACCATATACAGACTTATTAGTTACAAGTGAATACATAATTAGGGAATTTGATGAAAACATTGACCCTATAGAATTAATGTGGCATCGAGATGATGAAAACCGGTTAGTAGAGGCTATTGAATCAACAGATTGGCTAGTACAACTTGAAAACCAACTACCAATATCTATGGATAAACCAATATTTATACCAAGACATGAGTGGCATAGAACAATAAAAGGAACAGGAATATTAAAAATAAAAATATATAAACCATGAAAAAATCTGAGTTAAAACAATTAATCAGAGAAGCAATTGAAGAAGTTAAACCTCAAGTTGAGGAAAACGACATAATTAACGAAGCATTCGCTCCAGAAACTGACGAAGTGGGCGCATTTTGGGTGGTAGAAAAACCATCTATCAGCTCTACTTTAGACGATATTTGCTTTGAATGCGAAAATGTCGCTTACTTTGCTAACCAAGTTAAAGGCGGTTTAGATCCAGCTAATGTTAAAGGTATTTTCACTAAAGAAGCTAAAGCTAAAAAATTAGCTGAAAGTTTATTAGCTGATCTTGACAAAAAGAAAAACGAAGTTAGAGCTGCTGCTGATGCTTACAAGAAAATGAAAGAAGAAACATTAGCTAAAGTAAGTGAGTACATGAAAAATAAAAAAGCAACTAAAGATGTAGTTGACGAATTAAAAAACGAAACTAAGTAATGAAACGCTCAGAATTAAGAAAAATAGTTGAAGATAGCTACATTGATTTAACTAAAACAAAAGTAGGTACATCAACAGTTGATCCAAAAACAGGTATTAAGTCAACACTATCAGCAGTTAACCCTGAAACAGGTGGTTTAACTTGGGATATTGACTATACTGTAGACCCAGAAAAAGTATATAACGATTTAGATAAATTAGTTAAATATATGGATGGTGTTAAAGATGGTGAACTAGAAAAAATTAAATTAATTCTAAAAAAATTAAAGAACCAAGCACATAGACTTATTAAATAGTATGAAAATAAGAATTAAAGAAGACGAAGCAACAAATGCCTTATCACAAATAAAAACTCAAATGAGTGCTTTTATGGGTGGTATGGAAGATGCTCTTGAAGATAAATCTAAAAACCAAAAAGAAAGTGCAGTACTTACTACTGCAAGTCTTTTATTAGCATTACCTTCTATTTTAGGTTTAATCGCTCGTTTAGGTAAAGCAATGAGTTCAATTATTAAAAGAACTATTGGAACAGCATCAGACCATCAAAATGATGCTGATAAATACTTCCAACAAATGGGTCGTATAGCTGATGAATTACATCATTTATACATCAAACCTATTGAATTAATAGTTAAACGTTTTGTTAAAGATCCAACTAAAGCTCATAAAGCTGCAAATTTCATTTTCCATGTTATTGTAGCTATAATGTGTATTGCCTCAGGAGTTGGTGCTGTAAAAGCATTAAAATCAAACTCAATTAACTTAGCTACATTAGAAGCTGCTTTAACAGCGGTTAAAGGTGGTGAAGTGAAAACATACTTATCTAAATTAATAGCATAATGATTCGTTTAATAGACATATTATTTGAGTCTTTATTAAATGAAGAAGATCGTTGTAAACGAATAGCTGATAGACGTTATGATAAACCATCTGCTTATAAATCAGGTGCTATTGTTAGATGTCGTAAAGGTGATATTTGGAAAGATCTTAAAGAAGATGAATCATTACATAAATGGTTTAAACGTTCTGGTCCTAAAGGCAAAGAAACCGGTTGGGTAGATTGTAATGCTCCTGACGGAAAAGGTGGATATAAAGCTTGTGGAAGAAAAGAAGGTGAAAAAAGATCTAAATATCCATCATGTCGACCAACACCAGCTGGATGTAAGAAAAAAGGAAAAGGTAAAACTTGGGGAAAAACAAAATAAAATAGAATATGCAAGACAATTTTAACATACATGGATGGCATTTAAAACAAGCTATTCAGGAAATAGAAAAAACAAATGAAGAAGAAATCGGTTTATCTGATATCTTAGCTCGTGATTTATATAAATTACAAGGTAAAATTTCTGATGATTTATTTTATAAATTAAGAAAAGCTATCAACTCACAAGACCCAGTTGCTTTGGCTAAAGCTAAAGAAATTATGAGTCGTATCAAACCAGAAGATGAACGCATCTATATGGGTGAAGAAAAAGGACAATGTCCTGAGTGTGGTTGTAAGACAGAAGGTTCAATGTGTAATGAATGTGGATACATGGAAGAATCTACATTTACTGATAAACATGATGACAATCCTGAATTAAAAGGTGGTCAAAAAGATTTACCTGATGAATTACAAGCTAAAATTGTAGCTAAAGAAGGTGAAGGTGAAGATCATGAAGTATCAATGGCTCAAAATAGTTTAAAATCTATTATCACTTCAGCTAGCCAACTTATGGCTAAATTAGGAGATGATGAAAGAAACATTCCAGGATGGATTCAAGACCATATTGCTAAATCAGAAAATTATATTGAACAAGCAAATCAAAGCTTCCATGAATTAGAACCATCTGTTGATTCAGATGAAATGAACGAAACTATATTTACATCAGCTAATTCTAATAATCCTGAAGGTGATACTTTAGTATTACGCTTTTTACAAGGTATTGCTAAGAAATTTGATTACCCAGTAGCACAAGCTGCTTTGTTTGTTAAAGATAGAATTAAAAAATTAGGCTACTAATGAAACTTAAAATAATAAAGTCACGTCCTTTAAAGGAAGAGGAAGAAGTTATAGATCAACAACCTGATGCTGTAACTGAACCAAAACCAGAAATAACATTTGAATCTAACCCGTTAGAATTTATGTTAATGAAATATCCTTCATTAGAGGAAACATTAGTAGAATTATTGACTGAAGATTTTAGAGATTACCTTACAGGTATCTATATTATGGCTCCTAAGCCAACTATATTTAAGATTATTTTACATAATAATCAGTATTTCTATTTAACATGGATGGGTAAAAGTTATGAAGCTAAAGTAAGCGGTAAAAAGCATTACTTATCTAGTCTTGGTGATTTAGAAAGAGCAACTATTGGTATTGCAGATTTATTAACAATGGGTGCACCACCACAAGCTGCTGGTCCTGACGCTGAAACAACATCATCAACTGAAATAGCTACATCAACTGAAGAAGAAATACCAACTGAAACACCAGCTGAAGAAGCACCTGAAGAAATACAAGAATCAAAAAAAAAGTTTAAATTAAACTTATTAGAAAATAAATTACAGGAAGCTGAGACAGGTGAGGCAACTTTATTTGAATCTGCTTTAGTATATGCTTGGTATAAAATAAATAAATTAAATATTCCAAAAGACGCTATATTACCTGCTGAATTAGAAAAACTAAAATTAAATCCATCATTAGTTAAAAGTGCAATTAATGCAATTAATACTTTAAAATTAAGTGGCGGTAGTGGAGCTAGAGGTACAGGTAGAGCAGGAAGTACTGTATCAGTGACTCCATTTTGGTCTAGTTTTGGCGCTACAAATACAACTCCTAAAACAGATGTTATATTAGGTAATAAAAAAATATCTGTTAAAGCAGGTAATGCTCAATTAATGAGTGGAGGTAAAAATGAATCCATTGCTACTTTCTATGCTGCTGCTAAACATGTTCCTAATATTTTAAAAACAAAAGAAGCAAAAGATGTAATTAATACATTTGAAAAATTTGTTGAAGGTGGATATACAAAACAAGGTAGTGTTGATACAAATTTAAAAGCAGGTAAAGATAAAATTATTAATGCAGGAGATGCTGCTCATAAAGAAATGAGAGGTAAATTAGAAGCATTATTTAATAAAAGTCCTGAATTTAAAATAGCATTTGCTAAAGAAGCAATGTCAGGACTTGAAAAATTTGGTCCTGGTAGTCCCGCTACAGCAGATTATGTTCTATCAGTTGACAGTAGTTATGGTAATCCACAATTTCATAAGACTCAAGATGATAAATACGCTGCTAAAATAGCAGATCAAATGAAATTAACTGTTAGATTTAAATCTACATCTGAAAAATTAAAAGCAGGTAAAACAGGACGTTATCGTTTCTGGTCAGTTGTTTCTTTAATATCAGATCCTTCTAAACTAAAAGAAGGAATACTAGACACAATTAAATCAGTAGTTAATAACGTAAAAGACTATATTTCTCAAGGTATCGCATCACTAACTAGATTTGTTATTGGTGACAATCCAGAAGATGTAGACATTAAAATAAATAACAATATAGATTTTAGTTAACATATAGACAGATTCATAGCCTGTCGACTTGAATAATATTATGCAGCTGTGGCGCACCCAAAAAGGTGTGCCCTTCTCTATCTGACCTAAAAAAGAAATTTATATTTAGTTATTATGAATATATTTTACATCCACCCTGATCCAAAAATAGCTGCTAAACAGTTAGTTGATGATCACATTCGTAAAATGCAGATTGAGTCTGCTCAAATGTTATGTACAACATTTCATCATTATGGTATTGAAGCACCATATAAGAAAGCTCATTATAACCACCCATCAACAAAATGGGTTCGTGAGTCAATGAATCATGTTAAATGGTTGCTTGAACATGGTTTAGAGATATGTGATGAGTTTGTTATTAGATATGGTAAAGAACACGCTACAAAGAAAGTTTTGCTTTGGGTAAAAGATAACTTATCTTTATTAGTTGGTAAGATTCCACAAACAGAATTCATACCACCACCTCAATGTATGCCTGATGAATATAAAAAAGATAATACTATAGAAGCATACAGAACATTCTATATATTAGATAAACTAAATATTAAAAAATTAAATTATAACAAACTAAATAACACCCCAGAATGGATAAAAAAATCGTTATTGTAGGAGCAGGAGTAGCAGGAATAAACGCCGCTACTAAACTAGTAGACAATGGATATCCTGGTGAGTTAATCACTATTATAGACAAAGGTAATGACCCAATTAATCGTTTACCTGAAGAGGTAATGACAGGTATGCTTGGTGCTGGTGGTTGGAGTGATGGTAAATTAACTTATCATACTTCAATTGGTGGTCAATTAGCTAAGTATTGTGGTGAAGAAAAAGCAATGGAATTGATGAAACAAGTAGTAGATAACTTTACTCGTTTCCATCCTAAACCAGAAGAAATATTCATGTCTGATCCACAGGAAGAACCTGAATTTATTAAACCATATTTTGGTTTGAGAATGTTTCCTGTATGGCACATTGGATCTAATTTCTTACATGAGATTGCTAAAACATGGTATCAATATTTGTT
>Ga0164292_10003283_pt1 | contig 13259 bp, 14 predicted proteins | sample GEODES117metaG_FD_111486 | JGI IMG/M metagenome (GOLD analysis project Ga0164292, IMG submission 111486) | Eutrophic lake water microbial communities from Lake Mendota, Wisconsin, USA - GEODES117 metaG | ecosystem: Environmental > Aquatic > Freshwater > Lake | place: USA: Lake Mendota... | reverse complement strand
GCTTGTTGGCACATCTACCATATTTGACCAAGAAATTATTGAGAATGATTTTATTACGCTGAGTAATGGCGTAGAAGTTCAAGTTCGCAAAATTAATTCGCCAACAGAGATTCTAATTGCAGCCAACACATTAAGTGCTAATGCGACTGCTAATACAATGACTAAAGAAGGTTATTCAGATGTTTGGGACGATAGGTTTCTAAAACAATATACAACAGCTAAAATTAAGTATCAATGGGGTTCTAATTTAAGTAAGTTTGCTGGTATTCAACTACCTGGTGGAGTGACGCTTGACGGTCCAAGAATTATGGAAGAAGCACAAAGAGAAATTGACAAGATAGAAGAAGAAATGCAATCTTACAATATCTTGCCTAGTGAAATGTTTATGGGTTAGTGATGAATGCCTACCAATCTTTATTTCAATAATTTCCCAAGGAACATAACTTCAGAGCAGTTGCTCGTTGAAGATTTGGTCATTGAATCACTCAAGATTCATGGCATGGATGTTTATTATCTTCCAAGAAGTAGCCGTGATAATGTAGATTATATTTTTGGTGAAGACACACTCAAACAATATGTAGCGGCTTATCCACTTGAAATGTATTTGGAAAATGTTACTGGTATGGAAGGCGAAGGCGATTTCATATCTAAATTTGGTTTAGAAATTCGTGATGAAGTTCAACTACTCGTTTCTCGCCGTAGATTTGCAGCTACTGTTCCACAAATAAGACCAAATGAAGGTGATTTAATTTATGTTCCTTTGGTGCAAAACTTCTTTGAAATTACTTTTGTAGAACATGAAAATGACCAGGCTATGTTTTATACATTAGGTCGTGGTCGTGGTGGTAATGTTTATGTTTATGGTCTCAAACTTAAACAATTTGTATTCTCTAATGAGATTATTGAAACAGGTATTACCGAAATTGATGAACAAATCCGTGATGAATACCCAAGAACAAAAATTACAATTAGCGCTGGTTCAGGCACATATCTTAATGATGAGTTTGTTTATGTTGGTTCTAATTTATCTGTAGCAACAGCACAAGCTCTTGTTTACGATTTTGTTCCAAATACATACCTTGAAGTGTATAGAACAATCGGTACATTCGGTTCAGGCACATTAAAGGGTAATACAAGTAATGCTCAATGGACAATTAGTACCGTTGATACAATGACAGTAATGAATACTGCCTTTGAAGATATACAAGATAATGCTCGCATTGAAGCTGAAAGTGATGGCATTATTGATTGGACAGAAACAAATCCGTTTGGTGGTGATTAATGTTAGGTAATGCTCAATTTTATAATAGAACAATACGAAAAGTCGTAGTAGCTTTTGGTACTCTTTTTAACGATATTACCTTACAAAGGTATACTTTAGATGGAGCCACTAAAAAAGAAGTATTCAGAGTTCCTTTATCCTATGGATCCAAAGAGAAATATTTAACTCGTATTACTTCAGACCCTAATCTAACTAAATCTGTCGCCACGGTCGTTCCTCGTATATCCTTTGAGTTGACTGGAATGAGTTATGATACCTCTCGCAAGCAAGTATCAACTTTACAAAACTTCTCAGCAAATACGGCAACGGGCATTAAGACACAATATTCGCCTATTCCCTATAATTTTGATTTTTCAATGTCAATTTATGTAAGAAACACCGAAGACGGCACACAAATACTTGAACAAATATTACCATTTTTTACTCCTGATTTCAATGTTACTGTAGATTTTGTTCCATCTATGGACCAAAAATATGATATGCCCGTGTTATTAACTTCTGTGGCAAATGAAGTTGATTATGAGGGTGATATGCTATCAACACGATTGATTATATGGAACCTAGAATTTACAGCTAAAAGTTATATTTGGCCTCCAGTTAAATCTGGCAAGATTATTCGTCAAGCTAACACAAGTATTTACATTGATACTCAATCAAGAACTTCACAAAAAGTATTTGTTGATAAAGCAAACGGGTCTGGTTATTTTGCTGATGAGGAAACTATTTTCGTAACAGCCAGAGATATATCTGGTGATGTATCTTATTTTAGCAATTCAAACACCGGTATTTTGGTAATAAGTAACCTAAATAAACTACTTCAAGCGAATGATGTTGTAGTTGGTGCAACAAGTAATGCTTCTTATACAGTTACTAGGGTTGATACAAACCCATTAAGAGCGGTTTTAATTATTACCACACCCGATCCAATTACAGCGAATGTTGATGATGAATTTGGTTTCTCTGAAACAATTTCTGAATGGCCTAATACATAATGTCTAAATTAAATAACAAATTATCCGAAGCATTAAATACTGAACCGGTAGAAATTAATCCCGTGGTTGAAGTATTATCAACTGAAATTGTTACTACAAATGTTGTTGAAGAAGATGCTAATTTTGCTCGTAGTAATATTAGAGAGTTAATTACTAAAGGCAATCAAGCTATGGATCAACTATTAGCTGTGGCTAAAGAATCAGAACATCCTCGGGCCTATGAAGTAGCTGCAACTTTAATTAAAAGTTTGGCAGATATGAATAAAGATTTGTTGGATTTGCAAAAGAAACGCAAAGATTTAATACCTAATGCAGATGGTTTTGCAGGAAACGCAAAAAATCTAAATGTAGATAAGGCTATTTTTGTTGGATCTACAAACGAATTAGTTAAGTTTTTAAAGAACAATAAATAAGGGTTACTATGGAAAAACTGATTGAACAACTTAAAGTTATTTTGGGCACAAACTTTGGTTTATATTTTAAAGCTCACTCGTTTCATTGGAATGTGGAAGGTTCAGACTTTGTTCAGTACCATAAGTTTTTAGGTAAACTATATGAGCAAGTTTTTAATAACACAGATTTAATCGCTGAAAAGATTCGTGCATTGGGTGCTTATGCCCCAACAGGTTTAGATAGAATGCTTGAGTTGTGCGATATTCAAGATAATGAAAATATTCCACCTGCCATTGGAATGCTTACACAATTAAAAAGTGATAATGACCGATTCATTATTCATTTGAGAGCTGGTATTGTTTTAGCTGACCAAGCTGGTGAACCAGCAATCTCTAACTTCTTACAGGATATATTAGACCAACATCAAAAACAAGCATGGTTCTTGAGTAGTTTAATAAAATAAAATGTCTGAGGGGTATCTTGGTAATGATAGGATCAAACGTGTTGGTATTGAATTATCTTACACAGAAGAACAGGTAGCAGAAATTATTAAATGTACCGAAGACCCGGTACACTTTATTAAAAACTATGTAAAGATTGTCAATGTGGACCGAGGTTTGGTTCCGTTTGACATGTGGCCATTCCAAGAAGAAATGGTCAAAACTTTCCATGAGAACCGTTTTTGTATTGCAAAAATGCCTCGTCAGGTTGGTAAAACAACCACGACAGTAGGTTATATGTTATGGTCTGTTTTATTTAATCCAGATTACACGGTTGGTATTTTAGCAAATAAAGGTTCATTAGCTCGTGAGATTTTGGACCGATTAACAAAGGCTTATGAATATTTGCCTTTATGGTTACAACAAGGTGTTGTGGTTTGGAATAAAGGTAATATTGAATTAGAGAATGGTTCAAAGATATTTGCATATGCTACATCAGCTGATGGTGTCCGAGGCGGTTCTTATAATTTAATATTTCTTGATGAGTTTGCATTTGTGCCTCATAATATGGCACAAGACTTCTTTCAATCAACTTATCCTGTGATTTCTTCTGGTCAAACGACCAAAGTTATTATTGTATCCACACCAAATGGGTTAAATCAGTTTTATAAGATGTGGACGGATTCAATTGAAGGTCGTTCTACATATAAACCACTTGAGGTACATTGGTCACAAGTGCCAGGCCGTGATGAGGCTTGGAAAAATGAAACGATACGGAACACAAGTGAAGAACAGTTTCGTGTAGAGTTTGAAACAGAATTTATTGGTTCATCAGCAACATTGATTTCTGGAACCAAGTTAAGAAGTTTAGCATTTCATAATCCATTATCTTCAGATGAAGGATTAGACATATATGAACAACCTATACCTGGCAGACTTTATATTTGCACGGTTGATTGTGCAGAGGGTGTAGAGGCAGACTATTCTACCATTAATGTGGTTGATGTTACTCAAACACCTTATAGGCAGGTCGCTAAATATAGGAATAATAAATTACCATTATTATTCTTTCCAACCATCATCTATTCGGTGGCGAAGAAGTATAATGAGGCCTATGCACTTATTGAAACAAACAATATTGGTCAACAAGTGGTTGACATCTTACACTATGATTTAGAGTATGAAAACATATACAAGTTAGAGCACCATCATATCAAAGGTCAAAGTATATCGGGTGGTTTTAGACGGTCTACTTCTTTTGGTATTAAAACAACCAAGTCTGTAAAGAAAATTGGGTGCGCTAACTTAAAAACACTTATTGAAAATGATAAGTTAATCATTAATGACTTTGACACAATAGCTGAAATGAATACTTTTTCAAGGGTTCGTGATAGTTATTCAGCTGAAGAAGGCAACAATGACGATTTGGTGATGGGATTAGTTCTATTTGCATGGCTAACAGCACAGACTTTCTTTAAAGATTCTACAAGTATTGATGTAAGAAAGTTGATGTTGGCAGAGCAAAATATGTTGGTTGATGAAGATTTAGCTCCTGTTGGTATCATAGATAACGGAAAACAAGAAGAAATTACGATTGACCGTGAAAATAATGATATATGGACAGAAAGAGGTTATACTTCTTCAACTTTCTAAAAAACTAAATAGACTATAAAAGAATTTAATAACAACACTATATTATTCGTAAAGCAATTATTTAAAGGAGAAATCCAATGGCATTTCAGCTCTCACCTGGGGTAAATGTATCAGAAGTAGATTTGACTACAATTGTCCCTTCCGTTCCAACTTCAATTGGAGCATTTGCTGGTATATTTCAATGGGGTCCAATTGACGAAATCGTAACTATTTCGGACGAGGTAAACCTAGTTGATAGATTTTTTAAACCATATTCTGATAATTATGAATATTGGTTTTCAGCAGCAAATTTTCTAGCATATTCAAATAACCTTAAAGTTGTTCGTGCAGCTAGTATCGCTACAACAAGAAACGCTGTATCTAACGGTACAGCAGTATTAATTAAAAATGACGACGCTTATGAAGATAATTTCTCAAGCGGCGCAAGCACATATGGTGAATTTGCAGCTCGCTACGCAGGAGCTTTAGGCAATTCACTTCAAGTATCTCTCTGTGATGCAAACACATTTACTGGTTGGGCTTATGCTTCACAATTTACATCAACACCAGGCACATCAACATATACATCAAACGCTGGTGGCGCTAATGATGAAATTCATATTATTGTGATTGACCAAGACGGTCAAATTACAGGTACTCAAGGTTCAGTTCTTGAAAAATATGCTTTCGTATCTAAAGCTTCAGATGCTAAAGATGATTCAGGCAATTCAAACTATTATAAAAATGTTATCACAAGTAAATCAAAATATATTCATTGGTTAAGTCACCCAACAGCTAATGCTGGAGCTTCATATGCTAATGCAACATCAACATGGGGCACTACAGCTACTAATAAATCTTTTAGTAGATTGTCATCTAATGTAACAATATCACTCATTGGTGGTGTAGATGGTACAATTTCTACTGCAAACGTTGTTACTGCATACGACCAATTTAATAATGCTGATTCAGTTGATATCTCATTAGTTGTTTCTGGTCCTGCTAATGCAACACTTGTAACAAGTCTTATCTCAATGGCAGAAAGTCGTAAAGATTGCCTAGTGTTTGTATCTCCAGAAAAAGCAGATTGTGTTGACAACGCTGGATCTGAAGTAACAGATATTAAAGCTTATCGCGATACACTAACAAGCACTTCATATGCTGTATTAGATTCCAATTGGAAATATCAATACGACAAATATAACGATGTATATCGCTGGGTACCATTAAATGGTGATATCGCTGGTCTATGTGCAAGAACAGACCTTGAGCGTGACCCATGGTTCTCACCAGGCGGTCTCAATCGTGGTATTATTAAAAACGCAATTAAACTCGCATGGAACCCAACAAAAACAAATCGTGATGATTTGTATGTAAAAGGTATTAATCCTGTTGTTACTTTCCAAGGCGAAGGTATAGTATTATTTGGTGATAAAACACTTCTATCTAAACCAAGTGCATTTGACCGTATTAATGTTCGTAGATTGTTTATTGTTCTTGAGAAAGCTCTTGCTCGTGCAGCTCGCTTCTCTCTCTTTGAGTTCAATGACCAATTTACCAGAGCGCAGTTTGTTGCTCTTGTAGAACCGTTCTTGCGTGATGTTCAAGGTCGCCGCGGCATTTATGATTTCCGTGTGGTTTGTGATGAATCAAATAACACACCAGAAGTCGTAGATAGAAACGAATTCGTTGGTGATATTTACATCAAACCAGCTCGTTCAATCAACTTTATCCAACTCAACTTTGTAGCAGTAAGAACAGGCGTAAGCTTTGACGAAGTTGTTGGTAAGTTTTAATAAATAGAGAAACAGGAGATATAAAAAATGGCTTTTTCCGTAAATGAATTTAGAAGTCAAATGGTTGGTGACGGTGCTCGTCCAAATCTGTTTGAAGTGTCTATGCCTTTTCCCGTGTTCTCTGCACCAGGAAATGCACAAACTAAATTAACTTTCATGTGTAAAACAGCACAATTACCCGGTGCAACTATCGGTTCTGTGCCTGTTCAATACTTTGGTCGTGAATTAAAATTTGCTGGCAATAGGACCTTCGCAGACTGGACAATTAATGTCATTAACGATGAAGACTTTATCATTCGTAACGCGTTTGAAAGATGGATGAATGGTATAAATAGTCACAATCTTAATGTGCGTAATCCGCTTGCACTTGCACCACTTGGTTACACAGTTGATGGTGATGTAAGACAATTTGGCAAAACAGGTAATACACTTAAAAGATATAAGTTTGTTGGTTTATATCCAACAGATTTGTCTCCAATTGATGTTGATTGGGGCGCTAATGATACGATTGAAGAATTTACAGTAACGCTTTCCTACCAATGGTGGGAATCAGTTGAAACTGGTGTAGTGTAACGAGAAGGGCTTCGGCCTTTCTCTTTTTTATAGGATGATATAATATGGCAGTAAAACTCTTTGGGTTTACCTTAGGTAAGAAGGACATTGTCCAAACACAATTACCTGAGCAACCTTCTTTTGCACTTCCAACAGAAGCTATGGATGATGGTGCAGTCACCATCACCTCTAATGCTCACTATGGAACTTATGTAGATTTAGAAGGTTCAGTTCGTAATGAAGTTGAGTTAGTAACACGCTATCGTGAGATGGCAAACCATCCCGAATTAGAAATGGCGATTGACGATATTGTCAACGAAGCCATCACCCATGATGAAACAGGCAAAGTAGCTAATATTGTTTTAGATAAGCTCAAACAGCCTGAATCTATTAAAAAGAAAATCCTTGAAGAATACAATAACATTCAGAAGATGCTTAACTTTAGCAATCTGGCTGATGATTTGTTCAAGCGTTGGTACATTGACGGCAGAATTAATTTTCATGTAGTTGTTGATGAAAAGTCGCCTAAAGAAGGTATCAAAGAATTAAGATATATTGATCCACGCAAGATTCGTAAAGTGCGTGAAATTAAAAAAGAGCGTGACCCTAAAACGGGCGCTCAGATTATTGCTTCTGTCGCTGAGTATTTTGTTTATAATGATAAAGGTACAACAACACAATCTTATACATCTAGCGTAAATGCTGGGTTGAGAATTGCACCAGAATCTATTATCAATGTAAATTCAGGTTTAATGGATGCTAAAAACACATTCGTTATTTCGTTTTTACATAAAGCAATTAAACCACTTAATCAATTAAGAATGATTGAGGACGCAATTGTTATTTACCGTATATCAAGAGCACCTGAAAGACGCATATTTTATATTGATGTAGGTAATTTACCAAAAGGTAAAGCCGAACAATATCTCCGTGATGTTATGGTTAAATATCGTAACAAAATGGTTTATGATGCTCAGACGGGCGAATTAAGAGATGACCGCAAGCACATGTCAATGCTTGAAGATTTCTGGTTACCTCGCCGTGAAGGTGGTAAAGGAACAGAAATTACTACATTACCAGCTGGTCAAAATCTTGGCGAGTTAGAAGATGTAAAGTATTTCCGTCAAAAGTTATTACAGTCATTGAATGTGCCTATTTCAAGATTAGAACCACAACAAGGTGGTATGATTGGTGTAGGTAGAACAACCGAAGTAACACGAGATGAAGTTAAGTTTGCTAAATTTGTTCAAAGGTTAAGAAACAAATTTTCTCAAATTTTTGACCAAGCTCTTCGTGTTCAATTGGTGCTCAAAGGTATTTGCACACAAGAAGAATGGGAAGATTTTAAAGAAGCCATTTACTACGACTTCCTTAAAGATAATAACTTTACCGAAATGCGTGATGCTGAACTGCTCCGTGAAAGAGTAAATCTATTACAGACAGTTGACCCATATATTGGTCGTTATTATTCATCTAAATGGGTTCGTAAGAATATTCTTCAAATGAATGATGAAGATATTGAACAGATGGAAAATGAAATTAAACAAGAAGACAATAACGGAACTGGTGGTCCAACAATGCAAGGCGGTGAACAAGTTTCACCTGACCAATATCCTCCAGAAGATAACACATCTGAACGTGGTAATGAAGATTCAAAAACACCTCAGCTTGATGCTGATGTTGAAAAGTATAGTAACATAAATAAAGCCTAATGGAGAAAATTATGGAAACAACACAATTTATTGACCAACTTGCAGCTGGTGAAGCTAACCAAGCTAAAGAAACACTCACAGATATTTTATCTGCTAAAGCTTTTGAAGCACTTGAAAATCGTAAGATTGAAATTGCTAAATCAGCCTTTGGTGGTGTAGAACAAAACCAAGAAGAAGAACAAGTAGATATTGAAGTCTTGGATGCTAATGAAATCAATGGTGTCCAGATGAGCGATATTGAAGTTCAAGATACGGAAGACAGTCCAGCATAAGTATGAAACTTTTAAAAGAGTTTAAAGAAAACCCAATTGTTGAAGAGGAGAAACAAGATTACTCCAAATTTGACGCATTGGTACGAGCTGGATTAGCAAACAGGTCCCAAATACAAAGAATTCATCGTATTTTAGGCAAAATGGGCGAAGAGAAACCAACCTTCAACCCAGCTGACCGAGCTTTAATGCAAATGCTTTTTTTAAGAATGACTGATTTGGTTACAAGTAAACAGTTATTTCAAAAAACAAGACAAGCTGTTCGTGAAGAATACGAAGAAATTAATGAGGCACCAGATTCAAGTGATCCGCCTTTTGTATTAGTATTAAAGAGAAAAGCCATTCGTTTATATCCAAATGGCCAAAAAATTGCTCTCTATTTTAACAACAAAATTAACAAATATTTTAGTGTTCCTTATGGTCCTGGTGTTGATTCTAACATACAGGCAGAAGATTTGGAAAACGGTATAAATAGCATTAATGAAAATGCTATAGCACAGTTGCAAAAGATTAAAGATAATCATCAACTTGGTATGGTAAAACATAACGATGGAACTTCAAGTAAGGTTGATGTGCAAACTGCTCATGCAATTATTACCGTTCATAAAAATTTGAACGATGAGAATAAAAAGAAGTTTGAAGATATGGTTGGTAAGTCACGCCAACATTTACAAAAAGCAGCTGAATTTTCGCAAAAGAGAATGTAGTGTTAGATTTTGTTAATTTAATATTACAAAATAAATTAGACGAAGCAAAGAAAGTATTATTTGACCGTCTTGATGAAATGGTTGCAGAACGCACAGAAAGTGCTAAGCGATATGTAGCCGCAGACAGACTTGAAGAAGTAGAGAAACTTGAAGAGGTTGCTCGCCGTAATACCAACATCATTAAGATGGGTAGAATCAATAAGATTCGCCGTAGAATAAGAAGAAATGCTAAAGGACGAATTGTTGTTCAAAAGAACAGAAGACGTTCAGGTATAAAAGGTTATCGTATTTCTGGTAATACAGTTAAACGAATACCTGCAACAGTAAGATTAAGGAAAGCCCGTTTATTAAAACGGTCATGGAAAACAACTAGAAGAGCAAAGCTTCGCAGAACATTAATCAAACGAAAAATGTCTATGCGTAGAAGAGCCGGATTAGGACTAAAATAAAATGCCATTTGAATTAATTAACTCCATAAGAAGTTCTTCAATTATTCGTATTGAAGGGACAGGTACAACTACGGTTGCTTTAGCTAATTTATCAGTAAATGCTAATGAAACAGTAACATCTGCAAATATTAAAAAAATAAATTGGTCAACAAACGGCAATATTCAAATTGTCCGAAATTCTGTACCAATCGCCTCTCTACACGGTACAGGTGAAATGCGCCTTGATGAATATGGGTATTCAATTGCAAACAATAGCGCTTCATCTATTGTAATTACGGTCAATACCGGTGGCACAGTAGTATTAGAGGTATCAAAAGAAACAACTTACGCTAATTCATTAATTGGATTCTAAAAATGAAACTTATTAGAGAAACCGTAGAAAATGTAAAATATATCACAGAGGCTTCTGAAAACGGCAAGAAGCATCTTTATATTGAAGGTACTTTTCTTGTTGGCGATACTGTTAATCGTAATAACAGAATGTATAAAATGGATACTCTCCGAAATGAGGTAAACCGTTACAACGAAGAATATATTAAAACGAATCGTGCATTAGGTGAGTTAGGACATCCTGACACACCATCAATCAATCTTGAAAGAGTTTCTCACAAAATCGTATCACTATCGGAAGATGGCAATACATTTATTGGTAAAGCTCTGATCCTTGAAACACCTTATGGTCAAATCGTTAGAAACTTTATTGACAATGATGTAAGTATTGGTGTATCTTCAAGAGCTCTTGGTTCAGTAGTTACAACTAAAGAAGGTTATAACCTTGTCCAAGATGACCTAAAATTAGCAACAGCGGCAGACATTGTTGCGGATCCATCAGCGCCAGGCGCCTTTGTAAATGGTATCATGGAAAATAAAGAATGGATGTTTATTGAAGGCAAGTTTGTGGAAGCTGACTTTGACCGTGCAAAAACGCAAATTCGTAAGGCATCTTCAAAACAAATTGAAGAAGTAGCCTTAAAACTGTTTGAAAATTACCTCAGAAAACTTTAATTTTATAAATAAGAAATCATAAGGAGATTCCTAATGGCAACAAATAAACTCATGGAAGCAGCTGCTGAAGCCCTTGCATCAAGCAAACAAAACGCACCTGCTGAACCAATGCACAAAATGGACGCAGAGGTCGTAGACCTAGGTGGCCCAAAACAAGATATAGGCGCTAATAAAGCTGGCGGCGATATCTATGACAAATATAAAGTTGATGGTTCCAAATCTGCTAAAAAGGCAGAAGATCCAAAAACTAAACCGTCAGATGCTTCACCAAAACAAGAAGAAACTGAAGAAGAAGATGCAGAAGTAATTGCTGAAACTTCTCATATGGATAAGAAAGATGAAATGAAGAAGAAAATGAAAGAGGACATTGATGCCCTTTTTGCAGACGATTCTACAATTTCTGAAGATTTCAAATCTAAAGTTTCTACAATTTTTGAAGCTCGTGTTCAAGACCGTATTTCACAAATTCAAGAAGAAATTGAAAGTGAATATGCTGGTATGCTTGAAGAAGCAATCACATCTGTTCGTAACGACTTAACAGAAAAAGTAGATGATTACCTTTCTTATGTTGTTGAACAATGGATGGCAGACAATGAAATCGCTATTGAATCTGGCTTACGCTCAGAATTAACAGACGACTTCATCGCAGGTTTACGCAATCTATTTGCAGAACACTATATTGATGTTCCTGCTGAAAAAGTTGACCTCGTTGACGAATTAGCTGGCCAAGTTGAAGAACTTGAAGCTAAGTTAAACGAAGAAATTGAGCGTGGTGTAGAGTTTAAAAAAGCTCTTGTTGAATCACGCAAAAATGAAGTAACTCGTGAAGTATGTGAAGGTCTCATATCAACTCAAGTTGAAAAAATCAAATCACTCGCAGAGAGTGTTGAATTCTCCACAGAGGACGAATACAAAAACAAACTTGAAACAATCCGTGAGAATTATTTCCCATCTGGTATTAAAAAAGCAGATGAATCACAACTCAACGAACAAGTTGAAGATGCTGAAGGCGAAAAGAAAGTCATCAATGACCCATTTGTAGCTGCAGTATCAAACGCAATTAGTAAAACAAAAATTTAAATAGTAATTATCTAGGAGATAAAAAATGTATTTGTCCGAATCATTACAGAAAAAGTGGGAAGGTGTTCTTGACCATCCTGACTTACCTGCAATTAAAGACCCTTATCGTAAGGCTGTAACTGCTGTTATTCTTGAAAACCAAGCTGTAGAAATGCAGAAATCTGGTCAAATGTTACAAGAAACAGCACCTGCTAACTCTGCTGGTACAGGCGGTTTTGGTGGCGGCGCTGCTGCTGGTGGTCCAGTTGCCGGTTTTGATCCAATCTTAATCAGTTTAGTTCGCCGTTCATTACCGAACTTAATCGCATACGATGTATGTGGTGTTCAACCAATGACAGGCCCAACTGGTTTAATCTTCGCTATGCGTTCAGCATATAGCACATCTAATGTGACCGCAGGCGCAACAGAAGCATTCTTCAATGAAGCTAACACAGGTTTTGGTGGTGTTGCTGGCGCTCAAACAACTCTTGCAGTTGGCGCTTCTACTGCTAACACATTTGTTGGTAACGCTGCAGCTTGCACAGCATTAGCAACAGCTACTGCTGAAGATTTAACATTCCAAGAAATGGCATTCTCAATTGAAAAAGTAACTGTTACTGCTAAAACAAGAGCATTAAAAGCAGAATACTCAATTGAATTAGCACAAGACCTTAAAGCAGTTCATGGTTTAGATGCAGAAACAGAATTAGCAAACATCTTGTCTGCTGAAATTCTTGCTGAAATCAACCGTGAAGTTGTAAGAACAATCTATGGTACTGCTAAAACAGGTTGCCAAGTAGGTACAACTGCTGTTGGTAGATTTGACCTTGACACCGATTCAAACGGTCGTTGGATGGTTGAAAAAGTTAAAGGTTTAGCATTCCAAATTGAACGTGAAGCTAATACTATCGCTAAGACAACTCGTAGAGGCAAAGGTAATGTTATGATTTGCTCAAGCGATGTTGCTTCTG
>Ga0164292_10003282_pt1 | contig 13262 bp, 9 predicted proteins | sample GEODES117metaG_FD_111486 | JGI IMG/M metagenome (GOLD analysis project Ga0164292, IMG submission 111486) | Eutrophic lake water microbial communities from Lake Mendota, Wisconsin, USA - GEODES117 metaG | ecosystem: Environmental > Aquatic > Freshwater > Lake | place: USA: Lake Mendota, Wisconsin... | reverse complement strand
GGCAAATGCAGCAAACGCCAAGGCGCCGGCGCCCTTCATCGCGTCACGGCGACTCATCGAAGGCAGAGCCTGCGATCTCGGGGACATGCGCATACTCCCTGCATCTGCCCGCTTCGACCAGCGCGGACGAAGAAGGCACCTGAGGGATCGTGTCAGGATATTTATCGCACGACAACAACTTTGTTGCACATGCTATGCAGAATTTGCATGATCGGCCAAGAGCCTGCTCACGGAGTGCAAACCTATGAAGATCAGCCGCAGGGGCGCACTGGGCCTGACCCCGGGAATGGCCGTCGCCGGAATGGCGAGCCGGCCGGTCAAGGCAGGCCTTCACGGGCCGGCAGGCAGGGACATTGACCTTTCCGCAGCTGGCACCCCCACTCTGATCGACGCTCACGCCCACGGCCGCTTTGCCGGAGTCCCGGTGGGCGGGATCGGCTGCGGGACGGTCTATTGCTCGGCCGACGGACGGCTATGGGTGTGGGACATTTTCAACGCCCACCATGAAGGTGTGGTCCCGGCTGACGATCCCCACCCCGTCCTCACCAGTCCTCACGGAGGGCGGCTGCGTGAACGCGACGGCGCGAACTATGCCCGCGCGCCGGAAGTGGGCAGCGGTCCTTGGCCGGTCGTTTGCGGCACGGAACTGGAACTGCGCGATCCGGCAGTAGGCAATGCGGCTTCGCCTGACCGACGCGAAGTCTCCGCAGCCGGTTTTGGGGAAGTCCGGATGCGGGCCCAGCCGCCCGGCGCGCGGATCGATTTCGCCGACCCCGGCTGTCCGATCTCCATACAGCTCGACGTGTGGACACCCTATGTGCCGGGCGATATCGACATGTCCTCGCATCCTGCGGTGGTGATGGAATATCGCCTGACCAACCGCTCCACCCGCCCCATTTCGGCGCAATTGCGGATGCGGCTTGAAAACCGGGTCTTGCGCGGTGCGGGCGAACGCAACGATGCACCGATCGTCAACGAGGTCTTCACGCCTGCGGGCGGCGCGGGCGTCAGCATGTTCGCAGACACATCGCGCCAGCCCTTCGCCGATCTGCCGGACCTGCGCGAGCGACCAGATTACGGCAGCATGGCGCTGGCGGCGTTGGGCAACCAGAGCGCTGCCCACCCGCAAGGCTATCCCTTGCAATCCCCGGCCCATGCCCTGCGGTTCGACAGTCACCCCTGGGCACCGCCCATCGGCACCGCGCAGTCGCACGTTCTGCTTGCTCCGGGTGGCGAAGAGACGATCCGCTTCGTGATCGCCTGGCACTTTCCCAATTTGCAACTGCAGGCAAAGACCTGGAACGCGGACCTGCCTTTTGCCCTCTCACGCACCCGGCGGCACTACGTTTCCCGCTTCGACGACGCGAAACAGGTTGCGACGACACTCGCGGCAGACATCGAGAGCAGCGCGCGTAAGACCCGCAGTTTCCATCAGACATGGTATGACAGCACCCTACCCCAGTGGCTGCTGGAGCAGGCGATGAACGCCAACACCGCGCTGCAGACCAACACGTTCCTACGCTTCGAGGATGGCCGGTTCTGGGCATGGGAAGGGATCGGTTGCTGTCCGGGGACATGCACCCACGTGTGGCAATATGCCCAGTCGCCCGCGCGCCTCTTCCCCGAGGTGGAACGGCGCCAGCGCGAGGAGGTCGACTTCGGGCTGGCGCAGAACGCCGACGGCAGCATCGGCATGCGCGCCGAATACGACCGGAATTGGGCCGCTGACGGGCAGGCCGGATGCATCCTGCGGGCTTACCGCGAACACCTGCAATCGCCCGACGGCACTTTTCTCGAACGGATCTGGCCACGTGTCGCCAAGGCGATGGACTTCATGATCGCCCGCGATGGCGAAGGGGGAGCGCCTGACGGGATCATTGCCGGACGCCAGCACAATACCCTCGATGCCGACTGGCATGGGCGGGTTCCATTTCTTGCGTCGCTTTATGCCGCAGCGCTGCACTGCGCTACGGCGATGGCGAACACCCTCGGCGACAGTCGGCGCGCAGCGCGTTACGCTGCCCTTGCCGCGATGGCATCGGAACAGTTTGGCGAGTTGTTCGATGATGAGCTCGGGCATTATGTGCAGCGCAATGCGCCCGGCGATCCGGCGGCGATCGGTCAGGGGCGCGGGTGCCATATCGATCAGTCGATCGGTCAGTGGTGGGCATGGCAGCTGGGGCTCGGGCGGATCTTCGATGCACGCCAGCAGCGCAGCGCCCTGCACCGGACTTTCGAACTCAACCATTACCGCGATGTCGCTCCGCTGTGGGAAGGTGCGACCGAGCCGAGCCGCCGCCCGCTCGCCTTCGCCCTACCGGGCGAGGCTGGAACGGTTACCTGCGCCTGGGCCGAAGGGGTGGCGCGCACCGATGATGCGCGGCACTGGATGGCGGGCTATTTCAACAGCTGCATGACCGGTTTCGAGTTCCAGCTCGCCGGACACATGATGTGGGAAAGCGATGCCGATCCCGCGCTGCTCGACAAGGGCCTGACAGTCGCGCGGGCAGTATTTGACCGTTATGCCCCCGACCGCCGCAATCCCTTCAACATGATCGAGGCGTCCGATCACTATGCCCGGGCGATGGCTGCGCAAGGGATGGTTCTGGCGCTCTGCGGGTTTGCACATGACGGGCCGCGCGGGCACATCGCTTTCCGTCCGCGACTTTCCGGCGAAGGCGGGGCCTTCAAAGCCCCGTTCACTGCGGCGACCGGTTGGGGAAGCTATACACAGTCGCCGGGCGCAGATGGTGGCCTCCGTCTGCGCTACGCAGTCAGGCACGGGACGTTGGATGCAGCGACAATCGGCGCGCGGATGCCTGCCGGGCGCCGCTTCACCAGTGCGCGGCTCGCAGATCGCACTCCCTTGCGGATCGAACGACAAGGAGACGACATCACCATCCGCTTGCCCCAGCGGATGGCCGTGATGGAAGGCAGCGATCTCGATGTAATGCTGTCCTGAGGGGCTAGCTGGCGTTCATGCGCGTTGTGGCGCATCCGGCCGGGGCCCGGGATCAAAAAAGCGCACCCCTGCACCTGTCCGATCGTGATCGCCCGTGTCCGACCGCGCCTGTTCGGCGACCGCGAGCAGCGATGCGACGACGTCCGGATGACGCTCGGCCAGATCCACACGCTCGTGTGGGTCGCGGGCAATGTCGAACAGCGCGGGCCGCGAAAGGGCCGCGGCATCCTCGGCAGCCAGATGCTGCGACAGGCGCAGCGGCGCGAGCCATGCCGGATCGGCAGGACGCGGCAGGTGAAGCTTCCAGTTCCCGCACCGCACCGCAAAGAGGCTGGTCCAAAGGTAAAAGCGATATTCCTCGCGCGGGGACAGGGACAACCCGCCTTCGAGATAGGCTCCAAGGTCAGTCCCGTCGATGGTGCGATCGTCCGGAACCCCTGCCCCAGCCCAGCCTGCAATCGTGGGCAAAACATCGATCAGGCCCGTCATCCCGGTCAAGCTCCGCTGTGCGTGGCGTCGCTGCGCCGACCAGACAATGCCGGGAACACGCATCCCGCCCTCCCATACGCTGGCCTTGCCTGACCGGAAGGGCCCGGCTGAACCACCGTCCGCACGTTCGCGCAGCCATGGTCCGTTGTCGCTCGTGAACCAGATCAATGTATCGCGCGCAGACCTGCGGGCGCGGATGGCGTTGACGAGCCGCCCGATGTGAAAATCGAGTTCCTCCACCGCATCACCATACAGCCCGCGCCCGCTCCTGCCCTGAAACGGCGGGCTCGCCGCGAGCATGACATGCGGCATGTTCGGGGCCAAATAGATGAAACGCGGCCGCCCATCGTCCCGATCAAAGATGCGCAAAGCCTCATCGACATAGCGACGGGTCAGCGATGACATGTCAACGGGATGTTCAATCACTGCCCCGTCGCGCAGCAGCACGGTGTATTGCAGCGTGTCGTTGCTGGTCGGCGTTCCGAAATGGGTGTCGAAGCCCTGTTCGCCCGGCAAAAGCTCGGGGACGAAGCCATCATTGGAATGGCCCGCAAGATCCCACTTGCCGATCATCGCGGTCGCGTAGCCTGCATTGCGCAGGATTTCGGCAAGCGTGATTTCGGCGCGATGCAGTACGGGATGGAGCGACTTGGTGTTGCCCGGCTCGGCAAGACGCGCGGGATAACACCCTGTCATCAGGGCCGCACGCGCCGGACCGCAAAAGGGCTCCGCATAGGCACAGGTCAACTTCACGCCTTCGCGCGCCAACCGGTCGAGATGCGGAGTTCGGATGTTTGGCGAGCCGTAGATGCCAAGATCGCCGTATCCGAGATCGTCGGCACAGATCAGGAGGATATTGGGCTGGTCTGTCACCGGAGCGGATTATTCCAAGGGCGCAACACGCTTCGCACTTTACTGTAATCTTTCTTCCATGCAATAAATATGCAGATAGGAGTAAATATGCAGAGAGGAGTAAATATGCAGAGAGGAGGGAGTCCCTTGCCGAAGCCGAAACGCGTGAGCGTGATCCTGTTGTGCATCGCCGCTGGCAGCGCCTCTGCAGCGCCTCCAGCCGTTAGACCGCTTCCTGGTCCTGCCAGCTTGCCGACCGCAGGTCTGCTGGTCGATCTCGATCCGAGCCATCACGTCCTTATCGAGCCGCGCCCCGACCTTGCCGGCGAAGGCTTCGGACCCGGCGAAGTCGCGGTTTGGGGCAACGCCGTGCCGGGCACGGCATTGAGGGAGTTCAGCAATTTCCGGCCCGGCGGCCGCCCCGTCCTGAGCCCGCCGCTCCCCGAAATCGCCGGACACCGCGCGATCATTTTCGCCGAGGACGAGCTGGTAAGCGGCGACGATGACGCGCTCGATCATTTGACCACGGGCAGCGGCTATACGTGGATGATTGTGGTGGCCCCAGACCGGCAGACCCCAACCCGCCCGCCCTTTGCCGGGGTAAATGCGCTCTTTGGCAACCTACGCAACGGTCCGCAGTTCGAAGGATTCTGGGCCGGGTTTGACGATGACAACGCCGTTTGGTCGGGCGCGCGCAACGGGCGCAGCTTTGGCCGGTGGAATACCGACAATCCCAAACTGTCGGGGCCAAGGCTGGCAGACGGGCAATTCGTGATCCTCGCCGGCCGCCTCGAAGCAGGGCGCGGAGCGCGGCGGGGCGAGCTTTTCGTAGGCGGCACGGTGGCGGTGGCGACAGCTTCATTCCCGGTCGACCCTTCCGCCGATCCCTCGCGCCTCGCCATCGGCCAAGAGCGTGACGCCACCAATCATCCGGGCAAGGAATCCTTCCACGGCATGATCGCCCGCTTTCTGCTGTGGGAACGGCCCTTGTCCGACACGGAACTTGCGCAAGCCGTTGGCGCGCTGGGCGGACTTTACGGACTGCATCCCGCCAATGCCGCAGCTGCGATAGCCGCAGGAGACTGACACGATGTTTCTCGGGATCGATCTGGGCACTTCGGGCGTCAAGGCCGTCATACTTGACGCGCATGGCGCCATCGCGGCCCAGTCGAGCGCGCCGCTGACGGTCACTTCGCCAAAACCGTCGTGGTCGGAACAGGATCCGGCCGACTGGTGGATTGCATGCGATGCCGCCGTCCTTGCACTGGCACCGGAGGATCGCCGCAAGGTGACCGCCATCGGCCTCAGCGGCCAGATGCACGGTGCGGTGCTGCTGGACGAGGCACGCGCGGTGCTGCGCCCGGCGATCCTGTGGAACGATGGCCGCAGCCACGATCAATGTGCCGAGCTTGAAAAGCGGGTTCCCGCCAGCCGTGCCATAACCGGCAATATCGCCATGGCGGGCTTTACTGCGCCAAAGCTGCTGTGGGTCGCCCGGCACGAGCCCAAGATCTTCTCGCGGATCGACAAGGTCGTGCTGCCGAAGGATTACTTGCGGCTCCTCATGACTGGCGACTTCGCGAGCGATCTTTCCGACAGCGCCGGCACCCTGTGGCTCGATGTCGGCGCGCGCGACTGGTCGGACGAGATGCTCGCCGCAACCGGATTGGCCCGGCGCCACATGCCGCGCCTTTGTGAAGGCACCGAAGCGACCGGGCAGCTCTTGCCGGACATCGCCGCGCGCTGGGGAATGGACCGGGTGATCGTCGCGGGGGGTGCCGGGGACAATGCCGCAGGAGCCACCGGCATGGGCATCATCGCTGAAGGCGATGCGATGCTGTCGCTGGGCACGTCAGGAGTGATCTTCGTGGCGACCGATAGCTTCCGGCCCAATCCGCAAGGCGCGGTCCATGCCTTCTGCCACTGCCTTCCCGGTATGTGGCACCAGATGGCAGTGCATCTGTCGGCGGCATCATGCCTGCCGTGGGCCGCGGTGCAACTGGGGCTGGCAGGGCCAGAGCAATTGCTTGCCCTTGCCGCGTCGCCGGAAGCGCAGTCGGGCGAGGAGGTCTTTCTGCCTTTCCTCAACGGCGAGCGCACACCCCACAATGATCCCTCGCTTCGGGCGGGCTGGCTGTTCTGCGACAGCGCCACGAGGCCTGCAAGGCTGGCTGCTGCCGTGCTCGAAGGCGTTGCCTTCGCCCATGCCGACGGGCTTGCGGCACTGCGCGCCGCCGGATCGGCGGTGGAGCGGCTGGTCGTGGTTGGCGGCGGGGCACGCTCGCCGATGTGGGGGACAATCATCGCCTCGGCGCTCGATGTCGAACTGGCCTATCTTGACGGGGCTGAAGTCGGGCCAGCGTTGGGCGCGGCGCGGCTCGCGCGGATGGCCCTGACCGGCGAGACGCCCGCAGCCGTCTGCACCCCACCACGCGTGCACAGCATCGTCACGCCCGATGACCTGCTGCGCGAACGCCTCATCCCTAAACTCGACCGCTACCGCATGGCCTGCCAGGCCATCATGACCGCAAAGGACCCGCACTGATGTCAGCCAGCTATTTCGCCGAATTTCCGACTATCCGCTACGAAGGCCCGGGGACACGCAACGACCTTGCTTATCGTTGGTACGATAAGGACCGGATCGTGATGGGCAAGCGCATGGAAGACCACCTGCGCTTTGCCGTTTGCATGTGGCACACCTTCTGCTGGCCGGGCAGCGACGTGTTCGGTGCCGGGACCTTTGAGCGTCCCTGGCTTGCGGGTGCCAATGATGCCGCCGCTGCCAAGGCCAAGCGCGAAGCTGCCCTTTCCTTTGTCGAGAAGCTCGATCTGCCGTTCTACTGCTTCCACGATGTGGACGTGATGGCCGACGCAGCATCGCTGGGCGAGTTTCGCTCCAGCTTTGCCGCTGCTGTCGATCACCTTGAGGAATTGCAGGCCGCGCATGGTCGCCGGCTTCTATGGGGCACCGCGAACCTGTTCAGCCATCCGCGCTACATGGCAGGGGCCGCGACCAATCCCGACCCCGAGGTCTATGCCTGGGCCGCCAGCCAGGTCCGCGACTGCCTTGAGGCGACCCATCGCCTTGGCGGGGCGAACTACGTGCTGTGGGGCGGGCGCGAGGGCTATGACACGATCCTCAACACCGAATTGGCCACGGAAAAGGCCAATTTCGGGCGGTTCCTGACGCTAGTGGTCGAACACAAGCACAAGATCGGCTTTTCCGGCACGATCCTGATCGAACCAAAGCCGCACGAGCCGACCAAGCACCAGTACGATTTCGACACGCAAAGCGTGTTTGCCTTCCTCAAGCGGTTCGGGCTCGAGGATGAGGTGAGAGTGAATATCGAGGCCAATCACGCCACGCTCGGTGGCCATTCCTTCGAGCATGAACTGGCCATGGCGCGGGCGCTCGGCATTTTCGGATCGATCGACGCAAACCGTGGTGATCCGCAGAACGGCTGGGACACCGACCAGTTTCCCAATTCGGTCGAGGAATGGACGCTGGCGATGCTTGAGGTGCTTCGAGCCGGGGGATTTGCCAATGGCGGTCTGAACTTCGACGCCAAGGTGCGGCGCCAATCTGTCGACGCTGCCGACCTGTTCCACGGGCATATCGGCGGCGTAGACACGATCGCACAGTCCTTGCTGCGAGCAGCCGCCATCATCGAAGACGGGCGGCTCGACGGATTCCGGGCCGCGCGCTATGCTGGCTGGGAGGGCGAGCTCGGCCAGTTCATCCACGCTCCCGGAACCACGCTGGCCTCGATTGCCGACCGGGCGGTGCAACATGGGCTCGATCCGAAAGGGACCTCAGGCCGGCAAGAATGGTGCGAGAACATCCTCAATGGCGCAGTTGCCCGGTAGCATCGACAGGGAGACCTGTTCGAACGCGCACATGGTCCACGTGCCCGGCGGCCGCTTCCGGATGGGCTCCGATGCGTTCTACCCCGAGGAACGTCCGGTGCGGCTGGTCGAGGTCGATGGCTTCTGGATCGATACCACACCGGTCACGAACGCCGATTTTGCGCGTTTCGTCGCCGCAACCGGGCATGTGACCTGTGCGGAAAAAGCGCCCGATCCGGCGGCCTATCCCGATGCAGACCCCGGCCTGCTGGTCCCAGGCTCGCTGGTATTCGGCCGTCACCCGGACGCGCCGTCGGGGCCGCCCTCGTGGCATTATTGCCCCGGTGCGAATTGGCGTCTCCCGCAAGGTCTGGGCAGCGGGATTGAGTCTCTCGGCGATCACCCGGTGGTTCACGTGACCTATCGGGATGCCCTCACCTATGCAGAGTGGGCGGGTAAGGACCTGCCGACCGAAGCGGAGTGGGAATATGCCTGTCGCGGCGGCCGGGACGATCCGCGTCCCTACCAGTGGGGCGAAGAATTGGCACCGTCCTGGCGGATGATGGCGAATTACTGGCAAGGGCATTTCCCGGACCACAATGCGTGCCTCGACGGCTGGGAATTCACCAGCATGGTGGCCAGCTTTCCGCCCAACGGACTCGGCCTTTACGACATGATCGGCAACGTCTGGGAATGGACCCGGGACCGCTACAGCCTGCCCAGCATTTGCGCAACGACGGCGGCGGACAGGTGCTGCATCGTGCGCAATCCGCGAAGCGCTGATGAAAGGGCGGACAACCGACCTCCCGCCTACGGATCAGACGATGACTTCAAGGTCGTGAAAGGCGGCTCGTTTCTGTGCGCCGAGAATTTCTGCCAGCGCTACCGCCCTCCAGCGCGCCAACCCCAGGCCATCGACACATCATCGTGCCATATCGGTTTTCGCTGCGTTTCGCGGGGGTGAAACGCGTCACTTTTCCGGTCAGTTGACCAGCACCAGCCGGAAGTCATTGACATTGGTGCCGGTAGGTCCGGTGACGAAGGCATCGCCGGTCAGGTCGAACAGCCGAGCGCTATCGCTCGCTGCCAGCACCCTCGCCGCATCGATACCGCGCTGTGCGATGCGCGCCGCGGTGTCCGGCACGATCACGGCGCCAGCGTTGCGCGTCGGCCCGTCAATGCCGTCGGTATCCGCAAACAGGCCCGTGATCGCCGCATGGCCTCCGGTTGCACAAGCAAAGGCGAGAGCGGCTTCAGCCGATGGACCGCCATAGCCCGCCCCCCGCACCGTGACCGTCGCCTCACCCCCCGATAAGAGGGCGACTCGGTGTCCGGAGCCGGCAAAGCGCAGCGCTGCGCGGGCATGATCCTCACCGATGGCGCGAGCTTCGCCGTCCAACCTACGACCAAGGACTTCGATGTTGTAACCTGACGCGGCAAGAAAGCGCGCCACCGGCTCGATCCAGAGATCGACAGGCACCACCTCGCTGTGCAGTCCGGCAAAGCAGGGATCACAGGGAGGGATCGTGCGATTGGCCGGATCGGCAAGCGCGCGCCGGACCGATGCTGCCATCTCAATCCGATGCCCGGCAAGAACGGCAATCGCATCGGCCTGCGTTGACCGGTCAGGCACAAATGGACCCGATGCAATCGTGGCGGGATCGTCGTCCGAAACATCGGACAAGGCCAGCAGGTCGATATCGCCCGTTCCGCACGCATGGCACAGCTTGCCGCCTCCTGTTTGCCCGAGGTTCTTGCGCAGGATGTTGAGCTCTCCGATGCTCGCACCCGATCGCATCAGACCTTTTGCGACAGCATTGAACTCCTCCAGAGTCACGCCCGGCGCGGGCAGTGATGCCAGCGCCGAACCGCCTCCCGACAGAAGAACAAGCAATCGGTCGGTAGCGCCAAGCCCACCGACCAGGTCGAGTATCGCTTTGCCGGCCGCAACGCTGTGCTGGTCAGCATAGGGATGCCCGCCGCTGCGCACTTCGAGATTGCCGATGCTGCGCGCATTGCCGTGGGGCACGAGCACCATCCCGCGCGGTGGCCGTGCGAGTGGCCACCGCGCCATAAGCCCTTCGGCCATGTCAGCGCCGGCTTTGCCTACGGCGAGGATCACGCTCTCTCCTGCGGGAGGGCAAGTCGACAGCCGTTGCAGGAGCCTACTCCGTCGCACCAGATTGGACGGGCTGGCAGCACCGATTGCGACGGCAAAAGCCACACGCATAAAGGCCTCCTTGTCTGCATTATCGCAAGACACCATCATGTCCTTGACAGGTGCCGCTCCAGATGCGCGATCACCATCCAGCCCATCGCCGTGCGCGTCTGGATCGTGGCGCTGCCGATATGCGGTAGCAGCACGCAGTTCGGTGCGCTCAGCCAGCGGGGGTCGATATTCGGCTCACCGCGTATCACGTCGAGCCCGACTCCGGCCAGCTTGCCGTCGGAGAGAGCGGCAAGCACCGCATCATCGTCGATCAGATCGCCGCGGGCGGTGTTGATCAGAACGGCGTCATTGCGCATCCGGCCAATGGCCTCGGCATTGACGAGATTGCGGGTCGCATCGGTCGAGGGGACATGCAGCGACAGCACATCAATGCTTGCCAGAAACTCGCACCAGTCAGGCATGTATCGGGCAGATATGCTGCCGAATGCTTCGACCTTGCGCCGCCCCCAATAGGCAATCTCCATCCCGAACGCCCTCGCCCGCGTTGCCGTCGCCAGTCCGATGGCACCCGGGCCTGCAATCCCGAGGGTAAGGCCGGCAAGATCGCGGCCGAAGATATGGTCTGGGGACCAGCCAATCCACTGGCCGTTGCGCAACTCGCCGATCGCGCGATGGGCGCAGCGGACTGTCATCAGGATCAGCATCATGGCGATATCGGCCGTGGCATCGGTCAGAACGCCGGGCGTATTGGTGACGGCGACCCCTTGCCGCTCAGCCGCGCAGAGATCGACATGATCCAGCCCGACAGAATAGCTCGCGATTACCCGCAGCGATGGCGGCAACGCAGCGATAAAATCAGCGTCGATCCGATCTCCTGGCGCGACGATGAGGGCATCGGGCTTTCCCAGCAGGGCAAGGAACTGCGCCGGCCCAAGCGCACGAAGCGACAGATTCGCAAAGCGGAACCGCGCCCTGATTTCGCTCTCGATACCTTCCGGCAAGGCAACCGTGGAGACGACTGACAACATGTGATTGGTTTCGGACAAGGAGGCCCCCAGCGCAAGGCTGGCATAACACCAAGCCGGTCATAACTTATCACATCATATTAGGTTTACAAGACTCAGGGTAAGGTTCCGGCCGATCAGGATCAGACGCTGGCAGATGTTGGCCCGGCGGGCCTCGGCCAGGCTTGAAAGCACCGCATGTAACCCAAGCAATTGTTGCAAACTTACGTCATTTCGATAATTTTGTATCGTATGTTGAAAAAACCGCGCGTGGGCGGAAATGGGGGAGACGGCAATGGCGAGAATCGAACGCGTGGAATTCATGATGGTAGACCTCGCGCCGAAGGTGGTTCGCACCGACGCCATTCAGAGCTTTGTCAGCCAGGAAACTCCGATCGTCCGGATCACCGACTCAGATGGCGCGGTGGGGACCGGATACAGCTACACAATCGGAACCGGCGGCCCGTCGGTGTTGGCACTGATCGAGCGCACGCTGGCCCCTGCAATACTGGGCCGCGATGCCGAGGAGATCGAGAGTATCTGGCGGACCATGCTGTTCCGCACGCACGCCACAACCGTCGGGCCGATCACCGCCATCGCAATGGCAGCGATCGACACCGCACTATGGGACCTCAGGAGCCGCAAGACCGGAATCCCCCTGTGTCGTCTCGCCGGGGGAGCGCAGGAATCGGTGCCACTCTACACCACCGAAGGCGGCTGGCTGCATATCGAACCTGAGGCGCTTGTCGAGGACGCCTTGCAGGCCAAGGCGCGCGGATTTGCCGGGGCCAAGATAAAGGTCGGACGCGCGCCCCAGGAAGATGTCCGGCGCATCGCCCGGGTCCGCGAAGCGGTGGGAAGCGATTTTGAACTCTTCACCGATGCCAATCAGGCCTTCAATGTGGACGAGGCAATCCGGCGGGCGCGGCTGCTCGAACCGCTCGATATCGGATGGCTGGAAGAGCCGCTGCCGGCCGACGACCACAGTGGCCACATCCGCCTTGCCAATGCGACCACGATCCCCGTGGCGGTCGGCGAAAGTCTCTACAGCATCAGTCACTTTCGTGAATACCTGCAGCATGGCGCCTGTTCGATCGTGCAGGTCGATGTCGGCCGGATCGGTGGGATCACACCATGGCTGAAAGTCGCCCACATGGCCGAAGCCTTCAATGTCGCGGTATGTCCGCATTTCCTGATGGAACTGCACGTGGCTCTCTGCTGCGCGGTCCCCAATGCGCGCTGGGTCGAATACATCCCGCAACTGGACGCCATTACGACGCAGGCCATGCGGATCGAGAATGGACGGGCCTTCCCGAGCCAGTCACCCGGTCTCGGCATTGCGTGGGACGAGGCGGAGATCGCACGGCGCTCGCTGCTTGCAGGAGAGGTGATGGCATAGGGGGTGAAAGTGATCCCAGCCTGCTCCCAACAGATCGTTGAATATCTCTTCAGGGATGCGACCTTCCGCCGAGATATTCCGATCTCATCGCGAATCCCTTTCCGTGTCGCCCGATCAGGCTGCGGCCGAAGTGCTGCGCTACGCCACCGGCGGGCCGGGTCAGGCGCTGGCCTACAAGCTCGGCCGCGAGAAATTCTGGCCCTGCGCGCCCTCGCCGAGGCTGCCTTGGGGGCGCACTGCGATCTCAGGGCCTTCTACGATGCGGTGCTCGCTCCCGGGGCAGCCCCGCTCGACGTGCTCCAAGCGAATGTCAAATTATGGATAACGCAGCAACGCGCCAAGTGACCGGCGGTGACCCTGTCGGTATCCTGCAGGACGAAATCAAGCAGATTTCCAAGCATATTTGAATAGTTGACTTACCAAATCAACGCGGCGAGCCCGGTAGGCGCGTCAGCACGCTTTGGCGGAGGAACCGCTCGGATTCGAACCCGCTGGAGGCGAATGAGCGCCGAAAATTCAGGTGCCGGCGGGTATCCATCG
>Ga0164292_10003281_pt1 | contig 13262 bp, 10 predicted proteins | sample GEODES117metaG_FD_111486 | JGI IMG/M metagenome (GOLD analysis project Ga0164292, IMG submission 111486) | Eutrophic lake water microbial communities from Lake Mendota, Wisconsin, USA - GEODES117 metaG | ecosystem: Environmental > Aquatic > Freshwater > Lake | place: USA: Lake Mendota... | reverse complement strand
TGATCAGGCGCGCGATGCTCTCGTTGATGTGCTGCAGCGGTCCGGGAAGCTGAAGCCCCCTCAGCCGGGCCACCGCGATGGGATAGAGGAACTCCCGGATGGTGTCGTCGATGTGGATCTTCTCGAGTTGCTCATCCCAGTACTTGTCGAAAGCCGTTCGGTCCGCGGGCCACATCTCCGGGCGCACCTGCAGCATGGTGCCCAACACCATGCTGTCGTGGTAATGCTGGTCGGCGGCCTCGTCGTCCATCTCGCCGACGAACATCCGACGCACGTCCACCCCACCTTTGTAGAGACAAGCGGCAACCCATAGCTGCAGCTCTGGATCCAGGGCGTTGTACTTCACCGGGCTCTCCTCGGTGGAGGTCACCTGGGCGTGCGCCTGAGTCACCGCCTTGCGGTAGGCCTTCTGCTGTTCGGCGTTGCCGCGAGTGGCCACGGCCAGATAGGTGAAAGTGGTCCGCGCCCGTTTGATCGGATGGCGGTCGATGCGGCCGCTCTCGACTCGGCTCTCCTTGACGCCGTATCCCACCGCCGGATGGCCGAGTTGCATGATCACATTCGCCGGACCCGCCAGCAGAGCGATGCCGGGTACACCGTCCTCGGGGGTGGCCGCACGGGTCAACCGCTGCAGCAGGCTTGGGCCGGTGGCCGGGCCGGACGACTCACTGACGGGACGCTCCACCACGCTGACGACCTCGCGAGTGCTCACCGGGGCCCCTGTCTGTGAATCTGGAAACGAGTGTTTCCCGATATTGTGCCACCCCCACCGCGATGTCAAGATTGGCCGGTGACACAGGTGCGGCCCTACGCCGGCGTGGATGCCGTAGACCGGCTGAGCCGCCGTCGATCCCGGCTGCTGGAAGCCGGCCTGGAAATTCTGGGAAGCAACGTCGACCCCGCGGAACTGACCGTCCGGGGCATCTGCCAGCAGGCCGGTTTGGCCACCCGCTACTTCTACGAGAGTTTCGATGACAAGGAGGATTTCATCGGCGCGATGTTCGACTCGGTGATCGCCCGGCTTGCCGCGACGACCCAGGCGGCGGTGGCCGCGGCGCCCGTCGAGGAGCAGACCCGGGCGGGTCTGGCCAACATCGTGCGCACGATCGAGGCCGACCGGCGCGTGGGCCGACTGATGTTCGGGGCTCAGGTGTCCAACGCCGCGGTGATCCGCAAGCGGCAGGAGTCCGAGGCGCTGTTCGTCTTGTTGTCCGGCCAGCACGTCGAGACCCTCACCCAACGACCCGCCGACGAGCGCACCAAGGCCTTCGCCTACTTCGTGGTCGGCGGTGTGACGCAGGCGATCAGCGCCTGGCTGGCCGGTGACGTCGCGCTGAGTCCGGCTGAACTGGTCGCCGAATTGAGCGCCATCGTCGGCGCGTTCGGCAAGTCCGGCTTGTTTCGGGACTAGCGGACCGATGGTGGCGGTGGTCAGGGTGCTGGGGCATTTTCTGCCCGGTAAGACCGTTCTGGAAATGGTTGCACCCGAGGCGGATTGGCTCGACATCCGTTGGTGCCACGAGGACGATGACCAGACGCTAGACGAGAACCTGCCGTGGGCTGACGCGGTGTGGCATGTGTTGCGGCCACTGTCGGGGGAAGAACTGCGCCGCGGCGCACGGCTGAGACTGGTCCACAAACTCGGCACCGGAGTGAACACCATCGATGTGCCGACGGCTACCGAACTGGATATCGCGGTGGCCAATATGCCGGGCGCCAACGCTCCATCGGCCGCCGAGGGCGCGGTGCTGTTGATGCTGGCGGCGATGCGCCGACTGGTGGAACTCGACGCGGCTACCCGCACCGGTCGTGGCTGGCCGACCGACACCACCCTCGGGGAGACGGTGCGCGATATCGGCAGTTGCACGGTGGGACTGGTCGGCTACGGCAACATTGCCCGGCGGGTCGAAACGATCGTGGCCGCGATGGGCGCCCGGGTGCTGCACACCAGCACCGGCGACGACGGCACCCCAGGCTGGCGGCCGCTGACCGAGGTTCTGGCATCCAGTGACGTCGTCAGTCTCCACCTTCCCCTCACCGCGCAAACCGAGGCGTTGATCGACCGTGCCGCCCTGGCCACAATGAAACCAACGGCACTGTTGATCAACACTTCTCGCGGTCGCATCGTTGCCGAGGCGGCACTGACCGAAGCGCTTCTGGAGGGCCGGTTGGCTGGGGCGGGACTCGATGTGTTCGCCACCGAACCGGTCGAACCTGACAACCCACTGCTGCGGTTGGACAACGTTGTGGTGACACCGCACGTAGTCTGGTTCACCCAGGACACGATGCGCCGCTACCTGACCGAGGCGATCGACAACTGCGCTCGGCTTCGTGACGGCCAGGATCTGCTCAACGTCGTCAACGGGAGGTCCGGTGTCCGTCTCGCCGAACGCTGAATCCGTGGAAGCCGAAACACTTCGGGCGGTCACGGTGCGCCTTGTTCCACTGCTAATGGCGCTGTACTTCGTCAACTTCCTTGACCGCACCAACCTCGGTATCGCCAAGGCTGAGATCAGCGCGGACCTGCAACTGTCAGCCACCATGTTCGGACTGGCCTCGGGCATCTTCTTCATCGGCTATGTGCTGGTTGAAGTTCCATCGAACCTCGCGCTGGTTCGTTTCGGCGCCCGGCGCTGGTTGGCCCGCATCGCGGTGTCCTGGGGCATCGTCGCGGTCGCCATCGCGTTCGCGCCGAATGCCGGCACCCTGCTGGTGCTGCGGTTCCTGCTCGGCGTCGCCGAGGCGGGCTTGTTTCCCGGGGTGGTGTTCTACCTGAGCCAGTGGTTCCCGGCCGCCTACCGGGCCCGCGTGGTCGGGGTCTTCATGCTGGCCGTTCCGGTGGCCTCGGCGGTCGGGACACCGCTGGCGGCGTGGCTGATTCAGACCGGGCACGGGGTATGGGGACTGGCGGGGTGGCGGTTCATGATGATCTGTGTGGGCCTGCCGGCGGTGCTGCTGGGGTTGGTCTGCTGGTTCTACCTCACCGACCGCCCCGCCGATGCGCACTGGCTCAACAGTGCCCAACGACGTTGGCTTACCGACACACTGGCCGCCGAGGAACGGCAGATCAGCACCCAATACCGGTTCCCGCTGCGCCGCACACTAACCAGCCCGCGGGTCTGGGCGCTGGCCATCGTCTACTTCGCCGTCGCCTACGGGCTGTATGCGCTGGCTTTCTTCCTGCCGTCCATCGTGGCGGGCTTCAGGAAGACCTTCGGGGTACAACTTTCTCTGCTGCAGGTCGGTTTCATCACCGCGGTTCCCTATGTTTTCGGGGCGGTTGCGATGTTCCTGTGGTCCAGACACGCCGACCGGACCCGCGAACACGTCTGGCATGTGGCGATCCCGCTACTGCTGGGTGGCCTGGCAATTCCCATGGCGCTGTATCTGCGTCACCCGGTTGCGGTGATGGTGCCTGTCGTGATCGCCGCGATGGGCATCTTCGCGGCGCTGCCGGTGTTCTGGGCGTTGCCGTCGCGATTCCTGACCGGTGCCGCGGCAGCCGCCGGAATCGGGCTGATCAACTCGCTTGGCAACCTCGGCGGGTTCGCCGCGCCGTACGCCACCGGTGCGCTGGAAGACCTCACCGGAACCAACAAGGCCGGCATGTGGGCGGTCGGCATCCTGTTGGTCCTCGGCTCAATTCTGGTGGTGTGGTTGCGGGGCGAGCCCGCCTCCTGACCGGCAGACCCGCCATGACCACGGCGGGGAGTACCCTCGGTCCCAACCCACCGGTTAATCGGCAGCTCCCGAGAGTGAAGGCGATCGAACATGCCCCTGGCGATCACATCAGAGCATCAGGACCTCGCTGATTCGGTGCGCGCTTTGGTGCGGCGTGTGGCTCCCCCGGAGGTTCTGCACGCCGCGCTGGAGACACCACTGGAGGATCCGCCGCCCTACTGGCAGGCGGCGGCCGATCAGGGTCTGCACGGCCTACACCTGCCGGAGTCGGTGGGCGGTCAGGGGTTCGGACTGCTGGAATTGGCCATCGCGATCGCCGAGTTCGGATACGGCGCAGTGCCGGGGCCCTACGTTTCGTCCGCCATCGCCAGCGCACTGATCGCCGCCCATGATCCCGACTCCAAACTGCTGGCCGAACTGGCCGCCGGTGAGAAGGTCGCCGCCGTCGCGATGGAGTCCGAACTGACCGCAAGCCGCCAGGACGACATGTGCGTGATCCGCGGCGAGGCCCGGTCGGTGCCCGCGGCGACCCAGGCCGGCGTGCTGGTGCTGCCGGTCAACATCGACGGCGGAATTGAATGGGCGGTGCTCGACGCCGACGCACTGGAGATCGCGCCATTGCGGTCAGTGGATCCGCTGCGGCCGGTCGCCCACGTCCGGGCCAACGGGGTGGAGGTCGGCGCCGAGCGGTTGCTGTCCAACGTCTCCCAGGCCGCCGGGCGGGCCATCATCACCACTCTGCTGTCCGCTGAGGCGGTCGGCCTTGCCCGGTGGGCCACCGACACCGCCTCGGAGTACGCCAAAATCCGCGAGCAATTCGGCCGGCCGATCGGTCAGTTCCAGGCGATCAAACACAAGTGCGCCGAGATGATCGCCACCACCGAGCGTGCCACTGCGGCGGTATGGGATGCCGTTCGCGCGATTGACGAAGCCGCCGAGAAGGATTGGGACAACGAGTCAACTCATTTCGAGTTCGCCGCGGCGGTGGCCGCCACCCTGGCACCGGCCGCCGCGCAGCGCTGCACCCAGGACTGCATCCAGGTGCACGGCGGCATCGGGTTCACCTGGGAGCATGACACCAACGTCTACTACCGGCACACCTTAGGCCTGGTGGCGGCGTTCGGGCGGTCGACGGAGTATCGGCAGCAGGTATTCGACACCGCCACCGCCACCGGGATGCGACCGCTGGACATCGACCTGGACCCGGACACCGAGAAGCTGCGCGCGGAGATTCGCTCCGAAGTTGCTGCGCTCAAAGCGATTCCCGGCGAGGATCGAAAAGTTGCGATCGCCGAAGGCGGCTGGGTGCTGCCGTACCTGCCCCAACCCTGGGGTCGGGCCGCGACGCCGGTGGAGCAGATCGTCATCTCGCAGGAATTCGGCACCGGCCGTGTCAAGAGGCCCAACATGGGGATCGCCGCGTGGCTAATCCCCTCCATCGTCGCCTACGGCACCGAGGAGCAGAAGCAGCGCTTCCTGCCACCGACCTTTCGCGGTGAGATCATCTGGTGCCAGCTGTTTTCCGAGCCGGGAGCCGGATCTGACCTGGCGAGCCTGACCACCAAGGCCACCAAGGTCGACGGCGGGTGGCGCATCACCGGCCAGAAGATCTGGACCACCGCCGCGCAGTTCTCCCAGTGGGGCGCGCTGCTGGCCAGAACGAATCCGAGCGCCCCGAAACACAATGGAATCTCCTATTTCCTGCTCGACATGAAGCAACCGGGCGTCGAGGTCAAGCCATTGCGGGAGTTGACCGGCAACGCCTTGTTCAACACCGTGTTCATCGACGACGTGTTCGTCCCCGACGATTTGGTGCTCGGCGAAGTCGACAGCGGCTGGGAGGTCAGCCGCAACACCCTTACCGCCGAACGGGTTTCGATCGGCAGCGACGAACCGTGGTTCCTGCCCAGCTTGGCGAAGTTCGTCGAGTTCGTCGGCGAAGGCCACTTCGACCAGGTCGGCCATCACCGGGCAGGTGAGCTCATTGCCGAGGGGCACGCCGCCAAGCTGATGGGTATGCGCTCGACGCTGCTGACCCTGGCCGGCGGCGACGCGATGCCCTCGGCGGCGATCTCCAAGCTGCTGTCGATGCGGACCGGTCAGGGCTACGCCGAGTTCGCAGTGGCCTCGATGGGCATCGACGGCGCGATCTGGGAGGAGGACTCCGTGCCGGGCAGGTGGGCGGAGTTCCTCCTCGCCAGCCGGTCGACGACGATCTACGGCGGAACCTCCGAGGTCCAGCTGAACATCATCGCCGAGCGCCTGCTGGGTCTGCCGCGGGATCCCTAACCCCCTCGCGAGCAGACACAAACTCGCACGAATCCGCCCGGAAATGTGCGAGTTTGTGTCTGCTCGCGGGAGGAATGGGCCGCGCGGAGGAATGGGCTAGTGGATTTCGATCTGGCGCAGTTCGCGTTTGAGGATCTTGCCGGTCGGGTTGCGGGGTAGTTCCGTCAGGAACACCACCTCCCGCGGAACCTTGTAGCGGGCCAGGTGATCCCGGACATAGTCCTTGACCGCCTCCTCGGTGAGTGCGGCCATCCTTGAGGACGACGAAGGCGCGCAGCCGTTGGCCGAAGTCCTTGTCCTCCACGCCGATCGCGGTGGCCTCAATGACGTCGGGGTGTCCGCTGACGAGGTCTTCAACCTCGGCGGGGAAGACGTTCTCCCCTCCGGAGACGATCATCTCGTCGTCGCGGCCGCTGACGTAGAGCAAGCCGTCGTCGTCGAAGAAGCCGACATCACCGGAGGACATCAGTCCCTCGATGATCTCCTTGCCGCCGCCGCCGGTGTAGCCCTCGAATGGGAAGAAGTTACCCACGAAGATCCGCCCGACCTTGCCCTGCGACACCTCTTGACCGTGCTCGTCGAGAATCTTGACCTTGACACCCCTGATCAGCGGACCGACCGTCGCCGGGTTCTTCTTGAGGTCCTGCGGGCGGGCGATGGAGACGAACGCGATTTCCGTTGAGCCGTAAAGGTTATAGATCACCGGGCCGAGATTCCGCATGGCACGGGTCGCCAACTCCGCACCGAGTTGGGAACCGGAGACGAAGACGATCCGCAGCGACGACATGTCCGGTTTGGTGTCCATCGCCTCGTAGGCGTCCAGCATCCGGGACAGCATCACCGGGACCACCACGATCGCGGTAACCTTGTGCTTGGCGACGTCCTCCAGCACGGTGGCGGGCTTGAACCGGCGGTGCAGCACCAGCGTCGAGCCCAGCGTCATGGCGATGGTCGCGTGCAGATAACCCAGCGCATGGAACATCGGTGACGGCAGGGCCGTCACCTCGCCGGACTTGAACGGAACATGGGACAGCACACCGCCGATCGGAGCAAGGGTCGGCGGGGCATGCCTGTTGGCGCCCTTCGGGGTACCGGTGGTTCCGCTGGTCAAGATGATGATCGACGAGCGTTTGGTGGCCTGGGGGGCGGGTGCGGTGCTGCTGCGCGCGATCAGTTCGGCCAGGGTTTCATCGGTGCTGCCCGACGGACCATCGCCATCTGGGTTGGTACCCAGGCCACGCAGTTTGCCCAAGGGGGCATCGGCGAGCTGCACGGCCTCGGCGTACTCGTCGTCGTAGATGATCACCTTGCCGCCCTCACGCGCGGCGACGTCGCGGATCTGCGGGCCGGAGAACTCGGTGTTGAGCAGGATGATGCGTGCGCCGACCCGGCCGCAGGCATAGTTGGCGATCAGGAACCAGCGGTGGTTACGGGCCAGGATCGCCACCCCGTCGCCGCCCTTGACCCCCATCGCCAGCAGACCGTTGGCGGTCGCGTTGACCGCGTTGTTGAGTTCGGCGAAGGTCATCGTGCCCTCGTCGTCGATGATCGCGGTCCGGTGCGGGTTGCGGCGGGCGTTGAGCGCCGGGATCATTCCGATTTCGCCCCAGCGCCGGACGTCGGCGGCCAGCGCCACGAAGTTCTGCGGGGGCTCCAGTCCGAAGGCACCCGAGGAGATCATCTTCTGCAGATAGTGCAGTTCGGCCGAACCGCGTTCGGCGTACTGCCGCGCTTTGTCCAGCGCCTTGCTCGTGAGGTCGGAGATCGCCATATGTTCAGCGTAGAGCCAACCGGCCACGACCCAGGGCGGGTTTCATGGGTATTCGGGCCGCCGGGTGAAGCGTGGCCCGAAATAAGGTTGGATGCAAGGGTGGCCCAGATCAGCCGCTCCCGGAGTGTCGCCGCATCACCTCATCAGGTGTGGGACGTCCTCGCCGACTTCGGATCCATCAGTTCCTGGGCTGCCAACGTCGACCACTCCTGCGTGCTGGAACACGGCCCAACCGGCACCGACGTCGGCACCTCCCGACGCATCCAGGTGGGCCGCGACACCCTCGTCGAGCGGATCACCGAATTAGATCAGCCGGTTGCGCTGGCGTACACGATCGAGGGCCTGCCCCGGCGGTTGCGCCGGGTCACCAACCGGTGGTCGCTGACGCCGGTCTCCGCCACCTCAACCGCCGTCACGCTCACCACCACAGTCGACATCGGCGCAAACCCGGTGGCGCAACTAGCCGAGCGCGCACTGTGCCGCTTCATATCCACACAGTCCGACGCGATGCTCGACGGACTGGCCGCCCGAGTGGAAGGTCGTTAGATGACGCCGATGACACACCCCGACATCGTGATCGTGATGACCGACGAGGAACGCGCAATCCCGCCCTACGAGTCCCCCGCGGTCCTGGACTGGCGCCAGCGGGTGCTGGCCGGCCAGCGCTGGTTCGACGAGCACGGGGTCAGCTTCACCCGGCACTACACCGGCTCGCTGGCCTGCGTGCCGAGTCGGCCCACGATCTTCACCGGCCAGTACCCCGACCTGCATGGGGTCACCCAGACCGACGGCATCGGCAAGGTCTACGACGACTCCCGGATGCGGTGGCTGCGGCCCGGCGAGGTCCCCACCCTGGGTAACTGGTTCCGCGCCGCCGGGTATGACACCCACTACGACGGCAAGTGGCACATCTCGCACGCCGACCTGACCGACCCCGCAACGGGGAGGGTCCTGGCCACCAATGACGACGACGGCGTGGTGGACCCCGAGGCGGTGCAGCGGTACCTCGACGCTGATCCTCTTGAGCCGTTTGGCTTTTCGGGCTGGGTAGGGCCCGAACCGCACGGCGCTGGACTGGCCAACTGTGGACTGCGCCGTGACCCGCTGATCGCCGAGAGGGTGGTTGCCTGGCTGCAGGACCGCTACGCGCGCCGGCGGGCCGGCGACCCGGCGGCGCTGCGGCCGTTCCTGCTGGTGGCCAGTTTCGTCAACCCACACGACATCGTGCTGTTCCCGACCTGGGCGCTGCGCAGTCCGCTCAAACCCTCGCCGTTGGACCCGCCGCAGGTACCGCCCGCGCCCACCGCCGATGAGGACCTGCGCAGCAAACCCTCAGCCCAGATCGCCTTCCGGGAGGCCTACTACTCCGGCTACGGTCCGGCCGGGGCGATTCAGCAGGTCTACGAACGCTTCGGGCAGCGCTACCGCGACCTGTACTACCGGCTACACGCCGAGGTCGACACGCCCGTGGACCGGGTCAGGCGCGCCGTCACAGACGGTTCTCAGAACGCGGTGCTGGTGCGGACCTCCGACCACGGAGACCTGCTCGGTGCGCACGGCGGTCTGCATCAGAAGTGGTTCAACCTCTACGACGAGGCCACCCGGGTTCCACTGAGCATCGCCCGGGTCGGCGGGCAGAACACCGACGCCCGGGTGGTCGGTGCTCCGACCGCGCACATCGACCTGGTACCCACCCTGCTCGCGGCGGCCGGCGTCGATGTCGACGCGGTCGCCGAGACGCTGCGCGGATCGTTCTCCGAGGTCCACCCACTGCCCGGCCGCAATCTCATGCCGGTGGTCGACGGGGCGCCCATCGACGACGACCGGGCGGTGTACCTGATGACCCGCGACAACATGCTCGAAGGCGATTCAGGGGCTTCCGGGCTTGGCCGTCGGCTCAAGCAGACCACCAATCCGCCTGCACCGCTGCGTATCCGGATTCCGGCACACACCCCCGCCAACTTCGAGGGCGTGGTGGTCCGGGTTGACGGCTCCCTGTGGAAACTGGTGCGCAGCTTCGATGACCCCTCGACGTGGACCGAGCCCGGGGTGCGGCAACTGGCTGCCAACGGCCTCGGCGGCGAGGTGTACCGGACCAGCCCACTTGATGACCAGTGGGAACTCTACGACCTGAGCAGCGATCCGGACGAAGCCGAGAACCGCTGGAGCGATCCGGGCCTGCATGATCTGCGGAGTCAGCTTCGGATGCGACTCAAGGAGGAACGGGCCCGGTCGGTGCCGGAGCGCAACAATCCGTGGCCCTATGCGTCACGCCGGTCGAACGCAGACCGGGAAAACTGATCCGGTCCGATCCGATCCGATCCGACATGACTACTGCTGCAAACCCCGCCGTTCTGTTCTATTGGCGCCCAGGCTGCCCGTTCTGCGTGGCATTACGGAATCGACTGCGCAAGCGCGGGATTCCCTTCGAGCCGATCAATATCTGGGAGGATCCTGCCGCCGCGGCGCGGGTGCGCTCCGTGGCAGACGGCAACGAGACGGTACCGACGGTTTTCGTCGGCGATCGGGCGATGGTCAACCCGAGTGTCGATCAGGTCGAGTCCGCTTTGCGGGAATTCGCCCCGCATCTGCTGGAACTCGACACCCCCAAGCGCCGCCGAATCTGGCCCTGGGGAGCTAATCTCTAGTGCACACCCTCCATGAGGGCACTGATGCGGGGCGCCAACACCCACACCACGATGCCGACCACCACCGCGGACGCTCCGATGATGCCGAAGTAGGCGGCTTCACGCGCCGGGTCGTAGTAGCGCGCCAGTACGCCCGACATCGCCGTGCCCAGACCGACGGAGAAGAAGTACAGGGCCATCATCTGCGCCCGGAAAGCGTTGGGGGCCAACTGCGTCGTCACCGACAGCCCAATCGGTGACAGCAGCAGTTCCGACACCGCGAAAACGCCCATGATGGCGGCCACCACGAGTACCGGCACCGACCGTCCGGAGGTGCCGGCCATCGAGAGGAACAGCAGGAACGCAAGACCCATGCCGATGACGCCGTAGGCGAACTTCCGGGGGGTGGTTGGCGCGCGCCGGCCGAGCTTTGTCCACATCACCGCGAACACCGGTGACAGCAGGATGATCCACACCGGCTCGATGGAGCCGATCCAACTCGACGGTGCGGTCCACCCGAAGATCGACCAGTTCATCCGCTCATCGGAGTACACCGCCAGCACGGTGAAGATCTGCTGGAACAACGACCAGAACACCGCGTTGGCGATGAACAGCGGGATGAAGGCCCTGACCCGGGTTCGTTCCAGCGGCGTGACACGGGCACTGGTGAGCATCGCCGTGAAATAGGCGACCGACGCCAGCAGGATCAAGGCTGTGGTGAACTGCGAGAGGTTGGCCAGCTTGATCACGCCGGTGGCGAACCCGACACCGACGGCCGTCAGGACAGCAGCGACCACGCCCACCGCCCGCACGAAAGCCTGCCGGGAGAGGGGATGCGCGACGGTCCGGCCGTGCGCGCCGAGGTTGCGCCGGAAGATCACATACTGCGTCAACCCCAACGCCATGCCGACGGCAGCGGCACCGAATCCATAGTGGAAGCCCAACCGGGTCTGCAGCAGCCCGGTAATCAGTGGCCCGATGAAGGCACCCAGATTGATACCCAGGTAGAACAACGTGAAGCCACCGTCGCGGCGCGGGTCGCCTTCGTTGTAGAGGGTGCCCAGCAGTGAGGACGCGTTGGCCTTCAACGCTCCCGCCCCCAGCGCGATGAGCACGAGGCCGACCGCCACACCTGTCATTCCCGGCAGGATCGCCAGTGAGATGTGGCCGGCCATCACCACCACACCGCCGTAGAAAACGGTGCGCTCCATCCCCAGGACCCGGTCGGCGATCCACCCGCCCAGCACCGTGGACAAGTAGACGAATCCGCCGTAGGCGCCGACGATTCCGGTCGCAGTGGACTTAGGCAGACCCAGTCCCCCGTCGCCCACCGAGTAGTACAGGTAGTAGCCGAGGATGGTCAGCATCCCGTAGAACGAGAACCGCTCCCATAGTTCGACGCCGAACAGGTTGACCAGGCCCACCGGGTGGCCGAACCTGGTGCGGGGCGCCTGCGGGCGCTGATGGAGGTCCGTCACGCCGATCACCCTAGACTTCGGCGCATGAAATCGGCCCAGATCCGGGTGGGCGATCGCGATCACCACGCTGGCATTGGGATCACCCTCGCCCTGGCCTCGTCCTGACCGAGCGGCATGCTTGGATTGAATTTGTGACCAGCGATCTCGATACCGTGAACCCGCCGGGCTTCGCGCGGGTGGGAAGCGTTTACTACCCCGCCCTGGTGGCGGTGTTCACCGCGCTGGTGATCATCTCCAATGTCACCGCGACCAAGGGGGTCGCCTTTGGGCCGATCATCACCGACGGCGGCTTCCTGGTCTTTCCGCTGACCTACGTCATCGGCGACGTGCTCGCCGAGGTGTACGGCTTTCGCGCGGCGCGGCGCGCGATTGCTCTGGGATTTCTGATGAATGGGCTTGCAGCCCTGGCATTTTGGATCACCGTCTACCTTCCGGCTGCTGATTTCTATCCGAACCAGGAACACTTTGCGAATGTGGTGGGTGCGTACACCCAATTGATCATCGCCGGCCTCGCCGGCTTCATCGTGGGGCAGACCATCAACGCCTGGGCGGTCGTCAAGATTAAAGAACGCACCCGCGAGAAACACCTGTGGGCCCGATTGGTTGGCTCCACCTTCGTCGGCCAACTCGGCGACACACTGGTCTTCTGCAGTATCGCCGCCGGGGCGATCGGCATCAACAGCGTCGGCGACTTCGTGACATACGCCGCGCTGGGCTGGTTCTACAAGACAGCCGTCGAAGTCGTCATGCTCCCGATCACCTATCGGGTGATCGGCTACGTCAAGCGTCACGAACCCACCTACACCGCCCTGGTCTGATGGCCCGTCTGAAGGTCCGCGACTGGCTCAACGGCGCGGCGATCCGCGACTACGGCGACCGGGCTCTGCTGATCGAATGTTCCTCTACCACTGAGGTTCTGGATCTGGCCGAGACGTTGCGGGAGCTCCGACTACCCGGAGTGATCGACATCGTTCCCGGAGCCCGCACGGTCTTACTGGGCTTGGCCGACCCGGGTTATCAGCGCACGAGTCGCGCGCAACTGGCCGGCATCGCTCTCCCGCGTCCCGCCGAGTGCAGTGAGACCGCCGTAGCCGATGTGGTGATCGAGGTGGTTTACGACGGCGCCGACCTCAATGAGGTGGCTGGCCGGCTGGACATGACCGCCGTGGAGGTCATCGAGGCCCACACGGCCACACCGTGGCGGGTCGGATTCGGCGGGTTCGCTCCAGGTTTCGCCTATCTGGTGGGCGGTGATGCTCGGCTGAACGTGCCGCGGCGACCCGAGCCGCGGACCCGGGTGCCGGCCGGCTCGGTCGGACTGGCCGGGGAGTTCAGCGGCATCTACCCGCGTGAGTCGCCCGGTGGATGGCAGCTGATCGGACGCACAGAGGCGGTGCTGTGGGACATCGAGCGGGT
>Ga0164292_10003280_pt1 | contig 13263 bp, 9 predicted proteins | sample GEODES117metaG_FD_111486 | JGI IMG/M metagenome (GOLD analysis project Ga0164292, IMG submission 111486) | Eutrophic lake water microbial communities from Lake Mendota, Wisconsin, USA - GEODES117 metaG | ecosystem: Environmental > Aquatic > Freshwater > Lake | place: USA: Lake Mendota, Wisconsin... | reverse complement strand
TGCTGGCCCAGCAGCACGTGCATCTGCCGGAATGGGTCACCGGTCTGGTGGGCATTGTGCTGCTGCTGCTCTCCTTCGCCGACTCGATGCGGCACCGCCGCAACAGGCCGGCTACTTAGAGCCAGCTACTTAGAGATAGAACCCCACGGTGGTCACCACCCGGGTGCCCTGGGCCCGCAGAGCATTGCGCAGCACGATCGTGGACTGGTTGTGGAGCAGGTTCTCCCAGCGATGTCGGGTCACGAACACCGGCAGCACGATCACACAGAAGCGATTGCGGTCCTTGCGGTGCTCGGTCTCGAAGGCCTTCACGTAGCTCACCACCGGGTCCACCAGCGACCGGAACGGCGAATCCAGCACCACCAGCTTCACCTCGGGCACCTGGCGCTGCCACTGCTCTCGGAAGGCTTCGGTGCGTCCGCCGCCCAGATCCACGTGCACCGCCACCAGATCGCTGGCAATCGTGCGGGCGAAGCGGATCGCCTCGAACGTCCCCCTGTGAAGCTGACCCACCAGCACCACCGTGGGGGTGCCGCCTGCCTCAGGAGGATCGGGCAGCTTGAGCTTCTTCTCGGAGGCGAGGCGCAAGCGCTTGGCCACGTGGTTGTAGTGGGTGCGGATGCGCAGGAACAGGCTCACCAGCAGCGGAATCGCCAGCACCACCAGCCAGGCCCCCTGGGTGAACTTGCTGAACAACAGCACCAGACCCACCAGGGCGGTGATCGTGCAGCCCACCCCATTGATCACGGCCTTGAGCTGCCAGCCGGAGCCCCGCAGGCGCCACCAGTGCACCACCATCCCGGCCTGGGAGAGGGTGAAGCTGATGAACACCCCCACGGCGTAGAGCGGGATCAGCCGGCTGACGCTGCCGTTGAACACGATCAGCAACAGCGCTGCAAAGCCGCTGAGGGCGAAGATGCCGTTGCTGAACACCAAGCGATCCCCCAGGGAGGAGAGCTGCCTGGGCAGGAAGCCATCCTGGGCGAGGAACGCCGCCAACCGCGGGAAGTCGGCATAGGCGGTGTTGGCGGCAAGCAGCAGGATCAGCAGGGTGGCCAGCTGCAGCAGGGCCAGCAGCGGCCCGTTCCCGAAGATCCGCTCCCCCAGCTGATACAGAAGGGTGGGGCCGTTCTCCACGTACACCACCCCGGACTGGTGGGCGAGGGCGCTGATGCCGGTGAACATCGCCGCCAGCATCACCACCATCACCGCCAGCACCCGGCGGGCATTGCGCCATTCCACCGGCCGGAAGGCCGCCACGCTGTCACTGATCGCCTCGATGCCGGTGAGGGCGGCTCAACCCGAACTGAAGGCCCGCATCAGCAGCAGGGGCCCGAGCACCGCAGCGCCATGGCCCCCATGGCCATGGCCCTCCTGCAACAGGCGGGTCTGCTCCGCCGTCTCCATCATCGGCAGCTGGCCCAGCCCCACCTTGATCGCCCCAGCCACCAGCAGGGTCACCACCAGGGCCATGAACAGATAGGTGGGCACGCTCAGCAGCTTGGCGCTGGAGCTCACCCCACGCAGGTTGGCCACCATCACCAGACCCACCGCCACCAGGCAGAGCTCCACCCGATGGGCTTCGAGCGCAGGGAAATAGGAGGTGAGGGCGGCGATCCCTGCCGCCACGCTCACCGCCACCGTGAGCACGTAGTCGATCGAGAGCGAGGCTCCGGCCACCAGGCCGGGCAGGGCCCCCAGGTTTTCCTGGGAAACCCGATACGACCCGCCGCCATGGGGGTAGGCCTTGATCGTCTGCATGTAGCTGGTGGCCACGATCAGCATCAGCCCCACGATCAGGCCGGTGATCGGCAGGGTGTAAGAGAGGGCGGCGGCCCCGGCCATGCCCAGCACCAGCACGATCTCCTGGGTGGCATAGGCCACCGAGGAAAGGGCATCGGAACTGAGGATCGCCAGGGCCTCGGCGTTGTTGAAACGCTCCTCCGCGTGGGCGCTGGTGGGCAGCGGCTGGCCGATCAGAACACGTCTGAGTGCTGAGAAACCTGGAAAACGCACCATGCCGGACGAATCCGAGGAGTCAGTCAAGTTGAAACCTAAGTCCCGGTTTTCTGGTTAAGTTGCCGCGGCGTTGTGCATTGTTCTTTGGCCGCCCCGATCGCCCCAGTCACGCCGCAGCCTCCCCAAGCGTGGCATGCCCTCTCCAGCGAGGAGTGCCTCGACAGGCTGGAAGCTCGCGAAGGGGGCCTCAGCAGCAGCCAGAGCCAGGAGCGGCTGGAACGCCACGGGCCCAATCGGATCGAGCTGGCCGCCGGTCGCAGCCAGCTGCGCATCCTCTGGGACCAGTTCAGCAACGTGATGCTGGTGATGCTGCTGGCCGTGGCCGCGGTTTCCGCATGGGTGGCCTGGATCGAGCAGAAGTTCCCGAAGGACGCGATCGCCATCGTGCTGATCGTGGGGCTCAATGCCCTGCTGGGCTATCTGCAGGAAAGCCGCGCCCAGCAGGCGCTCAAGGCCCTGCGCAACATGGCCCAACCCCAGGTGCAGGTGCGCCGCGACGGCGAGTGGGACCGGATCTCCAGCGAGCAACTGGTGCCAGGAGACCTGATCCGGCTGGAGGCCGGCGATCGGGTGCCCGCCGACGCCCGTCTGATGGAGGTGGCGGAATTCGGGGTGCGGGAGGCGGCCCTCACCGGCGAAGCGGAGGCGGTGGTCAAGCGGGCCGATCTGGTGCTTGACGCAGGTACCCCGGTGCTGGACCGCCAGAACTGTGTGTTTCAGGGCACCGAAGTGGTGCGTGGCCGGGCCACCGCCGTGGTGACCTCCACCGGCATGGGCACCGAGCTCGGCCAGATCGCCACCCTGATCAGCACGGCGGGAGGGGAGTCCACCCCCCTGCAGGAGCGGCTGGACGGTCTGGCCAACGTGCTGGTGGTCTCGGCCCTGGCCCTGGTGGCGCTGGTGGTGCTGGGCGGCTGGCTGATGGGCCAGGAGCTGCTCAACCTGCTGGAGGTGGCCCTCTCGATGGCGGTGGCGATCGTGCCCGAGGGCCTGCCGGCGGTGATCACCGTGACCCTGGCGATCGGCACCCAGCGCATGGTGCGGCGTGCCGCCCTGATCCGCCGCCTGCCGGCGGTGGAAGCCCTCGGCTCGGTGACGGTGATCTGCTCCGACAAGACCGGCACCCTCACCCAGAACCGCCAGGTGGTGCAGGAGCTGCGCAGCGGCAGCCAGGCGATTGCGGTGGGCGGTCTGGGCTACGAGCCCAATGGCAGCTTCACGCCCACAGCCCTGGAGAGGCCAGTGGCCGCCCTGCCCGGCGTCTACGGCTCACCCAGCCAGCAGGAGGCGGATCAGAAGTTGCTGCTGGAGGCTGGTGTGCTTTGCAGCGATGCCGAGCTGAAGCGCGATCCCCAGGGGCAATGGGACGTGCTGGGCGACCCCACCGAAGGAGCCCTGGTGGTGGTGGCCGCCAAGGCAGGCATCGATGCCTTCGCCCTGCGCAGCCACTATCAGCGGGCAGCCGAGATCCCCTTCAGCTCGGAGCGCCAGCTGATGGCGGTGTGGGTGCAGGATCCCACGGGCACCCTGCAGGCCCCTCTGGGGGCTGTGGCCGAAGGGTCCACCACCTTGATGATCAGCAAGGGAGCGCCGGAGGTGATCCTTGCCGGCTGCGATCGCTGGCTGGATGGCAGCGGCGTGGTGCCCCTGGGCGAGGCGGAACAGAGCTGGTGGCTGGAGCAGGCCCGGCAGCTGGCGGCCTCCGGGCTGCGGGTGCTCGCCTTCGCCTGCGCACCCCACCACGCCAGCCCCGAACAGGAACTTGAGCACCAGGTGCTGCTGGGGCTGATGGCCCAGCTGGATCCGCCCCGGCCCGAGGTGCCCAGTGCCGTGGCCCGGTGTCGCGAGGCCGGCATCCGGCCGGTGATGATCACCGGCGACCATCCGCTCACCGCCCGCGCCATCGGCTCCGCCATCGGCCTGGTGCCGGAGAACGCCGAGGTGGTGCTGGGTCGGGAACTGGAAGCCCTCGATGAATCGGGCCTCTCCGAGGTGGTGAGTCGCTGCAGTGTCTATGCCCGCGTTCCGCCCGAGCAGAAGCTGCGGATCGTCAAGGCCCTGCAGGGAAGGCGTGAGGTGGTGGCGATGACCGGCGACGGCGTCAACGATGCCCCGGCCCTCAAGCAGGCCCACATCGGCGTGGCGATGGGCATCACCGGCACCGAGGTGAGCAAGGAGGCAGCCGACATGGTGCTGCTCGATGACAACTTCGCCAGCATCGTCAATGCGGTGGAAGAGGGAAGGCTGGTGTACGCCAACATCCGCCGATTCGTGAAATACATCCTCGGCAGCAATGTCGGCGAATTGATCACCATCGCCGCCGCGCCGCTCCTGGGCCTGGTGGGGGTGCCACTGACGCCGCTGCAGATCCTGTGGATGAATCTGGTCACCGATGGGGTGCCGGCCCTGGCCCTGGCCCTGGAACCCGGCGAGGACGGCCTGATGCTCAGGCCTCCCGGCAAACCCGGGGAATCGATCTTCGCCCGCGGCGTTGGCAGCTACATCCTGAGGATCGGCATCGTCTTCGCCCTGATGGTGATCGCCCTGATGGTGTGGGCGGCCCGCACTGGAGCCCCCTGGAAGACGATCGTGTTCACCACCCTCTGCCTGGCCCAGATGGGTCACGCCCTCTCGGCCCGCAGCGAACGCCCCTTGTTCCAGGTGGCACCGTTCAGCAATCCCTGGCTGCTGTGGGCGGTGGTGCTCACCTCCCTGCTGCAGCTGGCGCTGCTCTACGTGCCTTCACTGGCCAACTTCTTCGGCACCGTGCCGCTCAGCGGCCATGACCTGGCCATCTGTGCCGGCGTCAGCCTGATCTTCTTCGTCTATCTGGAGCTGGAGAAGGTGCTGCGGCTGTGGCAGCGCCAGCGCAACGCCGACGTCTGAGATCCACCCGCCCCGCGCCCCCCATGGATCTCGCCAGTGCCGGCCGCTTCCTCAGCGAAGCGATCACCACCGCGGTGGACACCAATCCACCGCTGGCCTATGGCTTCATCCTGCTGGCCATGCTGCTGGAGGCGATCGCGCCGCCGATCCCCTCGGAGATGATCATGCCCTTGGGGGGCTTCCTGGTTCAGCAGGGCCGACTGGAGCTGCTGCCGGTGATTCTCTCCGGACTGGTGGGCACGGTGCTGGGCGCCTGGTTCTGGTACTGGATCGGCCGCCTGATCAATGAGGAACGGCTGGAGCGGCTGGTGGCCCGGCACGGATCGTGGCTGGGGCTGCGGCCCGAGGCCCTGGCCGCCAGCCGGCGCTGGTTCGGCCGCCACGGTGCCGCCGTGATCTTCTGGGGCCGGCTGCTGCCCGCCGTCCGTTCGTTCGTGTCGCTGCCGGCGGGGATTGAGCTGATGCCCCAGGTGGCCTTTCTGGGCTGGACCATTGCCGGCAGCCTGCTCTGGGTCACGGCTCTGACCCTGGCCGGTCAGGGGCTGGGGGCTGGCTATGGCCGGGTGATCGAGTGGCTGGAGCCGCTGGGTGCCTGGATGCAGGGGCTGCTGCTGGGGCTGCTGGTGGTGGGGCTGCTGCTCGGGGCTGTCCGGCTGGTGGCAGGCTTCCGAAGCCGGCGGTTGGACCGCCGTCGTCCAGCTGCTCAAAGGCCTCGCCCGGGTCGGGATCCTCAGTGAGGGCTTCCTTCATGGAGCCCAGAAACATCAGGGTTCCCATCACCAGCCCCATCAACGACAGCAGCAGGGCGCTTTTCAGCTTTCGCAGCCTCTTATCGGGGCGGGGCCGTTCATCCACCGGGTGGCCGCAGTCGACGCAGATCAGCATCGACGAACCCGGCGCCCTGCCACGGCCCACCTTGGCCACCATCCGGCAACCGCACTTTGGACAGGTCAATGCCGCCGCGGCAGGAGTCTTAAGTCTGGCAGCCCTCCTCCCTGCAGAAAGAAACGATGCGCACCGAATGCTGAACACAGATAAGCGGCGCTGAGTGTGCCAATGAGACGTTCTTTCCCTCCGGCGCCCCCACATCGCCGCCCTGCTGTTTAGCTTTCCGCGCCACGGGCGGTCCCTTGCCGCTCCTCCTCTCGCCATGACCCTGCTTCCCGCCCAGACGGCCTGGCTGGTTCCGCTGTACCCCCTGCTGGCATCGCTGCTTTCGCTGCTCTGGTCTCCCGGCCTGATCAGCCGCACCGGCCCCCGGCCCTGCGGTTACCTCAACCTGCTGCTGGTGAGTGTGGCCTTCGCCCACAGCGTGCTCGCCCTGGTGGCGCTGCACTCCAACTCCACCGCAGGATCGGCGGCGATCTACCGCCCGCTTACCTTCGGCTGGACCTGGCTGCAGACCGCCGGCCTGCGGGTGGGCTTCGATGGCCTGATCACCGAGCCGGCGCTGATCGCCATGGTGCTGATCACGGGCCTGCACGTGCTGGTGCAGATCTATTCGATCGCCTATCTGGAGATGGACTGGGGCTGGCCCCGCTTCTTCGGCTCCCTCAGCTTCTTTGAGTCCGGCCTCTGCGCCCTGGTGCTCACCGACTCGCTGTTCTTCAGCTACGTGATCCTGGAGCTGCTGACCCTCGGCACCTATCTGATCGTGGGCACCTGGTACAACCAGCCCCTGGTGGTGAAGGGAGCCCGCGACGCCTTTCTGACCAAGCGGATCGGCGACCTGATCCTGCTGGCCGGTGTGATCGCCCTGCTGCCCCTCACCGGCACCTGGAACTTCCACGGCCTCCAGGCCTGGGCCGCCGACCTCACCAACAACGGCCAGCCCCTGCCCTCCTGGTTTCCGCTGATCCTGCTGGCCCTGATCGCCGGGCCGATGGGCAAGTGCGCCCAGATTCCCCTGCACCTGTGGCTGGATGAGGCGATGGAAAGCCCCCTGCCCTCCACGGTGCTACGCAATTCGGTGGTGGTGGTGGGCGGTGCCTGGTTGCTGCTGCGCCTGGAGCCGTTGATCGCCCTGAGCCCCCTGGTGCAGGGGGTACTGGTGGTGGTGGGGGGTACCACGGCCGTGGTCGGGTCCCTGATCGCCCTGGCCCAGATCGATGTCAAGCGGGCCCTTTCCTTCCTGGTCAGCAGCTGGCTGGGGCTGCTGTTCGTCGCCGTGGGCCTGGGCGGGATCAGCGTTGCCGACCACCTGATGCTGGTCTATCCGCTGCCGATGGCACTGATGCTGATGGCGGTCGGCGCCATCGTGCTCACCAACGTCACCCAGGACCTCACCCAACTGGGCGGCCTATGGAGCCGCCGCCCCCTGATGGGGGTGGCGTTCCTGGCCGGGGCGGCCGGCCTGATGGGGCTGCCCCCCTTCGGTGGCTTCGCCGCCCTGCGGGAGCTGATGGCGCTCACGGCCGCCAGTGACCATCCCTGGCTGCTGGGTGGGCTGGTGCTGCTGACCAATGCGCTGATCAGCGCCGGACTGATCCGGATCTTTGGCCAGATCTGGGCCGGCCAGCCGACCGTGTTCACGGCCCGCTCCCCCGAAGCCCTGTGGCTGATGGTGCTGCCCACCCTGGTGCTCACCGGCCTGGTGCTGCATCTGCCGCAGCTGCTGGCGCGCAATGGCGTCTTCGCCGTGGGGCCGCTGCCGGGCTGGGGGCCGATGGCCGTGCCCCTGCTGCTCTCCACCCTGGTGGGTGGAGGCCTCTCTGCTCTCTTCTATCTGCGCCCCCACCCGCTGGCCCACCTGCCCTCCACCCTCGGCGGCCTGCAGGACTGGCTGGCCGAGGACATGCAGACCGAGCGCTTCTATCACCGCACGGTGGTGGCGCTGGTGGTGGGCCTGGCACGGATCAGCGCCTGGTGTGACGAACGGCTGGTGGATGGTTTCAGCGGAGCCACCGGCGAAGCGGCCCTGCTCGGGGCCCGCCGACTCAGCCTCACCACCTCGGGGCGTTCCCAGGCCTACGCCCTCACGCTCGTGCTGGGGGTGCTGCTGATGGCGGCCTGGCTGCTTGCCCGCCCTTCCTCCGGTCTGTTTTCCCTGCCCCTCCAGCTCCTTCATCCCTTCCGCTGATGGCTCCCTCCTTCCTGCTGCTGCTGTTGCTGCTGCCCCTGGCCGGGACCCTGCTGCTGCCCCTGCTGCCGGGGGCGGATCCGGTGCGGGTGCGCAGCCTTGCCGCCCTCGCCGCCGCCGGCCAGCTGCTGGTCGGGCTGCTGTGCTGGCGCCAGGCCCCGGCCGATCTGCACCTGCCGTGGGTGCCCAAGCTCGGCCTGGAGCTCGAACTGGGTCTCGATGGCCTTTCGCTGCCGCTGGTGCTGCTCACGGCGCTGCTCACCCTGGTGGCCATCCTTTCGGCTCCGGCCGACCAGAGCCGCCCCCGGCTGTTCTTTTCCCTGATGCTGGCCACCAACCTCGGGGTGATGGGGGCCTTCCTGGCCCGCAATGCCCTGCTTTTCGTGCTGGCGTTCGAGCTGGTGCTGATCCCCACCACCCTGTTGGTGGCGATCTGGGGCCGGGAGCGCAGGGCAGGCGCCGCGATCCGCTTCCTGCTTTTCGGAGCCGTCTCCGGCCTCAGCCTGCTGGCCGGGGTGCTCGCCTTCGGGTGGCTCAACGCGAAAGGTCTGGGCTTCGGCTTCGACGATCTGGCCCAGGCAGACCTCTCCCCCTCCGCCCAGAGATGGATTCTGGCGTTGCTGCTGCTCGGCTTCGGGCTGAAGCTGCCGATCGTGCCTCTGCACGGCTGGCAGCCCCTCACCTATGGCCAGGCTCCCACTCCGGTGGTGATGCTGCTGGGGGGAGCCGTCTCCAAGCTCGGGGCCTATGGCCTGTTGCGTTTCGGGGTGGGCTTCCTCCCCGATACCTGGGCCGCCTGGTCGCCGTGGATCGCCGCCGCCGGGGCCCTCAGTGCGGTCTATGGCGCCCTCAACGCCATCGCCCAGAGCGACATCCGACGCCTGATGGCCTATAGCTCCCTCGGCCACATGGGGCTGCTGGTCCTGGCCCTGGCCGCCGCCACCCCCTTGAGCCTGCAGGGGGCGGTGGCCCAGATCCTGGCCCATGGACTGATCGTGGCCCTGCTGTTCGCCTGCGTCGGGCTGATCGAACGCCGCACCGGCACCACCTCGATTCCCGAACTCTCGGGCCTGCTCAATCCACTGCGCGGACTGCCGTTCACCCTCGGGATGCTGCTGCTGGCCCTGATGGCCGCCGCCGGCATCCCCGGCCTGGCGGGCTTCCCGGCCGAACTGCTGGTGTTTGAAGGCAGCTGGACCGTGTTCCCGAGGGCAACCCTGGTGAGCCTGATCGCCTCTGGCTTCACCGCCGTCTACGCGGTGCGCCTGTTCAACCGGGTGGGCTTCGGTCGCCTCGATAACGACCGCGCCCACTGGCAGTCGACCCGGTGGAGCGAGCGGGCCCCGGCCCTGCTGCTGACGCTGCTGGTGATTGGCGCCGGTCTCTGGCCCACGGCTCTCACCGGCTGGAGTGAGGCCACCACCCGCTCGCTGGCCCTGCGTTCCCAGCCCTTCCTCTACGCCTCCGCGCCCCTCACCACCGCGGCCCTCACCGCCACACCCCTCACCACCGTCGCCGTCGCTCCGGAGCTGCTGCCGTCATGACCACCCCGATCGCCCCGGTTGCCGAACCCACCACCACTCCCCTGATCCCCCCCTCCCAGCACCGCTGGGCGGAGGTGATCCACCGGCTGGAGGCCGGCGGCTCGATGCTGCCGGACACCCCCGAAAACCTGATGCAGATCATCGGCATCTACAAGGCCTATGCCGTGCCGATGGATTTCTACTGGCGCGACCTGCTCTACATCGCCGAGCAGGTGTTCCTGGATCCGCTGCCGGCCTTCAAGTACTTCCCCTCCCAGGAATACCTCGACCTCCCCAATTCCTACGCGGGTGACCAGTCCCAGCTGCGCATCTGGCGCGGCGGCGAGAAGGCCCATCCGGAGCTGCTGGAGTTCATGGCCAAGGGTGAAACCACCCAGATGCCCAAGCTGCTGCATCACCTCTGGCACGATCGCATCAACATGGAATTTGCCGAGGCCTGCATGCAGGCGATGCTCTGGCACCAGAACATGGGCGGTCGCTTCAACGATTACCTCGCAAGCGACGCCTACCGAAACAATGCCGACCGCGCCATCAAGGCCTACTTCAAGCGCAATCCGGTGATGCTGGGCCTCTACAAGCTGTTCCCGGAGATGTTCCTGGAGAAGGTGAAGCAGCTGAGCTACACCGCCAATCTCGGCCTGTTCTGGGAAGTGATGGCGCCTGTATTCTTTGAGATGAGCGATATCTACGATGAAGGCGGGTTCAAGGGGGTTCCTGATGCGATGGACTTCCTGGTGAATGGCATCTTCGCCGTAGCCGGCCGGCCGATCTATCACCACGCCTTCATTGACGGGGAATGCTTTGAGATCATTCCCAAGAGTGAGGGATTCACCTGGCTCTACGAAGCGGCGCTCCCCTATGTGGAAGCGGTGTTTTATCGCACCTCACCCTTCCGGGGCACCAAGAGTTACAACGCCCAGGCCGGTCAGGTGCCCGCCGACCAGGCTGATTTCCACTATGGAATCCTCTATGCAGACGTGTTTCCCGTGGGGTCGGCAGGCATTCCTCCCACCCTGCTGATGCAGGACATGCTGCATTTCCTGCCCTCCTACCTGAAGGAGCTGTATAGGAAGCATGAACGTGGCGAGGAAGACCAGCTGATTCAGCTGGGCGTCACCTTCCAACGCTCGATGTACAACGTGACCTCCGCGGTGATTCAGGCCCTGCGGGCGGCCCTGCTGTACCCGCTCGACGACACCGACCCGGAGCACCTGCTGGCCAATCGCCGCTTCTTCGAGGCCCAGATGGATCGCTTCCTGCGGCCGGAAGCTCGGCTGGGGGCGATCCAGTCCCAGGACTACCGCTGAAAACGCATCGACTGAAACCGCATCGGCCCTTTATTCCTTCTGCCGCTCTCCCATGGCCACCATTCTCGAGACCGCCCAGGCCGCCGGCTGCTTTTCCACCCTGCTCACCGCCGTGGAGGTGGCCGGACTGCGCTCCGCCCTCGAGGGGCCGGGCCCTTTCACCGTGTTCGCTCCGGTGGATGACGCCTTCGCCGCCCTGCCGCCCGGCACCGTACAGACCCTGGTGGACAACCCACCCCAGCTGGCTCGGATCCTTAAATATCACGTGCTCAGCGGAGCCTGCCTGCGGGCCGATCTGACCACGCAGCCGGAATGGACCAGCCTCGAAGGGGCACCGGTGGCGATCCGCCGCAGCGAACCCTTCGAGGTGAAGAACTCCACGGTGGTTCAGGCAGACATCGTCTGCGATAACGGCATCGTGCATGTGATCAACCGGGTGATCCTGCCGGGCTGATCGCCTCAGGGGTTGCAGGCCGGGCACTGGCCGGGGTCGGCCCGGGTAAAGCCATCCGGCCGGAGCCGCTCCTGCCGGTGCCCGCAGGCCTGACAGCCGCCGCGCCACCGTCCCGCAGATGGCCGGCACCATCGTTAGGGCGAATCAAAACCAAAGCCCAGTCATCATCGCCAAAAGCCGACGGGATCGGATGGAGAGCAGGAATCAAGCCGGCTTATGGGGGTGATCAGAGATATTTCCTCAACAAACTCGTCAGGTATTGGCGACCGCTCCCTAAGGTCTGCGGACTCTGAATCACATCCCCTAAATGAGCCCCGGCCATCCCTAGCCACTGGCCAGGTGTCTATGCATCACAGATGTGATGACGGCAGACGGGATTGCCTGTTTTTCCCTCCATTCCGGCATCAGAGGTACTGATCACATCCATCTCTGATCCTTCAGCCAACGCAACCCAACCACCCAATCCACTCCCTAAGGTTGCGCAGATTCAACCCCCAGGAGTGACCAGCTGATCAACAGATTCAGTCCCCTGTTCTGACCAGCTCCGCCGTCATCAAGGCCAGGTTTTTCGTCTCTAATTCCACAACCAGATTCACCAGGCAGCAGGCATTATTGCCCCCTGGCTGAACTGTGTCCTGGCGCCGGATTATTCGTCTATTTCTCTCTTCTCACCCGATCCAAACCATGACCAAGCGTCGTCGTTTTCTTGCGCTGCTCAGCGGCACCATTGCGAGCTCAATTGTGCTCTCAGGCTGCCTTGGCAATCCTCCCGATCGCAGCGGCAGTGGCACCACCAAGCTGGTCCGGGTCGATCCGGCCGCCCAGGCCAAGCTGGATGCCAGGAGCATCAGCCTCGGCTTCCTTCCCATCCTCGAAGCCGCTCCTCTGGTGATCGGGGTGGAGAAGGGCTTCTTCGCCAAGCACGGCCTGGAGGTGAATCTCTCCAAGCAGGCCAACTGGGGGGCCGCCCGCGACAACGTCGTGCTCGGCTCCGCCGGCGGCGGCATCGATGGCGGCCAGTGGCAGCTGCCGATGCCCCAGATGATCAGCGAGGGGGCCCTCACCAACGGCAAGAAGGTGCCGATGGTGGTGCTGGCGATGCTGATGAGCCAGGGCAATGGCATCGCCGCCGCCGCTGACGTCAAGGATGGCGATCTGAGCGTGGATCTGAAGAAATCACCCGGGTACTTCACGTCATTCGCGCAGAAGGAAGGCCGCAAGTTCCGCGCCGCCTACTCGTTCCCCAAGGCCAATCAGGAATTCTGGATCCGCTGGTGGCTGGCCGCTGCTGGCGTTGATCCCGACAAGGAGGTGGAACTGCTCACCGTGCCCACCCCCGAAACACTGCAGGGCATGAAAAACGGCTCGATGGAGGCCTTCTCCACCGGCGATCCCTGGCCGTCGCGAATCGTTCGGGACAAGATCGGCTACCTCGCCGCCACCACCGCCCAGCTCTGGAAGGATCACCCCGAGGAATATCTGGCGGTGCGGGCTGATTGGGTGAATCAACACCCCAAGGCCTCCATCGCGCTGCTCAAGGGACTGATCGAAGCTCAGATGTGGCTGGACAAGCCGGAGAACAAGGCCGAAGCCGCTGCCCTGCTCAGCTCCCGCAAGTGGTACAACGTGCCCAAGGAAGTGCTGCAGGAATCTCTCAACGGCCAGTACAAGATCGGTGCCGCTGGCAAACCGATCAACGACCCCAGCCTGGGACCTCTGTACTGGAAGAGTGATCGCGGCGTGATCTCCTATCCCTACAAGAGCCTCACCCTCTGGTTCCTGATCGAATCGCTGCGCTGGAAGTTTTACCCCGGTGTGGTCGACACGATCGAGCAGGCCAAAGCCCTCAACGACCGGGTGACCCGTGAGGATCTCTGGAAGCAGGCGGCGAAGGAGGTGGGTGTTCCCGTCAAGGACATCCCCACCGGCTCCAGTCGCGGCAAGGAGACCTTCTTCGACGGCACGGTCTACGAC
>Ga0164292_10003279_pt1 | contig 13264 bp, 14 predicted proteins | sample GEODES117metaG_FD_111486 | JGI IMG/M metagenome (GOLD analysis project Ga0164292, IMG submission 111486) | Eutrophic lake water microbial communities from Lake Mendota, Wisconsin, USA - GEODES117 metaG | ecosystem: Environmental > Aquatic > Freshwater > Lake | place: USA: Lake Mendota... | reverse complement strand
TGCCATACGTACTGGTGGGCAACTGCTAGCAAGATCTTTGTTGGCTTGGTAGCTCAGTTGGTACGAGCGAACGACTGAAAATCGTTAGGTCGCCGGTTCGATCCCGGCCCAAGCCACAGTAGATAAAACTGATTAATCTCTTTTCGAATCGCCATCACGAATTAAAATAACTCTGAATGAGTTCCCAATCTAATTTAGACTAAAACCGATTTTCCACGCTTCTCAAATCTCAAAAGTAAGTGAGGTTTAATGTCACACTCGCGAGTACCGGAATATTCTTCCCTTGCGTGAGCGCTGCTAGGCCCTGATGAGCTCCAAGCTCATTAAGGCGTATATGTGTATTGACCGTAAACAATCAAGCTTTGGGCGGCGGTGCGACTAAATGCTCTAAACCCACTGGTGACATCATCTACATCTGTTTTACTAACTTTCCGAACCACCCAACTTCCTAAACGCTGAAGGAATTTTTTGCTTAACGAAAAGTCTTCGATGAAATTTATAGGTCGAGCGCCTACAACAATTTCTGCTCGTTCTTCAATGATTGGAAGTGTCAGCGCAGGTATATCATCAGCGTTGTACTGATTATCGGCGTCTGTATTTACAATGACGTCTGCGCCCAATCGTAGACTAGCGCCTATGCCACTCATAAATGCAGATGCCAAACCTTTGTTTAGATGGTGAGCCACAATATGATCAACTCCACATTGTTTAGCGACTTTCAGTGTTTCATCATTGCTACCGTCATCTACTACTAACCACTCGACAGAATCGAATCCCGGCACCTTTCGCGGTAGCGCAGAGAGAGTTACTGGCAAAGTATCTGCCTCGTTGAAACTTGGAATTTGAATTATTAACTTCATCTTTACAAATCAACTCGGATGAAATGCTTCGATAAATCCATCTCACAAAGATTTTTCTCACCAGGATAATCTACTCTCAAACTTTCATTTAACTCATTTTTCTACCTCTGCGTCCAACCAAAGATTGATGGAATTGAGAAATTCTCCTTTTTTGACTAAGAATCCTCGAACTCCAGCTCCTTCGGAAGCCAAAACGTCGATCTCTTTATCCCCAAACATCGAGCAGTTCTCAGGTAAATACTTAAAATCATCAATCGCCTTCAGTATTAGGCCACTTTTTGGCTTCCTGCAATCACATTCTCCACTTGGCGAATGGAAGCAGTAATAAGATTTTTTAAAAGTGACCCCATACGCCTCAAGAATGAATAGCATTTTACTCTCTATGGCGTAGACATCATCAATAGTGATAAAACCCCTGGGGACCCCACTTTGGTTGGAAACAATTATTAGGTCGATATCACTCTGAGCAAGTTTTGATAGTCCTTGAATCACACCGGGCATAAATTCAATTTTGGATTCCGAATTCATGTAGCCTGAATCAAAAATAAGTGTGTCGTCCCGGTCTAAAAACGCAACTCTGCGATTAACTCTCATTCATGACTAAATCTTCTAAATAGCCACATATCAATTGTCCGATTGCAATGTGCACCTCTTGGATATGACATGTAACTTCTGAAGGTACTTGCACCAGGGTGTCACAGAATTCTGAGAAAATTGCACCGTCGGCACCAGTAAGTCCAACAACAAGAAGTCCGAGTGACTTTGCAGTTTTCATAGCATTTATAACATTTTTACTTTTGCCACTCGTGCTAAGTGCAAATAAAACATCTCCTGGTTTCCCCAACCCTTCTAACTGTCGGGAGAAAACATATTCAAATCCAAAGTCATTGGCAATTGCTGTTAATGCACTGGTATCTACAGTTAGTGAAACTGCGGGGATTGCCCTTCTGTTATGTTTATAGCGCCCGATTAATTCTGCTGCTAAATGCTGAGAATCTGAAGCAGAGCCACCATTACCACAAAAGAAAAAAGTTCTATTCTCTTCCAGCGCTTTTTTACAGATGCCCAATGTCGACTCAATCTCATTTGAAAACGATTTTGTATTTTGGAAGACTGAAGCAGCGTTATCTAGGTAATTCTCGATATAATTAAGGCCCATATGAGTAGTCTACTATCCTTAGGAGGCAAATGGAGTTTGCATTGATCCACATTGTCAAGAAAGCTCTGCAGAATTATGCTTTCGCAGGTTATCTGGAGTGGTTTTTGTCCCCAATGTATTCCTTACGTAGCTACTCTCTAAATCTTCACCCAGGGGGCGCGATTGATGTCAGGTCTAGCCAACTCGAAAACTTAAGGTTTGAAAAATTTGAGCTGGCAGCCAATCCCAAAAATATAGTGATAATTTGTCGAGGGCTATTCAAAGTTAATCCCAGCGGAATAGCAAACATACTCTGGCTAATTGGGAACTCTTTAGCACAATCCGGACACAAAATTACATTTGTTTATGAAGGAAAGGATGTTTCCGACTATTTCAAAAAAATTCCGAATATAACATTTCAGTCTAAATCTTTCATTCTAAGCTTTAGAAAAGGTCCTGCGCCTCACTTCCTTCAATCTTGGTGCAACTTCGTTACAAGATTATTTGATTCTTGGAGGGAGGACGCAATATGTATTTCGACCATTGCAGGTTTCGAGGGCTTGGAATTGCCAGCCAACATAAAGCAATTAGTATTTCTTGTAACGAACTATTCCTTGGTTGAAAAAAGTTCGGGAGTGAGATCAACGGAAAGAGTTCGAGTTATTTCCAAAATTGAACGAGAGTTTTTAATGAGAGAAAATGTGATACCCATAGCCGATTCAAAGTCTATACTTCGGGACCTAGCCCTTGAACTTGATCTCCCGGAGCTTCATCAAAAGTCTATAGTTTGTCCACTCTTTTGGACGCCTTCACCTAAGCAAAGTCAAAAGACAAATTTAATTTCTTTTTTAGGTAGGATTGAAAAACGCAAAGGCGCTTCGATTTTGATAAAAGCCTGGAAGTCAATTCCAATTGAAGATCGACTAGGTTGGACATTGTTGATAATGGGACCACCTGGCGATGATCTCGAAGCTACAACACTGCTGAATGAAATTGACCCTACAATTTCTTGTCTAGGACAAGTGTCAGAAACAGAGAAGCATGACTCCCTGTCTCGTTCTAGCATATTCATTCAGCCATCTAATTTCGAATCTTTCGGGCTAACCACGATTGAAGCGATGCACCATGGTTGTGCGATTGTTGCTGCAGATTCGGAAGTGAATTACGAAGTAATTGGGCAAGGACTTTTTTACTTGGCAGGTTCATCTGATTCCTTGGCAGAACAGATTAATTTTTTAATCCAAAATCCAAAATCTATTTCAACTATCGGCAACAATATGTTGAATCGGGCTAGGACTGAATATACGCCAAAGGCTTTTGTTCATAACTTCGGTCCCGTACTTGAAATACCCTAATCTGGAAAATTTCTTGTTAGTACATTGATTTGTACAAGCTGTATATATCGATAGACTAAAACTGGCAATAAGAAATAAGCTTTCATTGGGTGTTGGCGTAAAACAACAGCAGTTCTACCTAGTCTTTTTCGGGCTAAAAAATTTGCGTATTCACAGATTTCCTTATTAGAAGACTTCGGAGAGGATTCTTCAAAAAACTCCCATGCTCCTCTTGGGCCAATTAGCTTTAATATAATGGTTCTCACTTTATCTCCAATTCAAGTTAGGACAATTCTCTCTAATCACATTAATGAAATTTGCTTCGCTATTCTTCTCCATGATTCGTTTACGTGAATATATATCCATTTCTGGAGCCTCTTCTACCACTTGTTTAAGGCACCTTGTTAACTCTGCGTGATTTTGTGGATCAACCATGACTGCATCCTGTGGTGCCAACTCGGGTGTCGCCCCACGATTTGTAAGTAGGAGGTGGCAGTTGTTTTCGATAGCTTCAAGTACTGGGACTCCAAAACCTTCTAAAAGTGACGGATAAACAAAAGCCTCGCATTTCTGTAAAAGGTAAATCACCTCTGAATCTGCTAAGTAGCCGTGAAGAATGACCCCCGGAATTAGCTTCGCGAATTCAATGATCTCTGAACTTCCATGTCCTCCTGCTCCAACAATGTGTAACTCAATTCCACTCTTTAGTAGTTTGGAGTCAAAATAAGCGTGAAGCAGCCCACGCAGATTTTTTCTAGGCTCTAAGTTTCCGATAAACAGTATAAATCTGCCAGGGGAAGTTACCTTGTTATTCTTGCTTTTATCACATTTCAACATAGGGAAAAGTGGGAATGTTTGAATCCGACTTCCGTGAATTCCTAACTGTAATACCAAATCAAGTTTTGTCGCGCAGCTGCTCGCTAGGACATTAGACTTGGATTGATTTATACGAGTGAAAATTTCCGTGTACTTCTGTGCAATTTTAAATCCATGCCAGTCTGGATTCGTATGCGGCGTGATATCATAGATCATGAAGTAATCTTCGGATGACGTCTTGTGGTAGCTTGCCCATAGAGCATCTAAATAAAGTGTTGCTCCTCTATTCTTCAGGAATGACGATGGGCTATTTTTTTTGTCTAAATTTGAGAGAACCTTTTTTTGCAAATTCGGTTGCACCAAATAATCCTGCAGTTCGCTTAGATTAAACCGGTCTAGACCAATTTGAATCTTTTGATTAAGTTCTAGATTTTTTACAAGAGATTTCCCAATTTTATACACCGCTGTCCGATTTATTGCCATAGGAGTTAAATCTAAGATCATTTTCTGTCACCTGAACTTGCCGCTAACGCAATTTCATCTAAGGCTGAAAGAATTTCTGTCGAATCCATAAAATTAGTTAGGTTATGGAGCTGAACTTTATTCATACTAAGTGTCTCTACTTCGAGCATCTCTTCCGAAGCCCACAGTGCTTTTTCGATAGCGCCTTCCATTGGAGGATACCAAATTGGATTCTCATATAGCATCTGATCACCCTTTAAGAAACTCGTGTATCGAACACACTCAATCGACCCGCGTGTGCCTGATGGCATCCACTCCGCTATGGCTGTATTTGATGGCCAAAATACCGGAATCCCTGAAATCACGCCATCTACTGGAACAAATCCAAAACCTTCGCCAAAGCTTGACCCAATGACCGATTTAGTACTTGCATAGAGTGCTTCAATGTCTTTTCGTGACAACCTCGAAAATAAGCCATCGATTGATAGTAAAGTCCTCTTCGGAAGTCCTATTTCTTTGAATAGAGCACCTACTAGTGTGTCGATGTCCTTCGGGGTATGAGTTACATTGTTACTCGAAACTTTCAATTTGAGTTGAAGTAGCCCGCCATTACTTTTGTATGTTCCCCAATCTCGCAGAAAATTTCTAAGCCCTTTGCGAGGTTCTAAAGTTCCCATCCACAAAACATAGTCATCATTATTTTCCTTATTTGCAATTGCCACATTGCTGGGTTGAGACATTGCAGTAAGCGGGATCGGAACTTTGAATACTCGTTCATCCGGGCTAAAACTCAATATCAGTTTCTTCTGCCAATCGCTTGGTACCCAAATTTGATCTACAATTTGAAATTGTTTTACATAGGCCCTCGGCAAACTACCGGATTCCCAAAAGAAGTAGCCAACTGATTTTGCGTGCTTATACTTCATCCATTTTGATGGTAGATCAAAATGGATGATTAAATCAAAGTAACTAGAATCACGCAGGCCGAGAAATTCACTTGTAGATAAAATCCCATTACTTAATGGTACTTTTTTGCGTGATTCATGTGTTGGATACAAAAGCACCTCAAATCCATATTTCGGAAGATTTTTAGAAAGATCTAGTGCCGCCCGTCCCCATCCACTTGTTGGATTGAGGTCTGAAATTATAAGGGCTCTCAAATGGGTATCCAATCTGTGTTTTTGTGCGTTCTATATTCTACAGAATTTAATGTTTGATATTTTGGTTGGGCTAGCAACTCCTCGGAATCAAGAATAAGGCTGGATAGGACCATTTCAGGTTCTAAGGCGTAACTACATTCGCGTGTCAAACAAGAATTAAGAGCTTTCTCGTGGAAATTTAAACACTGTGAAACACAGGTTAGTGCAAGGGTGCAACTTCTATTTGAAAGACCAATCGGAGCCCAGACATTTGCTGGAGATGAAGTAAACAGGGTTAGGTTGGGACCAAATAAGCTCGCAATGTGATTGCTTCCTCCATCTGAACCGATGGTTAGGGTGATGGTTTCAAAAACTTCTGATATTTGTCGAAAAGTTTTTTCTTGCCCATTTAACATTTCAACTTTGAAATTTTTTAACAACTTCTTACGTAGGTTTTCAGCTTGGGGGATTTCTTGATTACCAAACATGATTGTGATTTTTTCAGTTCCAACATTTCTTAGTAGTCTGCCCAATTGACTCCAACTTTCGGTGGGCCATCTATTTGTTGGAAATCCTGAACCTATTGAAAAACAAACTTCCTTGAAAGTTTTTGGCCAAGGCTTGAATTCTCCTTTCCACTTTTCGAAAATATTGTATTCCAAAGCATATTGTGAATTCAAGGTGCTTCTTTGGCTGTTAGAGATGTGGGAGCCGTCGTTCCCAATGAAAACGACTTTCTTAAGTAAATCTCCAAAAAGATTTTCATTTAAGATATGGTCTTTCCGCAAAAAAATAACTTCGTCATAGGGTGTGAGTGCAGTCAGATCGACACTCCCGTTTCGCGGATTTACGCGACTTAAATGAGGAAAGTTAATGACTTGAATTTCCAGATCAGGGAAAAGATATTCTGCCAAAATAGTATTTCTCGAGTTAACAAAAAGAGAGTCAATTTCATTGCTATCAATCAAAGCCTGAATTGCTGGCTGTGAAAGAATCAAATCTCCTACATGATCTGGCTTTACGAGTGCTCGTCTCATATGGTGAATCCATTATTATTCGTTATTCGGTTGATAAGAACTGAAGTAGATTTACCAGCCACAAATGGATAGATTATGGTTTTCCCTCCGTAAGAATTTACAAAATCAGATCCGATAACCTCATCTTGAGTGTAATCACCGCCCTTTAAAATTATGTCAGGCTTTATCTTCTGAAGAATTTCTAGCGGGTTATCTGGTTTTCCCGCCATTGGAAACTTCACTACTTCGTCAACACATAACAGTTCAAGAAGAAACTCTCGACGCTCATCAAAAGAGTTTACCGGTCGACCCAATCCCTTAAGTCTGTTGACGGATTCATCGGAATTCAGTCCTACAACCAGATAGTCTCCAAGGCTTTTAGCAAAGTTTAGTAAACGTAAGTGACCTACATGCAAAATATCAAAGCAACCATTGGTAAATACTACTTTAGCTTTTTTCTCACTCATCAAAATTCCTATCCTGTAAGTCTCCAAACAAAGGAGCCTTAACTACAGATATTCCCTCGCGAGAAACTGCTTTGCTTGCTTGCATATTTGCAAAAACTAATCCTTTCTCTAGATCACGGTGGTTCAAGTAGTGAAAGGCAAAACTTGCTAAGAATGAATCACCCGCTCCGGATAATTCGGCAACATTAACTCGAATTCCCGGGGCATTGAAAACTTCTCCATTTCGAGTGATAGCTGTTGCTCCTCTCTCGCCACGGGTAATCACCACACACTGTATGTGATATTTCTCAAGAAGTTTCAAACACTTCTGTATTGAACTCAAATCATCTGTCCATGTCCCAATTTGAAGCTCGATTTCTCGCAAATTTGGAGTTATAAAATCTACACCTCTGTACATTTCCCAATCATTACTTTTCGGGTCTACAAAAATAGTGTTGTTAAGTGACTTAGCAAGAAGAAATACATCTTGAATATAAGTGTTAGTCCCCTTGGCATAATCGGAGTAAATAAGACATCCACCTTCTTCCAAATTCGATTTTGCGCACTCACGGTATGATATTGCTTCAGCCAAACTTAAAATATAATCCTTGTCAATTCGTAAATGATGATTTGAATTTACAAAAATTCTATTTTTTACAGTCGTTCCGAGCACTGAAATTAGAACAATTTCTAAGTTTGAACTTTCGCACATCTTTTGAAATTTAAGGCCATACTCATCATCACTTACCGCAGCTAGTAATTGAACTTCATTCCCTAAACCATCCACATTTAGGGCAAGGTTTGCTGCTCCGCCACAATAAAGACTTTCTTGAATACTATGAACTACGGGCACAGGCGCTTCTGGTGAAGTACGAATACTTTTTCCCTGTGTGAATATATCTAGCATCACGTCACCTAGTACTAGAATTTTAGTCATCTTTAATTCCAAGATAATCGAGAGTTTTTGCTATACCTGTGTCAATACTTTCGAATATTATTGGACACCCTTGCAGATTTAATAGTGAGTTTGCAGACAGTGTGGAACCCTGATATCCATCCAATAATTCCTTTGGAAACTCCTTTTCTAGGATCATAGAGTCAGGAAAATGTTTCTGAACTTCAGTTGCAATATCTGCAAAACTTAGGGAACTTCCAGAGCCCAAATTATAGATTCCACTCTGCAGATGTGACATCGACCAGATTAAAACTTTAACCACATCGCCCACAAAGACAAAGTCCCTCGTGACTTGTTTTTTGTGAAAGCTTGATTTGAAAACAGTGCAAGATCGTGAGTTTTTAAATTGTAATGAAAATTGCGTAATCGGCGATGCCATATTCAATTTTTCTGATTCTCTAGGACCATAAACATTAAAATATCTAAATCCAATCAGCTTACTTGAATGAAAAGAAATCAATATCTTTCTTACTTTTTTGTCGACTAACAACTTTGACCACGCATATAAATTGAGAGGAGAGTAGTCGTCAGATGTTTCATCAGTTTTTGCACTATTCCCATAAACGCTGGCTGAAGAAGAATAAATAAGGTCTACGCCTTGCTTGGCACATTTTGAAATTAAATCCATCGTGTATTGGTAATTGAGCTCTAGAAGTAGCGCTAAGTCTTTCTCTTTGGTGTTACTGATTGCGCCTTGATGAAAAACTACGTCATTAGGTTGAGCATATGAATCAAATCTTTCTAGGAATTCCCCCGCCTTGACGTAATCAATTTCTTTACTGGCAAAATCTGTATGTGGCATATTTTGCAAGTCAACTAATGTCAGTGAATAACCCTTTTCAATTAACTCCAGAGATAGGTTTCTACCAATAAAACCATTCGCTCCAGTCACAATTATCTTCATGAATACAAGTTATTTCAAATTTCTAAGACTTACTAGATAGCTTTTTTGATTCAAGATGAAGGTCATTTTCTATCATGATTTTAACCAGTTCTCGAAAACTTGTCTTCGGAGTCCATCCTAAAGTTTTCCTTGCTTTGGTTGCATCACCAATTAACAAATCAACTTCACTTGGTCTCATGAATCGCTCGTCTTGAACGAGGTACTTGTCAGCCTCGCCGCTAAGCCCAGCAAGTTCAAAGGCAAGGTCGACAAATTCTCTAACTGTGTGGGTTTCGCCAGTCGCAATAACATAATCGCCGGGTTGATCTTGTTGCAGCATTAACCACATTGCTTCAACATAGTCATCAGCATATCCCCAGTCCCTTTGAGGAGTTAGTGATCCAAGTCGAAGCTCCGATTCAAGACCTAACTTTATTCTGGCAACTGTTTGCGTTATCTTGCGAGTCACAAATTCATTGCCACGATTCTCTCCTTCATGGTTAAACAAAATTCCACATGAAACATGCATCCCATATGCTTCTCTATAGTTGGTAGCCGTGTAGTGGGCGAAAACTTTAGCCACACCGTAAGGGGAGCGTGGGTGAAATGGAGTTTGTTCAGTTTGAGGCGTCTCGCGAACCTTCCCAAACATTTCTGAACTTGACGCTTGATATACCCTCACTTTTTTCTCTAAGCCAAGTGCTCTAACAGCTTCCAGTATTCGTAATAAAGACAGTCCTGTGATGTTCGCAGTATGTTCCGGTTGAGTAAAGGAGAGCCCGACAAAGCTAATTGCTCCTAAATTATAAATTTCATCTGGTTGTGTCTTTTGAATTGCAGATAAGATACTCGAACTATCACTTAAGTCACCGAAAAGCTGTTCCACACGGGGCAGGTTCATTTTTAACTCATGCGAGCGATCTAGGCGTTGGCCGTTAACAATTCCGTACACTTTATAGTTCTTTGACAAAAGAAGTCTTGCTAAGTGATACCCATCTTGGCCAGTGATGCCAGTGATTAGCGCTGTTTTCATAAAGAAATCGTAACTTAATCGAGATGAATCTCACCACATAATGATATTGTTTCCTTTATAGAGAAATGGGTGGTAAAACCGGTGGTTGATTCTGATTTTCCAGATATTTATTGGCACCAAAAATGGGAAGTCTCACCAGGTGTATTTACTCCTGGTGTCCATGACATAAGTACTTTGGCAGAGAGGCTTCATCTACCTTTGGACCTGACTGGTCAACGAATTCTTGATATCGGTTCTTGGAACGGTGCATTGAGTTTGGAATGTGCGAGACGAGGTGCTGCATTTGTTTTAGGAATTGGACCTGAAGACCCAGAATCATCTGGCTTTAACTTTTTGAAGGAGCGCACGGGTTTCACAAATGTGCACTACCAACTCGGCTCTACTTATGACCTTTCTAAGTTAAGTCTTGGCTCATTCGATACCGTGTTGTTTTGTGGTGTGCTTTACCATCTTCGATACCCGATACTCGCGTTGGATCAAATTGCCAGTGTGTGTTCAGGAGATCTGTACATTGAAACAGAAATTGATGAAAGTCTTGCCATAGGTACGCCGCTTTGGAAATACCACAGACTAAATGACCTAAATGCAGATTACTCTAACTGGTTCACCCCTAATTCAACTGCGGTCGTGGAAGCAACTCAATCTGCTGGCTTCTCACTAGCCGAAGCACCAGGTATTTTTGGCACTCGTGGGACTTTTCACTTTAAGAAGAACCCTGGACTTCCTGAATGGCGGGTCCTACCAACAGGCGAAGGAACTTATTATGACATTTTGGTTAAAAGCTTATTTGAATAGATTAAATCCGTAATTATCTCATTTGGCTTTGAATGATGTCATTCTACGGAGAACTAATTAAACAAATCAGATTCTTCCATCTTTCTATATTTATCATTTACATTTACTCCAGCATTAAACTGAGGTAGAAGCTCGATACTTTCTCTTGCAACATAATAATTATTCACTCCATCGAAGAATGCGAATACATAATTGGCATTTAGTATTGTATTCTCATAATCGTCATAGGCTGGGGCTGAGGTCATAGGCGAGACGGATTCAATTATCATGACTCTTGGTCTAAAGACAGAAAAGTCGATACTCGATATAACTTTCGATTCATAACCCTCAACATCTACCTTAAGAAAATCTACTTTGCAATTGACATACTCGTTTACGATACTCATTAAAGTGACGCAAGGGACCTCAATCCTCTTTACATCGAAGCCATTACTAACCGCGAGTAATTCTGAATTTGCGTCGAAAGACGATAGCCCCCAGCCTTGGCCAATATCATTTTGGATCACTTGGGTAAAAGTCAGTATTCCTGATTCATCACTGCAACCCTTATTTACAAAGGTATCTTCTTTTCTCCAATAGGAATAGGAATTCGTGAAAATAGGATTAGGGTCCACGTTGATTCCACGCCAACCCAATCGATAAAACCAATTAGTCACGCTGTCCCAATTGGGATCGCCTGAACCAATATCTACATAAAACCCAGAGGGCTGGTTAAAGAAAACGCGGTTGAGCAATACGTCCTCTCGATTTTGAGCACTGGAGATTACAAGTCTATCTGAATACTTAATTGCTATTTCTCTCTTATTGATCACCTTTAAACTTTACCGCAAATTTCCTCAAAAATATACTAGTAAGAAAGTCTGTATTCATTGTAGAAAGAGTGATCCAAAAAATCACGCGTGCAGTCAGTTTACCGCAGGAAATTGAATCAACTCAAAATTTCTCTTGATTTCTGCCATCAAAGAATTCTATTCTTTTATATCGCAGGTCCCTTAAAATCAAAGTAACTTCAAGATTCTAATGAATCTGTATCTACTATCTTGTATTGAGAGCTAATCGTTCTTAATCAAAGTTTTCCCACCTTGAGGCTTTTGCTCTGATTTTTTTGATTAGTCGAATATTCTGATTTAGGAAATCTAAAATTTCTAAGTCTAATATCGGCATCAATTGCCAGCTATTCTCAGGTAAAATTTGGAATCGTTCCATGTGATTTTCTTGTCCCAGTTCAGAATAACGCAAAGACTTCGAGGCACGAGTTTTTTGGTCTCTAATTACAAAATCGAGATGATAGATGAAGCAATCTTTTGGAGCCAATACAGGGTTACGTCCAATGAGTTCAAACCCAGGATTATGAATCGTTTCGCTTCCAAATTTTCCAAATTTTTTGTTGAACAACCTCCACTGGACATGCTGATTAGGATCAAACTCAGAATTTGCTAGCACATAGAAATCATCTCCAATTAACACCACTTGGTATCGCAAGAAGCCCACAACATGATTTTCCTTGAGTTCTAATTCGTTCAGATATTGAATACTCTTTCCATTTAAAATTTCATCTGAGTCAATTCGTAAAACCCAACTGCTGCTAGCCTTAAGTACAAAATTCTCATAGCCCTGTTCAATTGAATTACCACTATTCGCAAATGTTTTTCCAAGAAACTTTACCCATAAATATCTCTTTTTTCTTAGGATCTTTTCGTCAAATAGAAATTGCAGCGGTACGCCAAATTTTTCTGAGTACTTCCTTTGTAGCCGGAGTAAAGGTAATTCTTTGTATAAAGGAATGCAAAGGGAAATTTTTGATTCAGGTTTACTCCCAATTGAGTTGCGACTCATACTTACAAACTATAGTTGAGCTCAAGTCGGATATCTCGAAGTGTATGCCCGTGCCCAGCTCTTTAATCCAACCGCACAACGCCACCCGGCGTCATCAAGTGCACCGCGACTATCCCTGACTCGCCATCATTCGTTGACGGATCAATAAACTCAATGTCTGCACCATTTAATCCATCAAGAATTTCTGCTTTAAACCAAGAATCAGCTAGGTGATCCGTATCAGCAATCGTAATTTTCTCAATCGCAGCAACAGCCTTTCCATCTTGTGATGGGTGATCTGCGGTTAACCATTGGATAAAGAATGGAAGTTCGCGTGAATCGGTGATCTCGTTCACTCCGATTTGTTTCCACTTAAGATCGGTGCCATCTGGGCGTGTGCGGTGACCTTCGATTGCGCTGCGACCAAACTTCTCTTCAACCTTTGAAATATCTTCAGTTGCAAAAACCCAAGTGAGCCAGCCTCCGCCTTCTTGTGCTTTCTTGCTAACAGCTTTGCCCCAAGGGGTTTGCTCTGTTGCAGGGTGATCTAGTGGGCAGACAACTTCGATGTA
>Ga0164292_10003278_pt1 | contig 13265 bp, 7 predicted proteins | sample GEODES117metaG_FD_111486 | JGI IMG/M metagenome (GOLD analysis project Ga0164292, IMG submission 111486) | Eutrophic lake water microbial communities from Lake Mendota, Wisconsin, USA - GEODES117 metaG | ecosystem: Environmental > Aquatic > Freshwater > Lake | place: USA: Lake Mendota, Wisconsin... | reverse complement strand
CCCGGCCGCCTTTGCGACCAATTTAGAAGCACACCCGGCCTGGGCGTTCCCGGCCAGCCAGCCAGCCAGCTGAATCTCCGTTCGGAGCTGCGCCCCTCACCTCAAACCAGCTGGCGGATAAGCGCACGATTCACTCTTTTAACTTGGTACAATCTTTGGGCGGGTTCAGTCCAATCGCCTGCTCCACCGCAGGTCAAGGCCGAATATCCTGCTCATCGTCTCTGATGATACGCAACCGAATAAAGGACATCGTCATGAAACGAAGAACTGAATTACTCGCCAAAGTCCTTTTGAGCCTGGCTGTGTTCGGCCTCCCGCTGACGACTTTCGCGCAGCAAACCACCCCTACGCTTGGTTCACCTGACGCGACTGAGATCAAACATCGTTCCCACCTTCCCATGCCAAACACCGTCCGGCAAAGCCTCGTCAATTACGATGCGAAAAGTCCGGACACGAAGAATCCCGCCATCGAGCAATTACGTCCACCAAAGGGTGCACCAAATGTGCTCATTATCCTCATTGACGATGCTGGCTTTGGCTCGTCCAGTGCATTCGGTGGTCCGTGCCAAACCCCGACTCTGGAAAAGCTGGCGTCTGGTGGATTGAAGTACAATCGTTTTCACACCACCGCCCTTTGCTCGCCGACGCGACAGGCACTGCTTACCGGGCGCAATCATCATTCCGCTGGCATGGGCGGCATCACCGAGACAGCAACCGGTGCGCCCGGCTACAGCTCAGTGCGCCCCAACTCCGTGGCACCCTTGGCAGAGACGCTCAGACTTAATGGTTATTCCACCGCCCAGTTCGGCAAGTGTCACGAGGTGCCGGTCTGGCAAACGAGCCCAGTCGGCCCCTTTGACTCCTGGCCCACGGGCGGCGGCTTCGAATACTTTTACGGATTCATTGGTGGCGAGGCGAACCAGTGGTACCCGACCCTCTATGAAGGCACCACGCCAGTGGAGAACAAGAAGACGCCCGAGCAAGGCTATAACCTGGTGGCCGACATGACCGATAAGGCCATCAAATGGATTGGGCAGCAGAAGGCACTTGCACCCGACAAGCCCTTCTTCGTCTACTTTGCACCGGGGGCCACGCACGCGCCGCACCACGCGCCCAAGGAATGGGCCGACAAGTACAGGGGCAAGTTTGACCAGGGCTACGACAAGCTGCGTGAAGAAACCTTCGCTCGTCAAAAGAAGCTCGGCGTCATCCCGGCGGATGCGCAGCTCACCGCGCGCAACAAGGAAGTGCCCTCCTGGGACGAGATGCCGGATGCCTTCAAGCCTGCCCTTGCTCGGCAGATGGAGGTCTATGCGGGCTACATGGAATACACAGACCACCAGGTCGGGCGCATTGTGGAGACGATCGAGAAACTGAACGCCCTCGACGACACACTCATCTATTACATTGTCGGCGACAACGGCGCCTCGGCCGAGGGGTCGATCAATGGATGCTTCAACGAGATGAGCTACTTCAATGGCCTGCAGAGCCTGGAGACGCCCGAATACCTAATGGCGCGGCTTGACAAACTCGGTGGTCCGGAGTCCTACAACCACTACGCAGTAGGCTGGGCAATCGCGATGAATACCCCTTACCAGTGGACTAAGCAAGTTGCCTCCCATTGGGGCGGCACGCGCAACGGCACTGTCATCCACTGGCCCAAGGGTATCAAAGCTAAGGGCGAGATTCGATCGCAGTTTACTCACGTGATTGACGTGGCTCCGACCGTCCTTGACGTCGCTGGTCTCCCGCAGCCGGTGTCCGTGAACGGGATCCAGCAGGACGCGATCGAGGGCGTCAGCATGCGTTACTCATTCGACGCGCCGAAGGCTGCGGAACAGCATGAAACGCAATATTTTGAGATATTCGGGAATCGTGGCGTTTACCACAAGGGCTGGACCGCCGTGACGCATCACCGAACTCCGTGGGCACCCTTGTCGGAGAAAGCGCCTCCCTTTGAGGACGACGTCTGGGAACTTTACTCAGACACAGACTGGACTCAGTCGAAGGATTTGGCAAAGGCGATGCCGGAGAAGCTGCGCGAGTTGCAGCAGCAATTCCTCATTGAGGCGACGCGCTACAAGGTGCTGCCGCTGGATGATCGGGTGATGGAGAAGTTCAACCCAGAAACGGCTGGTCGGCCAATACTCATTAAAGGAACGACCCAACTTCTTTTCGGCGGCATGGGACGTCTAAGTGAGAATTGTGTCCTGAACATCAAGAACAAGTCGCATTCTGTCACCGCCAATATCGTGGTGCCGAAGGAAGGTGCCGAAGGCGTCATCATATCGCAGGGTGCGAACATCGGCGGCTGGAGCCTTTATGCGAAAGACGGCAAACTGAAGTACTGCTACAACTGGGGCGGCTTCAAAAACTTTTTCGTGGAATCGGCGGACAGGCTCCCGGCTGGACAGCACCAAGTCCGCATGGAGTTCGCCTACGCCGGCGGTGGCCCGGGAAAGGGCGGCAAAGCAACACTTTTCTTGAATGGCAAGAAGGTCGGGGAAGGAGAAGTCGGAGCGACGCTGGCGACGATCTTCTCCGCCGATGACGGCTGTGATGTCGGAGAGGATTCGGGCGCGGCGGTGTCGCCCGATTACGGCCCGGTGAACAACAATTTCAACGGCGAAATCAAGGGCGTTCAGCTCTCGATCGCGGACGACCCAAACAACCATACAGTGAATCCCGAAGACGCCATCAAGGCGGTCCTTGGGCGACAGTAAACGGTTTTCCGTACGTCAACTCCGCGGGCTGCTCGCGCAAGCGGCCCGCGAATTCACGGCTGGGTGGGAACTGGTCCCCTCCCAGCCTCCTTACCGCAGAGCAACTCCACGATCAAAATTATCCGTTTGACGATCAAGGAGAATTCAAAGTCCTCATTGGGGGTCGAGATCCGCAAACACGCGGTACCGCTTGCCGCGCTGCAACCCAAATCCGGAGAATAGTCGCCTTGGCTGAGCAATAGCCAAGCTTATCTGGCTAATCTTCAGGATAGTCAACAACTGGCACTCGATTTGTGTGATTGGGGAGAGCAGTATTTCGAGCAGTGGGGCAAGGGCGATAAGTTTCGCTCGCGAAGCGGTCCGTCTGCTGCAACCAATCGAAATCGTTGCCTTGTTCGATTTTGGTCGGACGCCACGGCACGCTAAAAATTCAGCCGAGACCATTGGCAAATACGAGGAGGACAATCCACAGACCGCACCGTTGTTACAGGCGTTCGCCAAGGCTTTGATGGCTCCCCCAAAAAAGCCGCCTCCGTCCCCGCCGTGAACCCCTCCCAAAATTCGTGCCAAGTTATATGAGGGAATCAATTGGGCTCAAGACTCTCGTATTATCTGGACTAGTTTTTGGAAAGCACTCCACAGCAACCATCGCCAGCCTTTAATCCAGGAGGAAAAGGACCTGGAACTCGCCGAGCCTGCGGAACTAAAGAAAATAGCCGCAGGGACACGATGTAAGGGATAACACCATCGTCCGGCAGGTCTGCGACCTGCAACTGTCTCGGACTATTTTGTCTCGACTACCCCGCACGGAACGTCTTTTAGAACCCGAGACAGGCATGCAGCGAAAACTTTCTGCAATCGCGGCCTGGCTGCTAGCTGGACTTGTTTTGGCTAACTCTGGGTCGCTTTTTGGGAAACAGACCCTTGAACTGCTATCAACTTCGCAGCTCGACCAATCAATTCCCACCTCGAATGAGGCCAACTCATCTGACTGCAACGAAGCTTCCGACAAATGGGCATTATCGTCAGCCCTCGATCAATTCCGCTTCGCGTCTTTGCTGAACCGAAGGCGAATTCAAATATACGGCTGGACTGAAGGGGCCTTCACGGCCAGTTCCTCAGAGTCGAACCAGTTGCCGATGGGCTTCAATTATCTCGCAAATGACTTCTTGGTTCAACAAAACTGGCTGCGGATTGAACGCACGATCGATCAAGCAAGTGATTCGCCATCCTTCGGCTTTCTTGCTGACACGATCCTCCCCGGAACAGACTATCGATTCACTCGAGCCAGAGGTATTGGCGACGGGCAAACAGGCAAGTACGGTATCGACCCAGTTCAATTCTATGCGCAACTGAACTACCCCAGTTTTGTTCGCGGATTAGATCTGAAAGTGGGCCGGTTTTTCGGACAGTATGGAGTGGAGAGTATCGCAGCAGTGGATACTCCCTTTCTGTCCAGAGCTTACAATTTCATCTACAACCCATTTACACACACGGGCATTCTCGCAACGCTTCAGGTTTCGGACAATTTGCGGGTCCAGAACGGAATTGTGACAGGCAGTGATGTGTTCTTTGACTCTGCGGCAGAGGCGACGTATATCGGCAGCGTCCGAATCGAGTCCTTTGACAAGAAAAGCAGCCTTTTGCTCGCGACCATTCTGGGATCAGGGGAGTTCAACCAGGCCGAGAATCTCTCCAACCCCCGAATCTTCGATCTGGTATATACTCGCGCCCTCAGTGAAAAGCTGACCTACAAGCTCGATTCACTTTACGGCTACCAGGAAAATAGCCCAGTCGTTGGAGTGGCGAGTTGGTTTGCTTTCGTTAACTACCTGGCGTATGACTGGAGCGAGCAATTACAGGGTAATTTGCGGCTGGAGTTTTTTGATGATTCAGATGGTAATCGTACCGGGTTTAAGGGGCTGTATACGGCTGTTACGACCGGCCTGACTATGCGACCATCCAAATGCCTTATCCTTCGTCCCGAGCTTCGCTACGACAACAATGACTCAAACGACTCTTTTGACGGTCGCTCAGATCTGTTTACCGGAGCTTTAGACGTGATCTTGCGGTGGTAGGAGAAACGGCTGTCGACTATTGAACTGCGTGATAAAAAATGGCGGCCTAAAGCTACTGCCAAGCCTTTGCACCGCCTTCTCACCCCTTCTAGGGTGCGTCCCAAAAGCCAACTCGACGAGGTCCTTGACCTTCGGCGCAAACGAACTAACGGCTCAGCTCTCACCTGTTCCCAGCTCTTTTTTGACGCCAGGCCTTCTCAAAATTCAATCTTCCCTGCTGGCTCAATCACACTCGTCGGGTGAGAATAAAGTCGACGATTGGAGGCTAACTCAAGAGACGCGTTTAGAGCTGTCACTCGTTGAGCCGAACTCACTCGAAACTAACCCGAGGGCCCGTCATGCATGACAGTTACCTGGTTCGCCCCCCAAGATTTGGACTGCAATACTTTATTGGATTCATCATCATTCTGGTTTCGTGCCTAAGCGTCGTCCCGCTGTTCGCACAGCCTTCCTATCCACCGAATCTCAAGGACGCACAAGTTGAGATCTATCGAAAAATTGACTCAACCGAACTAAGGCTTTGGATCTTCGGTGAATCAAGTCCAGAAACGCGGAAACCCGCAATTGTGTTCTTCTTTGGTGGTGGTTGGAACTCGGGAACTCCGGAACAATTCGCGGACCAAGCTCGGCATTTCGCGAAGCGCGGCATGATCGCAATCACGGCCGACTACCGTGTAAGGTCCCGGCAGGGTGAGAAAGTCGTTGAGTGCGTAAAAGATGCCAAGGCAGCCATCGCTTGGGTCCGAGAAAACTCCCAACGCCTCGGTATCGATCCAGAGAAGATTGCGGCCGCAGGAGGATCCGCTGGTGGTCACTTGGCAGCCAGCACTGGGACGCTCACCGGCTTCGGAAACGACGAACGCCCAAATGCCATGATTCTATTCAATCCCGCCTGTACACTGGCTCCAACCGCGAACTGGAGCCCCTCCTCAGGGGCAAAGTCTGAGCTTGGCGCAAAACGCCTTGGCGTGGAAGCTGAATTAATCTCGCCGACCCATCATGTCGGCCGACATACGCCGCCGACTCTGATCCTTCATGGCAAGAGTGACACCACGGTTCCCTACGCGTCGGTCGTCGCGTTCGATAACGAAATGAAGAAGTCAGGCAGGCAGTGTAAATTGGTCGGCTACGACGGTGCTGGTCATGGCTTTTTCAATCGCGGCGAGAATTACCACAAGACACTCGGTGAAGCCGACGACTTTCTGGTTGAACTCGGCTGGATAGAAGACTGAAATCCCGGCAAACACGCGAGGCAAACCCAGCGGTCAAGCAGCACGACCGACAGCGCGTCTTGAAATTGCAATCTCTCTTGGGGGCTCAGTTACTTGGTCGGTTTGACCAAACAGACTGATGGCGTTGTCGTGACCAAGCCCGTTTCGAGCTTTATCCGAAATTCAGTTCCATGCACTCCACGCAATGTCTGGCGCTTCCGGTCGGGGCGATTAATGCCTCGGAGACGATTCTTCATTTGCCAAAAAAATGGGCGCAAAAAAATACAGCCGAACAATCTCCGCCAAACCTTTTCAACTAGAACGGATTTCTCATAAGTGCTGGCAGCATCATTTACCAGCCAGTGATGGGTGCACCTGTCCCGGAAAGGCTCGATTGACGTCCCTCCCGGCGATTCTCGTCGAGTGACCAATTGCGCTGTCAGCGGTCCCGCAGCCACCGCCCTGGCAAGTGCATGACATGTTGCTCCTGACTCAGTCCCGGTGGTAACCGAAGGTATCGCGGACGAATTCCACCTCGGCTCAACCCGGTTGTTCCTGCCGACGGCGGTCAAGGCTACCATGCTCAAGATTTGCACAACGGCAGGCGCTTTGCCAACGAACACTCCACCTCCTTAGCCGAACGCAAAGAGCTGATCGCGCATCGGCAGAGGCTCGATTCCAACCCCTGGGAATGTGAGCGGCCACAGCGGGCGTTCCCTGAAGTAATGCACCTCCTCCGCTGGCTCAAGGGCTCCGAGGAGATGTTGCGGGTCCGGCCCTGGTTGCTGGTTTCAAGTCGATTTGCAAGTGCGATCCCTAAGAGCAAATCTTGATGCGATCGCGATCACGACTTCGAAGCAGTCGGCTTCGCACGGAGAAGGTCTCAAAAAGAAGCCGCCATGTTACTGTCCGCGGCAGCCCTTCGAAGCTCCCTCGTCTTACGTTTAAAACAAGGGAACTGTAAAGCGGCAGACCTGGTACGCTCGCCTCGAGCAGACCGCCCCCAACTTGGACAGAACGAAAGTACCGGCTAAACACCGCCCACTCAGCTTACGAGGCCAGCCAGAGACTGCCATGTTTGACAGTCTCCGCAAAAAAACGAGACAACGCTCAACCCACTGACCGCCTGCTCAACCAACCGTTCGAGCTACATCTCTCGCACAGCTCAACGCGTTCACTCCGGCTTCCTGAAGAAACCAGGAAATAAGCTGTCCAGTAAATCTACTAATTAAATGCGTGTGCTACCACTGCCAATCCTGGACAAGCCACCTGCGCGGCTGCCCTAATTTATCCGTCATATCAAATCCTTTGGTACGTCGACTAACGATACATCTGGCGAAAGTCTTCCCGAAGTACACTTGATCGCATTGGTCTGGGAACTCTTACAAATTCGGAGTTTAATCCAGGCACAATTCACCAATTTGACCGTTCAATTCATTTTTGAGCGGTTACGCACAAGGCTAACCGCGCTCCCCTTCCAAATCGCACAGTTCAGCCCTCATCGAGCAATATATTTACCGGCAAATTCGTCGGCACAGATTTTGCTCCGTGAGCGTTTGACAGTTGAGCTAATAAGCTGCTGAGACATTCCTGCGGGTGTAGGCGATGCGAAAAGACCAAATACCAAACGTCATCTTGTGTGGCCTCTTAATCTGGGGCATTTTGAATTCCGTGTTAGAGGCACAAGGTATTACTTCGACGCCAGCTATCTCTGACCACCAAGCCGCCAACGAGAAATACACACTTAAATGGAAGTTCGAGCCCGGTGAGGTCATCAAAGTTCAACAGAGCATTCGCACTGTTTACGACTCTAGAAATGAGTCAACGCTTCAGGAATTTAAATACTACTGGCTGGTGCGGGAGGTTGACGTAAATGGTCGCGCAAGCCTGACTCTCGTTTTTGAAGATGCGACTTTTTCAAAGAGTAACACACAGACGGCATTCCGGGCTGCAATCGACGAAAAGTCACAACAAATCAATCAACCAAACCAGCGAGAAGCCACTATCTACCAAGCGAGGACCTTGCAGAATTCAGAAGTAGAGTTGGTAGTCGAACCAAATGGTGGAACCGAAATTGTCAGCGGCGCTGAGTCGCTGCCAACGATCCGCTCCTTTACTCCGGGCGATTTGCCCGGGCTTCCCGACCGTCCCGTTGCCATTGGCGAATCGTGGAAACTACCCGTCGGATTCGAACTAGCACGCGGCGAAGCGATTTGCACCTTAAGTGGTATCGATGTAGTGGATGGTCGAAAAATCGCGAACATCGATTGCGTCGTCCACTGGGGGCAGTCCGTGCAAGCTTATCAGCAAGCGGTCAACGTCAAGCTTGAACCCTCAAAAATCGCCAGCCGCTTCGATATCGACGCAGGAAAATTTGTAAAAGAAGACAATGGGATCAAAATGACGGTGTTGGCCCCTCTCAAATCCGGCAAGGACAAATTGGAGCCGAGCAAAAAAATCGAGACGCTCTCGCTAGAAATGGAACGCCGACTTGCGGACGTTCACAGCGCCCCCGGACCGAAGTCGAAAGGCGGCGAGTATGTCTTGGCACTCATCAATGGCGACTTTGAGGTCGTCATGCTCGCCGGAGTACCAATGCGCAAGAAGTCCGATCCGGCATTGGAAACGTCAGAAATGCTTCACATCAACTTCTACCACGACTGGAAAGACACTGATGGCGATAACTTGCCAGCCCCTTGGGACTTGCAAGGTGTCAATCGTCAATTCAAGACCGACGAAAAGGTCCACGTGCTGACCACTTTTCTGGGAATGGAAAAGCGTCGCATGCGGCTAGATATCGTCGATGCATTTGGATTTCAGACCTATTCTGGAGCGATCCCAATCAAGTCGGGGACAGGGTCATTTGCCGTACGGGAAGCGCAACTTCCCGAGGGGATTTACTTCTTTGAGTTTTTCATTGACAACCGATTTCAATTGCGGGTACCGGTCCGTGTTGTCTCGGGCAATTAGTAGTGGACAGCCCGCTTTCCGTTGACCTTTTTGCTGACTAACAGCCGAAATTTCGAAACCTTAATTACAACGACAACCGAAAGGAGTCGCTGGCGTGGGAACGAGCGGAAGCAAGCAAGTCAGCGTGGGAACTTTCAAAAGATGGAAAATGGCAACTTCATGCAAGAAGTGGTTTTGGTTGATTTGCTTGGGCTTCTGCAGTCAAGCACTTACTGTAGGCGGGCAAGAATTGCCGGCGAGTTGGCGAATTAGAGTTGCAGGATCATCATCCGCAGAGCTGGCAGAGGGCTACCTCATCACCAAATACAAATTGGCTGCCGCAACGCAGGCCATTTCGGGAAACCCCGTTCCTCTGGTCATGCTCGACGATCAACCGCTAACCATTACGAAGACCAATGCACCATCTCTGGTTCGACTTTTAGACGCCCAGCTGCGCTGTTACGAAGTAAACATCACCGATCGAGGTTATCCAGAGTTACTCGAAGCATACCTGCTGGTTATCAAAGGAGACTGCGGACCCTTCGAAATCTCTGGCGGCCCTGTTCTGCTGAAGCAAGAGGGCTTTGAACTCCAACTATGGCAAAATGGCGTCGTTCATCGCGGAGCAATCGTGGAGTCGGCGATTGCATTTGAACACAACAAAAGCCCCGAAATCCGTTTTTTTGGCGAGTTGACGGAGAATTCCATTACGCTCAAAACGAAGGCAATTGGATTTGCCAAGCACGGGGAACCAGTGACCTGTTCACTGCAACTTACCCCCGTGGGGGAACTCAGCCCGGAACTCGGTGCCGCCTATCTGGATCGGGCCGTGGCGTTGCTGGATCTTGATGATTATGCCAACGCACAAACGGATCTCGACCGAGCGATCGAATTAAACCCAAAGCTGGCTGAGGCTTGGAGTCTAAGGTCTCAACTTCGGGCCGTCACACCCGACGTCCGGTTTAGAAACGGCTCCCTCGCGGTTGAAGATGCAAAACAAGCTTGCGAACTCACTTACTGGAAGCACTGGCAATGCCTGGCCCCTTTGGCTTGCGCCTACGCCGAGGCGGGGAATTTTGATTTGGCCATCAGTACGATGGAGAACGCTTTAACTCGGGCTCCTCACGACAAAAGGCAGCTCATGCTCGATGCAATCGAAACGTTTCGGCGAAAAAAACCGATGCGTTATGCATTGCATACCAACATGTCGACCACTCCGATATCGCAACCGAGTTGGATGAACTTGCCCGAAAGGCCCAATGTCACATTTGAACTCATTAAGGACGAGAAATCAAAAGACTTGCAGAAGCATCAACTGAGGACTTCCGGTTTAAAACAAGGCGAGATGTTTCAGATCTGGATGAAAGGACTAAGCAGCGACTGGTCGAAGCATCCCGATACTTTTGTAATCAACGAAAGCGGGGTCATGGAAGCTTTGCAAAAAGGCAGGCCAGTTCCATTGGAGTTGATGTTCGGTCAATTCCTGGCGGGTGAAAGTTCAACTCTCGTATTGGTGTCAGAGGACAAAAAATACAAGGTGACCTTTGCATTCACGCCAAGACCTTTGTCCGCATTTAGCGCAGAGACTGGTTACGGGTTGGAGGCAGAGTTGCTTGATGCCAAAGGGAAATTCTACCACTTAAAATTAACTGGGTTTGAGGGCGAGCAGGAGGTGCGATGGTACTGTGCGCAGTTGGGTACGAAGAAGGAGGTCATGCTGGGGGTGCTTAACCCCAGTGAGGCGTTGGGACAACCGCTAAGTTTACTTTGCGCTACCGCTGTTTTTGGCAAGTCCGGTGACCTCGCCCGTTTCCGATTCGTAGGCGAGAAAGGGGAGATCGCATTAACCCTTCCGTGGGGAGATCGGATCTCAGAGGCTGTGCTCAAGAAGTAAGTGAGTTGGCTGTTGGCGTGCGATTGAGTGCAGCACAAGCGAGGAAAGCTCAACAGATGTTCAAACGGAGAATTCGCTCGCCTGAACAGAATGCCCCGCCCCTCCGGATTTGCGCACGAGTTTAGTGAGGAAAGCAATCGAAAAGACGGCAAGCGGGCGTTGAGTCTAAAGTTCCGGGGCACCCAGGGGAGAGCAGAATTCCAAAACTTCTCTTTTCTCTCAGCCTAGTTCTAAATCCACCTTCAGCTTGTCAGGCTAATTCGATCTCGAACCCTTTGCGGTAGTCTCGGGCAATGAAGCTTTGAGCTTGGGCATCGCCGATAATGGTCTCACGTGCGGGGTCCCACTCGATCTTCCGATTCAGCCGCGCGGCGATGCCAGCCAAATGACATGTCGACAGAGCGCGGTGATGGCTGAAGACGTCTGAAATCGGCTCGACCCGATCCCGGACCGACTCGAAAAAGTTCCGGAAGTGATCGGTCACAGGACGCCCTTTGTAGGCTTGTTCCAGCGCACCGGAAGGTAATGGGTTGCGCTCAAGATCCTCCACCGGTTTACCAGACAACTTGCCGCGATTGACAAAGATCCGGCCCTCCGTCCCCTCAAAGAGAATCCCATTACCTCCATCGTGGCGAATGACGAGCTCTATATCGTCCGCAAACCTCGCCTCAATCAGGAACTCGGTCGCCGTGTTGTAGCGCGACGGGTCAGTCGGATAGCCGTCCTTAAAGGCAACCGGATGGACGACTTTCACAGGGTTGATCGAGATCGGGCCAGTGTCCGTTTTGCCCAAGCCCCAAGTCGCGATGTCGACATGGTGAGCTCCCCAATCGGTCAATTTGCCTCCCGAGTACTCATACCACCATCGAAACTCATAATGGCAGCGCGACCAACTTTTGGTCTCGCCATTGTCGCCGGCCAGATACCGAAAATCAGCAAGCGGCACCGGCCCGAGCCAGCGATTCCAATCGAGATGCTTGGGGGCTTCCGCCACCGGAATCTCGGGGCTGCTCGGAGCACCGTCTATGCTGCAAGTAGCGCGTTGCAGCTTCCCCAGCCGCCCAGCCTGAATCAGCGCGATCGCTTTGACAAATCGCTCGTCGCTGCGCTGCTGCGTCCCGATCTGAACAATCCGCCCAGTTCTCCGGCAGGTTTCACTGATCAGCTGCCCCTCGGCGATCGTCAGGGTCATCGGCTTCTCGCAGTAGACGTCCTTGCCTGCGAGCATTGCTTCGATTGCAATCTTGGCATGCCAGTGATCGGGTGTGGAGATGTGCACGATATCGACCTTGGGGTCATCCAGCACCGCGCGGTAATCACCGGCCTGTGCCGGCTCGACTCCGCTCCACTCTTTGACGAGCCCGGCCGCTCGCTCCATGCGTTGGCTGTCGACGTCGCTGACCGCGATGTAGTCCCCAAACTGACCAAAGCCCGGAGCGGCTCCGTGAGGGCCCTGAACACCAGTTGCTTTCTGGCACCAGCGGCTTCCAGTGCCGATCGCAGCCACCCGCGGACGATCGTTCGCAGAGACAAATCCGGCCGCGCGGAACTGTCGCTGCAACCACAACCCAGCAACGGCACCGATCGCTGTTTTCACAAAGCCACGACGGTTGGGCATCGGAGACACTCCCGAGTCTAAATAAAATTTTTGAACTCTAACGGCCAATTCGAACCGTTAGTGTACGCGAGAAACAGCACAGTTTGGACAGTGGTCTAAATTCCTGGTCATTGGGCCGCTGAAATGCCCAATGGAGAAACTACCACGCACTGAGCCCACAAGTGCGAGGAACGGGAATGGCGAAGGCAGTTGATGGTTGTTTGTGATCGTGGTTGGGCAATGCGACGACAGATTTTAGGGCAGGGCAGGGGAGGACTGAGCGGGACAGCCAGCCCGAACAGCAAATTCTTGAGAGCCTAATCGATGCTGGCGAACGCGCTCCGAATCCAAGCTATTTGACAGTTCCCAGAGCATCATTTCCCCATCGTGCGTTCAGTGCGAGCACTGACAATCTGTTCGAGAATGCCGTCGGAAAATCAGCTGGAACTGGCTCAGTACGGCCGGGCAGACGACTACCGCGAAGTAGCCAGGAATGCAACTCGACTGTTACCCTGGATGCCGATGATTTCGGCTCCTCAGTGCGGATAGTCTCCCCTTCAGAGACTCGATGCCAAACTCCATTCGATCGCGAGAAACCGATACCAACACGAATGGACCGGGGCACAATGGCTTCAAAGTACAAGCCAAAACGCCATCACCGACTTCTTCGCAACCCTGCCGCTAACGTCAGTCCGGACCGCTAGCAGGAATCTGCTTCGCAACCTAGATAGCTAATCGTCGTCCAGTTCCGGAGCTAACGCGGAAACTTATCCTGACCGAATTTTGGATTTATTCTTCAAATCGCCGGTCGAT
>Ga0164292_10003275_pt1 | contig 13272 bp, 12 predicted proteins | sample GEODES117metaG_FD_111486 | JGI IMG/M metagenome (GOLD analysis project Ga0164292, IMG submission 111486) | Eutrophic lake water microbial communities from Lake Mendota, Wisconsin, USA - GEODES117 metaG | ecosystem: Environmental > Aquatic > Freshwater > Lake | place: USA: Lake Mendota... | reverse complement strand
GGAAATTGACCCAAATCACGATATTATGGTCGGTCCCGTTGGTATGTGGATGCCCTGGGAGCCTGAAGCATATAAGACAGGTCGTGTCGAGTATATGGAGGAGGAGCTTAACCAGTTGATGAGCGAGAAAAACAAAAATGAGTCCAATGCCAAGACCGCATTTGATCAGCGTGTCAAGGAGAGCAAGAAGAAGGCGATCGATGAGAACATCAAGAATGCGGAGAAATCTGGTAACGCATTGACGCAGTCGATTGACGAGCAAGGTAATCTAATTGGTGTCAATAATGCCAACAGTCAAGAGTTCGGTTTGAAGGAGAAGGACAACATTTCTTCGGCGGATATTCAGATGGAGTTATTTGAAGGAGAGAACATTGTTACTGGCAAAACGGACAACGGTCAGAGTCAGTTGATTAGTGGTCCTTTTGCGAAGAAGAAGGAGGACTCGATGGATACTGTTGACTAAATCAACCTTTAAGAAAGGTTGAGCCAAAAGTTGAGCCAAAAGTTGAGCCAAATGTAGTAAAAAAGATTTAACCAAATATACTTTTTATAATGTATTAAAAAATATATTTTATGTTTTGCTCCACTTTTTATTACTTCGTTAAAAAAGTGGATTACCATTTATTCGCCTTTTTGACGCTGATCTTTTGTCCTGCGCCGCGTTTTTTCACTGAATTCGGGTCATATTGCTCCTCTTCGTCTTCATCCTTCATTCCTTTTGACAATTCCCAGAACTCTTTTGACCCTAATCTGAAGTCACCGTGACTATCGGCTTTATACCAGAAGACCTGGTCGTGTAGCTTATTGGATTTCGAGTTATTATTTATAACTAAGCACTCATAATTTTCGGTACATTGGTCCATCACTTGACAAAAGCTCTCAAATGTGGGAAACATACCGGCATAGTTTTCATATATTCTTTTTCTATTTGCGATATAATTCTCTCTAAGAATAAAAACATAATCAATATTTGTTCGAAGTGTCGGTGGAATGCCGAGCGGATATTGCATTGTGATGACTAGCATCACCTTCCAATGTCTCCCGTTCATGAAGAGTAAGCGCATCATTTTATCACGTGTCCACGTCGCATCATATAAGCAGTCATCTAAAATGACGAAGGCTCGTGGGTCAATAGTGCTGCGTTTATAAGTTTCCATCTCTTTCTTAATCTGTTTCAACACTGTACGCTGTCGTTTCAAAATGTTTTCAATAATCGCCGTATTGTATTCATTATGGACGAACAATTTGGGCACCATTTTTGCGTAAAATCCGTTACCTTCTTCAGTTCCCGAAATAACGGTACCAATTGGAATTTCTTGTTGATAAAAAAGTAGATCTCGGACCAAGAAAGATTTACCTGTGTCACGCTTTCCTATTAATACAACGACCGGTCCTTTGTTTTCATTGGGCTTAAAACTAATACTTTTCATGTCAAATTTTTTTAATTCAAGTGTCATATATTATAATATATAAAATTTTAAATACAATAAAAAACGCAATTAATTTCTCTCTTAATGTAGTTTATAATTTGGTATTAAGAGAGAAATCAATTTATAAAAGCGAAAAACACTTTCAAAAAATAATAAGTTAAAAACTCATATAATTTATATATTAAATACCTAATAATGATAAACGTAAATTATCAGAAAAGGAAAAACACAGAACTTTTTAAAAGTTTAGAGAAACCATCATCTTTATTTCTCTCTAAAACTCAAAATTATATACCAATTTATAAAAGATTTTTGGAGTTAAATGACACCAATTACAATAATGTAAATTTGAACCATAAATGGTACATTTCGTCAATAAATGATGATGACAATAATGACGACGATAGCGAAGACTGTGGTTGCAATAAATTATATAATTGCCGTATTAAAAATATAAATAACGCAAATAAAACAAAGGACAAGGATATATTTTTTAAGATGGCTCCCCTCTTAGACCCATTTAAATATCTAATCGGAAAATACCATAATGATGATAAAATTTTAAATTTGCCAAGTATTAATTCAGACGAAAGACATTGTAACAGTAAATTATTGGATTTGAATAATTCGGCATATGTTGATGGTCTATTTTTATTTCTCTCAAGTAATCTTATTTATGAAAATAATTTTCAACATGGAGTAGATTATTATGGCTCTTTTTTAGCTATTAAAAATAATTTCGCATTGAATGTTTGTGACGATATAGATTACTTGAATAATTCTGAGTTTTTTAATAAAAATAAGAATGTGTTATTTAAAGTTGATGATTATGAACATTTATTTCAGTTTAAAAATGAAGACACCAAATTAAAACCACTAAAAATAGAACATAATTTATCTGTAAAGTCAAATATCTCTATTAAATCGTTTGATAATGAAGTATTCGAAGATATGTTTAGTGATGATAACACAATAGTTAATTTAGAAGACCTAAAAGGTAATTATTCTGAGCTAATTGATATAACGAATTCAAGTTTAACAAATGAAAATGACAATAAAGTTACGCTAAAATCAAACTCAACTTGTTCTTCAAGAACATCTTATACAGTTGATGGCGAAACAGAAGACCCAGTTTTAGATCCACTTTTAGGAAAAAATATGCAAAGCGAAGAGCAAAATGACGAAGCAAATGAGTTAGATGAAGTAAATGAGTTAGAAGAAGACGATACACAATGGGAAGACGCAAGCGAATCAAATGCAGCAAGTGAATCAGATGATGACAGTTTCGAAGAAGAAGTGATAAACGCAACTATACCACAATTCCCAGTACAAGTTATTTGTATGGAGTATTGTGAAAATACATTTGACGATTTAATATTATCAAATGATTTAAAGGAAGAAGAGTGGTTTTCCGCTTTTATGCAAATAATAATGATTTTAATAACTTATCAAAAGACTTTTTCTTTTACTCACAATGACTTACATTCAAATAATGTAATGTACAACCACACTGATAAAAAATTTATTTATTATTGTTACAAAAAACAGTACTATAAGGTGCCGACTTTTGGCAGAATATATAAAATCATCGATTTCGGCAGAAGCATTTACAAATTCAATGGCAAACTATTTTGCAGTGACAGTTTCCAAATTGGCAATGATGCCGCCACCCAATATAATACAGAGCCATATTTTAACGACAAGAAACCACGATTGGAACCCAATTTTAGCTTTGATTTGTGTCGACTTGCTTGCTCTATTTTCGATTACGTTGTAGACGATATGTCTGAGGTTAGAGACCTTAGCAAGTGTGACCCTGTTCAGCGTCTTATAGTAGAATGGTGTCACGACGATAAGGGTATTAATATGTTATATAAAAATAATGGACAAGACCGATATCCTGATTTCAAATTGTATAAAATGATTGCTCGATGTGTTCATAATCACACTCCTCAGGCTCAATTGGAACGACGTGAATTTAAGGCGTATGCAAATTTTAAAGGAACTGTGCCAAATGATGTTATAGATATTGACAAAATGCCAGTTTTGGTTTAGATTTTGAGTTTAGATTTTTATTTCATAATTAGTAACTTTTTCATTAATATTATAATTTATACTATTAATGAATGATTTTGGTTTTATTATTACAAGACACGTTAATTCAGAATTAACAAATAAATATTGGAATAATTGTGTTCAATGTTTAAGGCGATTTTACCCTTATAAAAAAATTGTTATCATTGATGATAACAGCAATAAAGACCTTGTTGTTCCTTTCTACAATTATGAGAATATAGAAATTGTTCAATCCGAATTCCCAGGTCGCGGCGAATTGCTTCCTTATTATTATTTTATAAAAAACAAATATTTTGATAATGCGGTCATAATCCACGACAGCGTGTTTTTTCACATTCGCGTCAATTTTGAAAAACTAATTGGTCTTAATGTGCTACCATTATGGTATTTTAATTCCGATAATGAACGCATAAGCAATTCAGCAGAAATTATCGATGTTTTAAACAATTCTACCGAACTCAAAAACAAATTGACATTGAATAACAGAATACTTGGCTTTGATAAATTCAAATGGTTTGGATGTTTTGGCTCACAATCATTTATAAATCACGATTTTTTATTGAACTTAGAGAGAAAATATAAATTAACAAAATTAACAAGTGTTGTTATTTCCAGAAAAGACAGATGTTGTCTTGAACGTGTATTTGGAGTTATTTTTTTTAGCGAGTACCCATTTATTACTAAAAAAAAGGCACTACTGGGAAATATTTTTAAGTATCAAAATTTTAGTAAGTATACATACGAAAATTATGAAAATGATATTAAGAACAATAAATTACCACGACCCATTGTCAAGGTTTGGACCGGTCGATAACAAATTATTTATGGTGATGATTATATTATATATTATATTATATTATATTATAATATATATGAACAAAAATATTGATAACCAAAGTTTGAAAGCTCTTGTTGATTATGTTTCTGAACAACATTTAGATGAGACTTCAAAAAATAAAATTCGTAGTTTTTGTAGCGTTCAAGACCCATTAACAACTACAGTATATAGAGGTCATACAAAATCTCAAATAATTAGACCAAGTATATGGTATTCAACATCTAAAAATATAGCTGTTGCCGCAAAGGAGTTTGCTGGAGGAGATTGTTGCGTATTTACTATCCATTTAATAAACACACCTTGTATTGATGTAAACAGATACATTGGAAAATTGATTGGTACTAAAGCAGAAGAAGAAGAAATTATATTTTTAGGTGGTGGTAAATTTTATAAAAATGAATATTTAACAGAAGAAGGATTTACACCTTTAGGTATTAGAAATGGAAAACAGAATTTTGAAACGTGGTATTCAATTGATACAAGTAGTACTGCTACTGCAAATGCCAGTGCTACTGCTACTTCCAGTAAAAAACAAATTCAACAATATATGTATCAAGATGAATCAAAAGAAAACCAACCAAACCAAACACCCCAACCAAACCAAACAAACAAAGATATAAATCAATTAGCAAATTTAATAGATAAAGATGAGTATGAATTGATTGACACTCCAGACGACATTATATTTCCGAGATATGTTTTAACAGAAGCAGAAAAAAAACAAATTTTTGATATAATTCAAATGAAAAAACAAGCTGCTGAAATGATTGGTGGAAAAAAACGACAAAGGAAAAATACTAAACGAAATAGGAAAAATACTAAACGAAATAGGAAGAATACTAAACGAAATAGGAAAAATAGTAAAAGGCGAAGAAATATTTAATTTAATTTTTTATAAAATAGAAAAAATTAAATTTAAAATCTAAAACTCAGGATTGCCTGTGAAAACTTGAGGAGCACTTATGGCCCCACCTTCTTGGATAATTGGCTTCAATTGACCTAAAATAAAATGACCCATTATAACACTAACATATACTAAAAGTGCGTCACGGATTAAAAATTTTAACGGCTTCGCCTCCTTTTCGATAAAGCGCATTTCAATAAATTTTGCTATAACAAAAATAACAGATATGATTGCTGCTATAATAAATATATTATCCATTTAAAATACTTATTGTATATATTATTTTTCTTTTTACGCAAATTATAAAATATATTTTTTATATTTTTATAATTTTATTCTAAAACCTCAATTTCATCAAGCAATAAATCGGGCAATAAATCCATTTTGGGTTCTTCGATGGATAAAAGACCTAAAGACTCTGGGCTAACTAATTCATCCGATATATTTATTCTAATATTATCATCATCGGAATCATTTGCTTCATCTTGTTTTCTTTGTTCGGCTCTCATATTGCTAATATAATCCAAATTTTCATATGTTTTTGGCACTACAACGCTTTGAACTTTCCCGTCACTGGTAGAAACATAATCAATATCATTAAATCCAACCTTATTAGTAGTAGTAGGTGTTTCTACTTGTTTCTGCGGTTGCTCTTGCTTTTGAGGTTGCTCAATAATCTGCTCTTTAATTTCTTCGACAACATCTTCTTCAATTGTCTCATCCATATACGCCTTTAAAATTGCTTCAACAGGAATACTCTCTCTTAGTGTGTTTAAAATACATTCTTGTACAATGATTTCTAACTCTCTATGATTCTTTTGAATGTTTAAAGGTGGAATATTGATTTCAAATAAATAAACATTTTTATACACTTTGCGTGCGACATTTATGTATGTCTTGTGAACAAAATCATCCAACTTTGGCACCTTAATATCGACCTTCTTCTGTTTTTGTCCTACACGCATAGCAGTGAGAATTTTCAATTGAATAATATGAACACAAGTCACCAAATCTTCTAAATAAGAACATCCTGATTTTTCGCAAATTCTTTTGCGCTCTGTTTCAATAATTGTTTGATTCCATTTGGGAATTCTCGAAATAAAATTTTGAAATGTCATTAAATACTTGTCCATTTCACCATTGTCCTTACACAATTTTATGGCTTCGTCTAAAATAGACTTGTAGCCATCGATAATTAGCGGCGTCAAAATGGTAATAAGACGGGCACCCCATTCATTCTTCGATTCATGAAGCGAACTTACGTTAAAATCATCCATAATTACTAAATAGTTGTTTTATATTTTATTTTTTTAAACTAATTATAAAATAAAATAAATAATTAATGTCTTCTTCTTTTAGTTTTTCTTTCTTTCCTCTTTTTATTTGAAGATTTTCTTTTAATTTTACGACGTCTTTTGGTTCCACTACCACTAAAAAATTTTCTAACACTTTGAAAACAAGTAGCAGTTTTGGCTTCATTCTTTGGTCTTTCTACAAAAAATTTAAGTGGGTCTGAGGGGTATCCGACATCTTTAAATGTTGGTAGGTGTGAATAAGTCTCGTTTACTTGTGTTATTGGAACATTTGTTATGTTGTCTGTTCCATCTTCAGCCTTTTTCCAAACTATAACCTCATAATCAGGTCCACTTTTTTGGTATTCATAGTTTTTTGCTTGTCCAAAAAGTGTCGCATTTTCCAATTCACCATTTAAAGAAACAAACAAATAATCTTCTGATTCCACGTTTGTGTTTCTACAATATTTAAGAGGTGACTTCCAGTTAGTAATTGGAAAATAACTATAATCATTTGTATTTATTGGGGAACCGTATGCTCTTTTTTCATGTTGATTGATAGATGTTTGTGTTTGTTGTAATGGTGAATATCCCTCTGACATTTATATTATATCTTTATAAAATTTACATTTATAAAATAAAAATTGATATTTTCTAAAGATATTAATGTCTTCTTCTTTTAGTTTTTCCGGATTTTCTTGATTTTTTAGACCTTTTTGGTTTTCTTCTTTTATTTGAAGTTGTTCTTCGTGTTTTACCACCTCTGCTTCCACGTATAGTTTCTTTCAAAACTCTATCTAATATATCCCATAACATGTCTTTTCTTTCTTCATTCGTTACTTTAAAATTACTTATAATAAACTTTATTATACCATCATTAAAATTAGTACCATAAAATCTTTCATCCGCACGATAGGATGGCATATATGGATCAGATGATCCGAGCGGTGGTAAAAAATACATAGAAAAAACATTTGCCAACCAGTCCCCTCCCACATCAAATAATCGAGTATTATCCCTTTCGCCAACAAAAGTATTTCTAATAAACCTATTAAACTCATCATCGGTTTTTAAATTGGTATAAAACTTTCTCCTAAGGTCTTGATTTATAGGAGTTCGTTCTCCATTGACTTTTTTAAAGAAATATTCTTCAAACAACCGTGATGTAGAAGCGTGTTTCTCTTCTGGGCTTAAAAAATCTGTTAGTTCAACGTCTCCCATTATATATATAACAATATTTTTACATAAAACTGATATTTTCTAAAGACAATTCTGAGCTTAAAAAAACAAAGTTTAAAATAAACAATATCAACAGTTTCTCATTTCTAAATTCCTTTCGCACACGGTTAAAAGCAATTAGCAATTCATATCGTTTTTCCACGGAAAGCGACGTTTCTAAAAACTTGTGATTCTCCAACAACTGAATTATATCTAAACCACTATATCCTTTTTCATACAATTTTGAACAAAGCCCCATCAGCTTATCAATCGTTATTTTTTTATTTACCGTTTTCAATAACTCCTTCTTCAATGCTTCTAATCGCGCCGTTTTTACGTCCTTCATATTAAATAAATTATTCAAATTGTATTTATACAAGTTAACAATGGCGCCATTTATAACCGGCTCAGGCACATAAATTTCACAAAATCGCGACAATATTGGCTTCATCAAATTATATTTGTCTTCCGCAACAATAAAAAATCGCGTATTATGACTAAAAAGCTCAATACATCTACGTAGCGCGGATTGCGCATCCATCGTCAATTTATCCGCGTTTAATAAGACGATGCTTTTAAAAGTATTGCCGCTGTTTGAATTAATATGAGTCTTTGCAAAGAATTTCAGCTCATCTCTAATGAACTTGATGCCTTTGCCATGCGAACAATTCACATACATCACAAATGCTTTTATTTTCTCTCTATCGTTATCATAAATTTTGTGTATAAACTCGCTCACAATTGTTCGTTTTCCACTACCGGTGGTACCGTGAAAAAGCAAATTGGGGATTTTATGACTGGAATAAAAAAAATCCAATTTATCCTTTATATTTTGATGAATGTTTAACATAAATGTGATTACTATATTTGAGTGAGTGTTTTTATATTTTAATATAACGTAATTAATATTTTTATTTTTTGTTTGTTTTTGTTTTATGAAAATAAACTTAAAAACATTTATGAAACCAATATAAACATATATTTTTATATATTTTTATATAATTAAAATGAAGATACCTCAACATATTTTTTGTCAATGTATGAAACCGTGGAGTATTTGTGTAAGTAAGAAAAATAGTTATAAATTGGATGTTAGAGATCTGATTGACATATATTCATTAAAACCAATTTTAAATGTTGGAAAAGGTAATATAATCCATACAAAATTCAATGTAAATTATGATTTTGTGAATAAAAAATGGATGAGTGAAAAGTTTAAATGTAGGTTTCTTGAAGACAAGTCGCGAACACTTTAATAAATTGTCCTTTGATTCGTTTTATACAGATGTCGTTAGCGAATGTGTGTAAGGATTACTTCTAAAAGCGTTCAAAATGTCCGGCTGAATGCGGTCACAACCAGCGCACTCATTGTAATATTGTGGCACATTAATCGCGCCATATGTTTGTGTCGATGGTGGCAATGGTGTCACCGATATTGCCGGATTTACTCGGCCTGCAAATCGGTCGCTATCACTCTTAATAGTGGTCAAATTCATTTGCTGGTTAAAGATTTGCGTTCCACCTTGGTTAGGTCGATTATTAACAGTCGACGATTTAATATCGTTATTATGTTGATTGTAAGCTGCTGAATAGCTCATGTCACCGTAAGCAGTAGCCGCACCACCAGACGTGCCAATATAACTACAACTTGTACTATCTCTTTGTGTTGCTTCACCTGGCATTGCATTATTAACATACATACCCTCTTTTTGGTTATTAATGTTAAATGTTGGCGCATACAATGTTGTCTCTTTGACAGTTGTCGTTGTTGCATCATTTGGATTATAAACATAACCTTTGGGTACAGCAGGAGCAGCTTCGCCATAAATACGGAGATTGTGTATAGTTTCGTCCTTGCGGGTAGGTCTAAACATATCCATTATAGGAGCAATAACCGCACCAACAGCGCCACTAAATCCGCTTCTATGTGTCTCCGGTTGTCTCATAGTAGACCTATTATTTTCGTAATTTGTGTGACTGCGCAAAAAATTATCAGCATCCGTGCTGGGACCGCGGCGCTGAGCTGACGAGTGATTGACACCACAAGTCATAGACTCTTGACGCTTACTCTTTTCGAAATTTTCAGGAGCATAAGCCGCTTTTCTATCTGCCGCCCCAGCAGGACCCATATAGTCCGTCACAATATCATTACGTCTAATGATTCCCATTTCCTGAATAGATCTCAATGTCTCACCCTTCTCAGCGCCGGTCGTGGTTAGCCAACGGTCTTGAGTATTGATAAAAAATGTATCCGGTCTCTGTTTTTCTACACGACCCATGGTTTCAGTCGTCGCAGCGTTCTTAATATAAGAGTTTGCAGGACCTTCGTGGTTCGTCAACTCGTACTCCAATTTGGGATTGGTCGCCACTCTCATTTGGTCAACAGTATAAGGTAACCATTTGTCGCGCGCCTCCATTCCCGAATTGTAACCACCTGTACCGTTTACACTATTATAACCTTTGTCAAGACCAGGACCAACCATAACACTGTCAAATGGTTTGATATTATTATTTTTCATACCAGGATTCACGCGTGATTGGTAAAAATCACTGTTATTTGGCGCTCCATAAGCCCATTGCATATTATCTTCTGGCTTGAATAGTGGCGCTTGTTCTATTTTCTTGATGGTTTGAGAGCCAGAACCAATCATATTATCTAAAACTGATTCCGCAATATTAACATCATAAGTGTTGCCTTTTACTTTACCACCGTTAAAAGGCACCATATTATTGTGTTTAAATTGCTCTGAATCTAAATAATTACCAGTCATCGAATAAATTTGCTGGGGATTTTGTCCAACGGAGACATTATTTCTTACTTTTTGTTGATACAAATTTTGGTCAAAATACTTATCTGTTGCCGCATTTGGGTTTTGATATTCTTGAACTGTATCGACTAATTGATTTATATTTGAAACCGGAAAATTCTGGGGAGGAGTATTTGTGTTTGGTAAATAATTACGATTTGCGCCCATACTTGTAAAATTCTCTTGACTTATTTTTTGAGTTTTTCCTTTTTCAGTATCGCACGATTTTGATGGTGTTTGATTTGATACTATATACATACCACCTAATGCTATTAAAGGGATTGCTAATTCCATTATTATATATATAAAGTATTATATTTTTTAATTTTATACTGAGAGAAAGATATTAATAATAATCTAAATAATGTTATCAGGTTATTATTTCTTTTTATTTATTTTATCTATCTATTATTCCATTTATCTATTATTCCATTTACCTATTATTCCATTTATGCTCTCTTCGCTGATGCACAAGAATTTGTTTGCGCACAGGTAGTCGGCCCCGCTACATAACCACCTCTAATCAAATTATAGCTCGCCGGCAAATAATTATTCGATTCGTTAATCACACAATCTCTCTTTGGTGTAAAATAATCTTTTTCTAAAATTCGCGTATTTAGATTATTTTGAAAAGGCATACAAGTGTTTTCTTGAGGATTTAAAGGAGGATAGTACCAGTCGGTTTGCTCTACGTCACGATACCACCAAGCCGGATTTGTTGCTCTTGATTGGTCGGTAAACAAATTATTACAAGTCGGGTATTTTATAGCCTCATTGCTGACATTGTAATTTTTATATTCATCTTTTCCTAAACAATCACGGCTTAAGGGCTTACTGACACCTCGCAATTCGCTTTCTAAATTAATTGTATTTGTCCTTAAATTCGCGCCCCATTTTTGGATAATGATTTGAGGGTCTTCTATGTAACAAGGATCCGCACCATTACCAGGCACATTTAATATCCATCGGCCTGGGTCTGTCTGTTGTTGTAACCTTTTCATTGTTCTACAATCGTCATAATTAAATCTGGTATTTGCCATAGTAATATAATATACCATTAGAAAAAGTTTTTTTTAGCGAAGCAAAAGGTCAAGCGAATTGTGAAGCAAAAAGAAAGGCTTAAAACTTCTCTTAAGATACTACATAATAAGATTTTTATTTAACCCAGCATTACACTCCAATAGTGGTTTGATCCCGACGGCCCATTTGTAATATAAGTTAAAGTATATCTTGCGGTTGTAAATCCTGGAAGAGCAGATATTGTCAAAACATTTCCACTTTGAATAAACTGTTTGGCGTCAGCTGAAGTTATATTGATAGAGCCTGAACTACAATTTTGAATATAACAAAACCAACCATCTCTGCGAGGAACAATCGCTAATGGATTAAAATAATTTATTACTGCCTTAAATTCTAAATCCACATTAGTTGAAATAAAATTACAAGAAACATCCACTTGTGTTGATAGTATTGTAACGCTTTCTTCATCTGTTCTCGCCATTTGTCCCATATTAGAAGTCAAATATTCCCTACCAAAATCAAATAAAACTGTAGAACTATTACCTAACCCATTTATGTCTCCAAACTGAACTACTCCATTAACTGAATTAAGAAATATTTGTTTACTACTATCAATTAAATTAATAGTGGTCTTATTAAAACCCGCAAAAGTATCACCAACATTAAAATATCCACCTTTAGAATTTAAATCTATTCCAGCACCAGTACCAGCACCAATACTAACAGCACCAGTAGCTCCAGTAGTTAGTAAATTAATATTGTTGGTCGCACTAACTGAAAAATCAACTTGTGAATTCAAGTTCATATTATTATTTGAAGCAAGAGTCAAACTATGGGTTGAATTAATTGCCATATCATAGGTACTACCAATAGTAGCAACAAAAGGAGTAGCAGTAGAGCTAAATGTTAAGAATTGTTGGTCTAAAACAACACTATTACCAATACCAGGACCAGTTGAAATAGTCATAGAACTATTATTAATTGTATTTCTGATTTCAGTTGCCGGACTTGCTCCATCGGACAATATTATTTGATTTGTTGTGTCTGGTCTTATTGCTATATAGGCTGTACTAGGAGGATTATCCATATAAATATGTTCTGAACGCAAAGCATTTCCATTTACACTATCTACCCATAAAGGATTAATAAAACCTTGTGGTCCGTTTGTTTGTGGTGTTAAAGCTAAATAGATTGGGTCAATTCCACCAGTCACTAATAAATTACCATATATAAGCACATCTTGTCCTGTAATACCGATACCAGTGTATCCAGCAGTGCCTCCTGCTCCATATCCATTCATTGGTATCCATTGACTGACACCTGTTGCTCCTTGTGCACCTGTTACTCCTGTTGCTCCTACAGCACCTGTTACTCCTGTCAGACCTACTGCTCCTGTTACTCCTGTTGCTCCTACAGCACCAGTTACTCCTGTTGCTCCTACAGCACCAGTTACTCCTGTTAGACCATCAGCACCTGTTACTCCTGTTGCTCCTACAGCACCAGTTACTCCTGTTAGACCATCAGCACCTGTTACTCCTGTTGCTCCTACAGCACCTGTTACTCCTGTTGCTCCTACAGCACCAGTTACTCCTGTTGCTCCTACAGCACCAGTTACTCCTGTTAGACCATCAGCACCTGTTACTCCTGTTGCTCCTACAGCACCTGTTACTCCTGTTGCTCCTACAGC
>Ga0164292_10003274_pt1 | contig 13273 bp, 13 predicted proteins | sample GEODES117metaG_FD_111486 | JGI IMG/M metagenome (GOLD analysis project Ga0164292, IMG submission 111486) | Eutrophic lake water microbial communities from Lake Mendota, Wisconsin, USA - GEODES117 metaG | ecosystem: Environmental > Aquatic > Freshwater > Lake | place: USA: Lake Mendota... | reverse complement strand
TAAAAATATATGTTTTGTGAGATAAACGATGGCGGAACAACATAGTCAAACGGCTGATTATGAAAACCGTTGGAAGTTTACGGGGCATGAGTTGGATAAAGAAACCGGTTTGTATTATGCGGGAGCGAGGCAGAGCATGTGCTATCAAAGAAGACTTAGGACAGCTGGGTGAATTTGAATAATTTACAACGTTATGATTTGTATTGAAAAATAGGAAGTGTTTTGCTGCGAAGTCACAGACATTCGCAGAGCATGTGCTATCAAAGAAGACTTAGGACAGCTGGGGGTAATAATCGAGCAAGACTAGAACCGGTTTCTGTCATGCAACCAAAAGATGAATACGGAAGAGAATATAAAAGGGATTTAAATTCTTTCTATTTTCACGATTCAGAAAAAGGTTATTCTTCTGGTTGTCATGAAGTTGAAAAAAGTTTTTTCGAAGTTCTTAATAATTACAGGAATGATGGAAATACTGAAATATTTGTACAAGTTAAATATCCTAATAAAGAACACATTACAAATGGCGGTACAAAAAGTGAAAATTGATAGTAAGGGAAAAAAAATATTTAGTCTATTATTTTATATAGTATTATCTCATTTATTTTTAACTTGTTCCATTAGTAGAAAAAACAGTTATAATTTCAAAGAAATTATTTTAGTTGATTTAATTAATAATGATTCTTTTGTACTTGAAAAAGAGTTGATTAGTAATTTTGAGTATGACATTAAAAATAAGGAAAGTCAACAAAAAGTTCTATTTGTAATTTGTTATGAAATTGTTTGTAAAACAGAAAAGAATGACTCACTCATTCTCAAAACTGATGGCATAAATCATATCTTAAATGATAATTATTACCTTACAAAAGAAAATTTGCTTCTAAAATATTGGAGTTTTAATGAAGAGAATTTTTGTAAAAAAAAATCTATAGAATTCAAACAGGATAATTAGAAAAAACGGCTAATAGAAGAATTCTCTTTTAAGTAGAACGTTGATTTGCAAATGTCACTGTCTTTTGAGTAAATTAATTAATCCAGTTTTTCTTAAATTTACCATTCGGAGAGACGATGGCGGAGCAACATAGTCAAACGGCCGATTATGACAACCGCTGGAAGTTTACGGGTCACGAGTTGGACAGAGAAACCGGTTTGTATTATGCCGGAGCGAGGTATTATGATCCGAAGGTTAGTATTTGGTTGAGTGTGGATCCGTTGGCGGAGAAATATCCGAATTGGAATCCGTATAACTATGTGATGCAGAATCCGATTAATTTGATTGATCCGACTGGGATGGAAGCGGAGGGAGATCCTCACACTAATAGTCAGCAAGTTAATTCGGAGATTGATAAAATTCTAAAAGAACATCCTAATGCTCCTATTTATTTATTGGTTCAGTCTGATACTGGGGAGGGTAGAGATAGACAAAAGGCAAGAGGAGGAAACATCGGTTATGATGTTTATACAATTCAGGATCAAAGTAATAATCCCGACACGGATTATACCAATGGTAGCTTTTTTGTTACCGTTCAACATGGTAAGGGATTGATTACGGGTGGAAATATTGAAACTTCTAGTACAAATGAAATTAATGCATCATTTAGTTTAAGCTTTGTAGGTGCACAAGGAGTTGGAGGTGCAGATCAATTAACTGATAATTCTACTAGGCAAATCTCTTCAATTGTAGCAATTTTAAATAGTACTAATCAAAATGTAAGTATATCGAGTAATAGTATTTTAACTGGTGATTCAGTTGGAGATCCTAATACAACTCAAGCAAGAGGGCTGATGAATGGTACTGTTGGATCTCATAATGTTGTAACTTTTGGAAATACTCGCATCGACACTGTAATAAATTCATTAATGAATGCGGGTGCAAATATGAGTGGGATTAGTAGGGGAAGTGTAAATATTTTTTCAAATATAGATATAAATAGAAGAGATGGCACATTTATTGACTTTCGATTTAGCTCTCCTATTTTGCAAAACGCTAATTGGCAAAATAGTTCAGGGACTATTAATCTTAACAAAGGTAAACTTCAAATTTTTTAACGTATGAAATTAAGTTTGTTTCTATTTTTTATGTCATTAATTTCATTTGGACAAAATGATACAATTTCTTCTTTTGATGTTAAAAAAGTTTTGAATGTTGAAGAGCAAAGATATTATTATTACGAAAAGATAAATCCAAATGCTGATCCATTTAATCCCGATAATTATAAATTAATTGATAATAAAGTTATTAAGTCAAAAAACAAATTTGAGATAATTAAGAACGGTTTTTTAGAAAAAGAAATTTTAATCACTATTGGAAGTACGAAAAAAACAGTAAAATTATTTGAAGACAATCGCATTTCATATCGGGTTTATTGTGAAGAAAATTATTTAAATAAAGTTGAATTTTTTCAAGATTCCATTCTTACAAAGGAGTTTTTTTATGGCCTAAACAATCGTGTTTACCTTTACAGTTATACAGATTTTGGATATTTTTTATTAGATTTTTTTAATAATAAAGTTTATAAGTATAAGGTAGTGGTTAAAAATTCTAAAATAGTAGAAAAAGTTTTATTAGTAACATCTGATGATATTGAAATTACTGAAGGTTTTGATGGTAAATATTTTTATAATGATAGTGTTAATGAATCTGATTTAATTTTTGAAAAATTCAAAAGTTTATGCTCAGAATAAAATTCTAATAATTAATATTTTTTTTATATTATACAATTAAAAAAGTCTCAAGACCTGCTACGCCAAATGAAAAAGGTCACTTTGGAATGTAATACAATATTCATATGAAAGACAATGATATTATAAAAAGGAAGTTTGAGAAAGCTAAAAGTGCTGAGGATTTTTATGATTTAGCTCAATGCTATGAGCATGTCAATCAATTTGGAAATCCTAATCCATACTTTAACAATTTTAAACGTATGTACTGGTATCTTAAGTCGGGAAATCTTGGATTTCCGGAAGCCTATAATAATTTAGCTTTTATAATCGAACATGAACTTGAAATAAAAATAAAGAACAGAAAAAAAAGATATCTTGAATACTACAAGAAGTCATATGAAATGGGTAGCAAACTTGGTAAAGAAAATTATTTTTTATCTTTAAAACAAATTGAAAAATGAAATTATATTTCACTTTATTTGGTATCTCTTTTTTAATTGGAATTATTGGAAGATTTACACATTTATATTCTTATCGTTATTTTTTTATATTTTCAATACTTTTTTTACTATTAATTATTTACAAGTTTGTAAAAAAAATAATCTTAAAAAAAAAATGATTAACAAAACTTCAATTACACATAAATTTCATAGTCGGACTATTTTTTTTAGCTTTTAAATATTGAAAAAAACAACAACTTTAATCCCATACCAAAACCAGTATGGGATTTTTTTATATTTCTTCGCAATGCGTGTTTTTACCCTTGCTTTTCAGTGAAAATTACGTGTTTTCACGTATTGACCGCTTTTGTTTTTAAAGTTAAATTTGAAAATTATCCTTTTGATACAGAATGGTTTATTTCGAACTAGTTTTGAACAAAATTGATAAAGTGTACCTTTTTGAACCTATGGTGATGATTTCCTGATACCAAAATGTATTGTACACCTCACGTCTATTGGATGTTTCATTTGACAAAAAAAGAACGTTTTAAAATAAACCAATTTAAATAGATACAATGAAAATCAACAACACCATTCGGTATTTGTCCATTCACAAAGGGCTATTCCTCCTTCTTTTTGTGCTATTAAGCAGTAGCACTACTCTTTTTGCTCAACAATCCGGTATTATTTTTTATTGGGATTCGCAAGTGGGTTGTTTATCTTATGAAGAAGATAGAGTAAAAGAGGTATTCATTGAAACGATAGGCGAGGGTAGTTGTACCAAAACCTGTGAAAATAACATTGTCAACTATTTTATAGAAGGTCCTAACATTGCTCATGTGAACTGGAGTGTTTCGGGTGGTTCTATAAATGCCGTGTCACCAAACGGTTTACAAGCTAACATTCTATGGGGAGCTTTTGGTAGTGGTTTTGTAAGCTTTGAAATCACCCTGACAGACCATACGGTTATTCAAAAAGTTTTTTGTGTTGATATTATAAAAGGTCCGGTTGCGGATTTTACCATCGCAGGAATCAATGATAATCTGGATTTTTGTGCGGAAGTTCCTTTATATTTTATTAATAATTCACATCCTGATGGAGGTACCCAATTGGTGTCATATTTTTGGGATTTTGGCGATGGTACGTATTCGTCCGAGTTTGAACCATCACACGTTTATATGAATTCAGGTCATTATACCGTGACCTTGCAAGTAAGGAATGAATGTAATTGTATTGCGAAATATACCATAGATATACGGATAAACCGCCCGGCTTTACCCATTAGTTGTCCCACAGTTGTTTGTGAAGGAGCTATTGAAATATATTCCGTTGAAGGTTCTGAATGTGGCATACGATGGAGAGTGGAAGGAGGGCATATTTTAACCAATCCAACCTCTAACTCGGTGCAAGTTATTTGGGATGATGTAGATGACGAAGGATTTGGGTATTTAAGTGCTTATGATGAATGTAATTGCCCGTTATGGACTACCGTTAAAATTCCGGTTATTAAACAAATAGGAACAATTTTAGGTGAAACTGAACTTTGTACTCCACAACAATACCGTTATAAATTGCCTCAATGGCCGGGTACTTTTTATGAGTGGACAGTTACTAATCTTTCCGGTACTGCATCTGCCACTAATGTCATTCAAACGGATCAGTTAAATGAAGCCATTTTGAGTGCGTTAGAACCAGGCACTTATTTATTAAAATGTGTTTATCAAAATGAATTGACCTCCTGTGGCGGTGTTGCCACACTCACACTTACTATTAATGAAAGTCAGCAAATAGCCGGTGATTTTGTTTTATGTCAAGGTTCGGTTGGGAGTTATACGACCAATTATGCAAACACAACTTGGCAACTTAGTACTAATGGAACCGTAATTTCAACAGGTTCAGGAAGTAACTTTAGTTATTCCTTTTCGCAAGCTGGCACTTTTATGCTTTCTGCCTCTTCGCCGGATAGTTGTAATGATAACGCAGTTGCTATTACTGTTCTTGAGACCGGAAGTTTGACCGGAAGTATTTTAGGAGATGCACTGGTTTGCCAAGGTTTACCTTATACTTATACAATACCAACCGCAAGTAGCGGATATACTCCTATTTGGTCTACCACCGGCGGAACGATACAAGGACCAAATTCAGGAAATTCAGCAGTTCTTGTTTTTGATGACCCTGTTCCTTTAACAGGCTATTACGAAGTAATTGTTGAGATGCAACGGAATGAATTCCCATTTTGTGCCACTCAACCAATAACTTTACAAGTGTATCCGAAGGAAGCAGATATTGTTATTGAAAATTTAGATAACTTATCTACTTTTTGTCCAAGTTCATTTACCTCATTTACCTTTGATTTTGATTATATTAATGAGGTAGAAGATATTACGTGGCGAATTGAAAGTATAACCGGAAATACAAACTTTGGTAATATTATTGGTGGACAGGGAACCGATACCGTTCAAGTATCATGGAATGAGGTTTCTGATTCCCATTTAGGTAAAGTGTATTTGGATATTCGTTTTTGTGGTGAAGTGCGAACGTTTGAATTTGATGTTACTTTATATAGAACGCCTATTTTGACTTGGAATGTGCTTCAAACAGCTTTGTGTGCGGGTGAATTTAATCCATTTTTTTTAGAGATTGAATCTGATATCGAACTTTATTCAGGAACTATAGTTTGGGATTTAGGGAATGGAGCTATTTTTGAGCAAGTTATTACACAAGCCGACACCACATTTGCAAGTGGTATGCTTAATTTCCCAAACATATTTGATACAGACATTTTACAGACCATTTCGGTCACAATTGTAAATCCAAATGGTTGTGATGTCGCCCCTAGTTTATTTGGTCAAGTATTAGTATTACCCTCTCCTCGAATTGCCATTACACCGGGACATAATCACGGAGTTTGTCCAGATTCGGGAGGTAATTTTAGTGTTAATCTTACAGCAAATGTTCAAGGAGGATTAACTTTAGTAGGTGCTCCAGAATGGTTTAAGGTAAATGGAAGTTCCCCTATTTATGTGGGTAGTGGTATAAATATTACCATTACTGATGCTAACGGTCTAGGGCAATACTACGCTATAGCCACTGCGGATAATGGTTGTGTTGGCAAATCGAGAACTATTTCAATTTATCAAAATTGTCCACAAGGTGGCTGCTCACTACCATTTAACCCAACGGTTTCAGCAGGTATATCAAGTCAAAGTGATTGCTATTCTTTTGAATTAATAGGTTCATATACGGATACACCAACTAGTATTTTGTGGTATTTTGCACCAACAACTGGAATGATGTTAACTTCTTCTACGAATACTACTGCCAACTTTGAGGTAGTTTATCCAGGTAATTATTTAGTTTATTATCAAGTAAGTTACCTTAATGGTAGTGGTCAATTGTGTGCGAGACAAGATTTTGTTGAAATTAATGTTCCTTTTTTATCTGATATCCGCTATGAATTAGTGTGTATGGGTCAAGGTGCTTATGATGTTACTCTTTATGACAATTCTACGCATATTTTACCTGATTCAGAATTGAATGGCTTTGTTTATACCTTTTTTATTGATGGAGTGGCACAACCTTCTGGAAATGATCCATATTTTAATACCACTTCCTTAACAGCAGGAACTCATACTTTAGGGTTACAATTAAGTCATCCACTTTATCCCAATATAATAAGCTGCTTGGCAGAAACCACCCTTACCCTTTATCCTGACCCAGATACCAACTTTACGATTAGTCATGTTCCTAATTGTACTGAACAAGCGGTCGAGTTGACACTTGCCACGCTTACTACCGCTCCTGGTTATCGCTATGAATGGCAATTTGATGGCACTAGCTTCATCGTTCAAAGTCCTTTAACATCTTTAACCACTATTATTAATTTAAAGGAGAGAAATCAACAAGCACCTGTTAAACTGATAATTACAGACCCTAATGGATGCGTATTTGAAAACTCAGTATTAACGGATGATTTAGTTTCTGCTGCAAATTATCCTGGTGGACAAATTGAAGGGGGCGGTACTTTTTGTAGTGGAGAAGTTGTCATTTTAGAATATATTCCATCATTAAGTGTTCCATTTGGTTACCAATGGATGCAAGGTAATCAACCTATAGCAGGAGCAACTTCTGCTACTTATTCACCAACGCAAAGTGGCAATTATTGGGTTGTACTGTATAATACTGTTGGCTGTTCAGACCGACGCACTCCTTCTGCTACTGTTACATTTTATCCGGCACCTAATGTGAGTATAAACGGACCGGATACGGTTTGTGCTAATAGTAATTTTACACTTACTGCCACTGTGAGTGGTGGTGGTAATTTAGAGAAGCGATGGCTACGTGATGGTGTTGAAATTCAACCTTGGGCAGTAGCAACACCTACTACGCTTAACCTTACCGAAAGTGTTGCCGGTGTCTATACCTATCGTATTGAAGTGCGTGATGCCTTAACCGGTAGTTGTTCGTCATGGGCGGAATTTGAAGTAACTGTATTGGAAGTTGCCGCATTGAGTGTAGTGTATGATTTATTTAATTGCAACCCCTATCAAGTGAAACTGAGTGCTTCTGCAACAGTAGCCGGCGGAACCTTTTTATGGAGTAACGGAGAAAACGGTGAAAGTATTATTGTAAATGCAGGCGGTGCTTATAGTGTAACTTATATAGCAGGGAATGGTTGTGCTGTTACCGCACAGCTTTTTGTGCCGAAAGACCCTGAAATCTATTTGTGGTTGTTTCCATCGGGTTGTGTTAGTTTATGCAAGGACGAAATAGCCACTAAAATATTATTACCATCACCTAATGCTCCATTTCATCATTACAGTTGGGATGTAGATGATGTGCCTGACGTTTTTGGTTCTGGTTTTTCTCCGGTTTATCAAATAGGTGGTGATGGTTCTTTGGATCTTACCCTTGAAAATGAGTTGTGTTCTGTAACCAGTGCACCATTGGTTATAACAGAATTAGCTTGTAGGGCATGTGATCCAAAACTAGATATTAAAAAAATCAAATTAAAAACGGAACCCTATACTTTTTATGAGTTTGATGCTTCTTTTGAAAACAGTTATGGAACAGATATTATTATTGAAATTTCCTCTCCGCAAAGCTTTGGCGTATTTGTACCCTCTACGGTTTCTATTGCTAACGGGGTTATTCATTACTTTTCTCCGCTGACTTTTATCCCGTCTAATGGTTTTACCGGAGGTACAATTATAATCCGTTTTCTTATTAAAGACAAGAATGGAAGGGTCATCTGTTTTGCTGATGTATCAGTTGAATTACCAGGTTCAGGAAGAATGGCAAATGTACTATCTGATTTGAAGGTTGTCCCTAACCCATTGGTGTCAATTACTTCTTTTGACTATGATTTAGGAACTTCTCAAATTGGACAAATTAGAGTCTATGATATGCTTGGGATTCCACGCGGTTCATTTGATTTGAAAACTGCTAAAGGAAGCATATTTTTTGACGCAAGTGCCTTACCTTCCGGAAACTATGTCGTTGTCCTTTTTGCTGATGGCAAAGCGATTCAACAACAAGTATTGATAAAAAAATAAGTATCTTTATACCGCAGGTACCCCAATGCCTGCGGTTTTTTTTAAATTTTAAATGATGTAGCCATGAAAAAACAACTACAAAACTTACTTTCAATTTTCTTTTTTTTATTCTCTATTTTTTCCTTTTCTCAGGACTATCAATGGCAGTGGGCTCATCGAGGTGGAGGAAATCAGAATGCAGGAAGTAATGCCTCTTGGCAACCTCAATTAGAACAAATTTTTGACGTTAAAATAGATCAATACAATAATTATTATTTTGCCGGAACAGTTACTAATTTCAATCCTGAGTTTATGGGGGAGTCCATCACTAAATATGGAACTAATAATATTGACACCGATATTTATATTGTTTCAACAGATTGTGAAGGAAATTTTCGATGGCATACCACCATAGGAGGTCATGTTGGTGAATTTTATGTTTCCATGGACTTAGATGACCTCGGGGGTTTGTATATATCATTTACCACCCTTAACTCATCACGTTCGAATAATTCAAATGTGCCTCCTCATTATGCTCCAGGTGTGGCTTTAGGTTATGGAGCTAGCGGAGCGAATCCGAATCCGAATAATAGAAGAATAGCTTTGATCAAATATGATACAGAAGGAAATTATTTATGGCATCGTATGCCACAAGATGAGAATGTTACCGTTAGTTATAATCCTGGATTTTTTGAGGCGAGAGGTTTTGGTTATTCACTACTTGCAGAACCCGATGGCACTATACACTGGCATTGTGGTTTTTTGCCAGGTAATCATTTGAATGGTCAACTTACAGTTCCAGAAGATGTGAGTGAATACCATGCAATCTTAAAATATGATAAAGATGGCAATTACCTCAGCCATATTCCCCTTCCTTTTACAGGAGGAGCAGGGTTTTTAGAAACTAAACTTTACCGCGACCCATTAAATATGCGGTATTACTTTTATATTATCCCTGTAAATTCTAGTGGTCTGTCACCTACTACATGGGAAGGCGAAACGCTTAATACTGCCGGAGCGGTTTATGCTTTAGATGCAGCAGGAAATGAGTTATGGCGTAAAGTAGCTTCCTCGCCCTCTTTGCACAGTGCTTCTATATGGGGACTAACAACGGATGAAGCATCTAATGTTTATTTAACAGGAAGTGCTGGAAATAATACGGTTAATAATCAATATGCTTCTTTGGCGGGCTATAGCTTTACACAATTTGCATCAAGTCCCTATTTAATTAAATTAGACCCCGAAGGCAATTTATTATGGGGAACTAATTTGAACCCTGCTTCTGGCTCCAGTCTAAATGATTGTGGAGGTTGTTTCGGAAGAACTGTTGCCATCAATGGTGATGAGGTGGCTATCGCTGGTAGTTTAGAATCTAATTCATGGGGAAATCTAACAATGCCACGAGTATATGGAGATGGTCCGGCACCGGTGTTGGTGAGATTTAATAAAGAAACCGGAGTTCCCATTGCTATGAATGATATTAAGGATGTTTTGGGAGTAAACTCCTCTGAAGAATTAATGACCGTAGCTACTGATTTAAATGGTAATTATGTTGTGGGTGGTTATGCCCGTAGCACTATTTTTTTGAATCATCCCAGTATTGCACCCTTGACCACTAACGGTGGTTATAGCGATTTTTTTATTGCCAAGTTAGGTACAGTTCCTTGTGAACCACTTTCGATTGATGAACCAGTTAAAAATAAAATAAAATTGTATCCCAACCCAACCGGAGGGATGTTGTATATCGAAGCTCAAAACTTGCAGAGTTATGCGGTTTATAATTTGTTAGGGCAGGAGTTGATGAATGGCAATAACAATATCAATAACAATATCAATAACAATATCAATAACAATATCAATAACAATAACAATAACAATAACAATAACAATATCAATATCAATAACAATAGCAATTTCAATATCAATTTGGAGGGGTTAAGTAGGGGGACTTATTTGGTGCGGTTGGTTGGTTTGGATGGAGAGGTTGTGACGGAGAAAGTGGTGAGGGAGTAGTAGTCAGTGTTCAGTGTTCAGTCACAGTTTGCAGTTAAGAAATTCTTACACTACTAAAAAAGAAACAATTATTAAAAAAAAATCCCATGAAAAAACAATTACCCTCTCTATTTTCTATTTTCTTTTCTCTATTCACTATTTTCTCCTTTTCTCAAGACTTCCAATGGCAGTGGGCTCACCGAGGCGGAGGAAATCAGAATGCAGGATTAGCAGGTACTTTTTCAGTTTCGTTAGAACAGATTTTTGATGTGAAAATAGACCAGTATAATAATTATTATTTTGCGGGAACAGTTACTAATTTCAACCCAGAGTTTATGGGAGAATCTATCACAAAATACGGTACGAATAATATCCAAACCGACATTTATATTGTTTCTACGGACTGTGAAGGTAATTTTCGCTGGCATACTACTTTAGGTGGTGAAGCGAGTGTTTCTTATGTGTCAATTGTATATCTTTGAAACAGTAGCATTTGATTTTACTTGACATAATAAAACGTCATAGCTTTCAAGTAAATAAGCGATTTTCATAGTAGGCAATAAAAATTCCGGCGTTAATAAAACACTTTTTTAATACTTGAATTAAACTTGTTTTTTGGTAAACCGTTGTTTTAATATGATTCAGGGCAAAATGATATTAAAAGTCTCGCAATTTAATAAATTTTTAATAGTTGTTTAACTTTATATATAAGATTTTCCCTATTTATTGCTTGTGGTTTTCAATTCATTATTTATCAGTCTATTAGAAAACTTCTCTTTCAATATTTTCATATCTTCACTTACTTTTTTATCCAATACTTTGGCATAATGTTGGGTTGTTCTGAGGTTTTTATGGCCAAGCATTTTACTTACCGATTCAATAGGCACGCCGTTTGTGAGCGTCACAGTAGTGGCAAAAGTGTGACGGGCGATGTGGAATGTTAATTCTTTGTTGATTTTGCAAACACCGGCAATCTCTTTTAAATAGGCGTTCATTTTTTGATTGGAAAGAATGGGTAAAAGTCTATCCTGGTTTAATGCTTGTGGATGGTTTTCGTATTTATCGATTATCATTTGTGTTACCGGTAGAATTGGAATTTTGGAGGCACTTTCCGTTTTTTGACCGTGGGTGAATATCCATTTCTAGCCATCAATTCCAATGCTTATATGTGATTTGGTTAAGTTTTTCACATCGATATAGGCTAAGCCTGTAAAGCAGCTGAAAAGGAAGATATCACGAACTAGTGAAAGTCGGTCGGTTCCGAAGTCTTTGTTAATGATTTCTTGGATTTCTTCTTCGGATAAATATACTCTATCTACTTCTTTGACTTTTCCTTTATAATTTAAGAATGGATCTTTATCTATCCATCCATTTGCGTAACATTGTTTAACAATTTTGCCAAAGTTTCTGATGTACTTTATAGTTGAATTGTTATTACAATTTTTAACTTTTCGTAAGTAAAAATCGAAATCATTGATAAAACCAATATCAACCTTCTTAATTGATATATCAGTGACATTGAACTGGTATTGAAGAAATTCTTTGGTGTGACTGATGGTTGTTTCGTATTTTTTGTATGTGTTATTCGAATACTCTTTGCCAATTAGTTGAGCTATTCTTTTGTTGTGTTCTTCAAATATCACAATTAGTTTTCTTTCCTTTTCATCAATGCCTAAGAGTTTGTTTTTGAAAGTCTGTGCGGTTATTTCTTCATTGTTATTAACCATCCATTTTTCAATTTCAAAAACTTTATTTCTAAGCATGTCGAGATGACTATTAATTAGACGGGCTTCAACACTGGAACCCCTAATTTTGCCTCCTGAGGAATTCCATTTCGTTTTTTCTACAATTCGTGAAGTACTTAGTTCTTCTCTAGTTCCGTTAATTGTTATCCTTTGATAAATTGGTAACAATCCATCCTTAGTGGCTTTTGTACTTTTTACAAAAAAAAGTATAGATAATTTAAGTTTCATTTTAGGTAACCTTTTAGATTAAACAATTTACATTTTTTTGTCTTTACTGTCAAGATGTTCATCTTTTGAACCTTCTTCCATTAAAGGGCTGGCGTGAAATTCGGTGTCCCAAAATTTGATTTTTATTGGGACACCGATTATAGCACCTAAAGAATGATTTAATTTGAATAAATTGCGAAGTGCACTAAAACATAAAACCCTGCAAATCATAAGATTTGCAGGGTTTTAGTCAATAATGTAAGTAATACTGTGGAGTCGGAGAGAATCGAACTCTCGTCCAAACAGGCAACCAAAGAGCTTTCTACGCGTTTATCCTCTGATTGAGTTTTCGACAAAAAGCAAGGCCAAAGGCAGCCACTTCTTGCTTAGCTTAATGAGTGTCAGAAGGGATTCAAAGCATTACCCTTCCTAGGTTTATTTTTACGGTTCACCTGTTTCAAACGCCACAAACCAAGGCTTTCGAGGTGAATCCAGCTTTCCTACCTGGTAGGAACGAGGCAAATCTTACTATAATTCAGATTAAGCAGCTAAAGCGTAATTATTTTCGCCGTTTATAAGTTGTGAACCTTGATATTTACGAGCCAAATGTCCAATGCTCGACGTGCTTACCGTTTAGTTCCACCCGCTGTCAAAACCGGTCGACCCCATTTTTTTTGCTTTTGTTGTCTGCTAT
>Ga0164292_10003273_pt1 | contig 13273 bp, 13 predicted proteins | sample GEODES117metaG_FD_111486 | JGI IMG/M metagenome (GOLD analysis project Ga0164292, IMG submission 111486) | Eutrophic lake water microbial communities from Lake Mendota, Wisconsin, USA - GEODES117 metaG | ecosystem: Environmental > Aquatic > Freshwater > Lake | place: USA: Lake Mendota... | reverse complement strand
CGCTGCACATCCTTACCCGTGAGGGCAAGCACAACCAAGATTCACGGCGCAAGTTGAAGCAGGTGAAGCACCTGTTTCAGTTCATCGAGAAGCCTTTGATGGAGATGCTGACGCAGCGCTTGGCCCAAGGCAACACCGCACCCATCACCTTGGCCGACCATGGCGCAGGCACGCTGCCACCTCAGCCTGGCAACAAGGCACCAAGGCCATGAACTTGGCGTGTTTGGCCAAGCCAAAAGCAATGGCGTCGTCAGTGGCGGTGTCGCATGCATGTAGCGCGGTGACCATGTCGATCTGGACGGGCAAGCTTTCATCAGAAGCGGCTTGACTGACACTGGCATTGACAAACTGCATGCCCTCTGCAAAGCCCAATTGCTGGGCCAATTGCTGAGATGCCGCCACCAACTCGGGGCGGGTTTCAATGCCAATCACCTGTCCCACCGACCGACCGTGAACAAGCTGTTGCGGTTTGAAAAACAAGTCGTGGATGATGAAGCCTAAATAGGATTTGCCCGCACCGTGGTCGGCCAACACCAAAGTTTGGCCTTCTTTTTTTTCAGCCAACAGGGCCAACAAGGGCTTCTCGATGAATTGAAACAGGTGATAAACCTGCTTGAGTTTGCGCCGTGAATCTTGGTTGAGCTTGCCCTCGCGGGTGAGGATGTGCAGGGCTTTCAAAAGCTCGATGGACTGACCCGGGCGCAGTTCCAGTTGATCGCTGGGTGTTGCAGGTAGGGGTTTGTTTTTGGTTTTAGCCATGGTTTTTTTCTTGTTCAGTGACCCAACGAATGGCCGTCATTACATCCACCACCTCAATGCCTTCTTTCAAAGGATAGGGTTGCTCAACCGGGGCCACCAACAGTTTGCGAACAGCGCCCAAGTCTGTGGCTGCTTGATAAAAACCTTTTGAAACAGTGGGCGCACTGGATCGCTTGATTTCAATCGTCCAGGTTTGCTGGTTTCGAAATGTCAGCACCAAGTCCACCTCGGCGCCATTGCTGGTGCGGTAAAAACTGGCCTGTGCCTGCGGTGCTGCATTCATCAACTGCTCCATCACAAACCCTTCCCAGCTCGATCCCGCCACAGGGTGACCGAGCAGCGCATCCAAGTTCGACAAGCCCAACAAAGCATGGACCAAACCACTGTCGCGCACATACACCTTGGGCGAGCGAATCAAGCGTTTGCCCACATTGCCGTGCCAGGCGGGCAAGCGGCGCACCAACATCAAATCACACAACAAATCGATGTACCTGCCCACGGTTTGACCGCTGATGGCCAAGGCCGCAGCCAGCTTGGATTGATCGAGCAACTCGCCTTGGTGGTGCGCCAGCATGGTCCACAAACGGCGCAGCGTGGTAGCGGGGATGCGCGGCCCCAAGGCGGGAATGTCTTTTTCCAAGTAGGTGGCGATGAACACCTCGCGCCAAGTCATGCTGGCCGCATCGGTCTCGGCCAACCAGGACAGTGGGAAACCGCCTCGCACCCACAGAGCGTTGAGGTCTGCCACGCTGTGAACGCCTGTGAATATTTCAGAGGCTTGAAGCGGCGGCAACGCCACATAAGCCACCCGCCCTGCCAAGCTTTCGCTGGACTGTTGCATCAACACGCCCGTGGCCGAGCCCAGCAACAAAAACTGCCCAAAGGCTTGTCCCATGCGGCGACGCTGGTCGATGACACCGCGCAAAACGCCAAACAACTCGGGCATGCGCTGCACCTCGTCCAAGATGACCAGCTGCTGCGCATGCGCCATCAAAAAAGCTTCGGGGTCATCGAGTTGCCTTTGTGCGGAAGGCAGCTCCAGGTCCAGATACAGCGCATCCGGATACAGCTTTTTTTGGGCAAAGGCCAAGGTGGTTTTGCCCACTTGACGGGGGCCCAGCAGGCCGACAGCAGGAAATTGCTGCAAGTATTGGCTGAGCTTTTGTTGAGATTGGCGGCTAAACATCCATGTATTCTATCTAATAAATGGAAAAAATACATGGCTAATATCATCAAATTACTGTTTTTTCAATCCTAAACCCACCCAGCCCTCATGCCCCATGGCCTGCAAGGTGAGGATGTTTTTCTCGTAAATATGGGCTGCTTCTGGAAATGCCGCCACCGCCTTGTCGATGCTGTCTTCGCGCAGCAAATGCAGCGTGGGATAAGGGGCGCGGTTGGTGAAGTTGCTGATGTCGTCAGCGTCCACACCAGCAAATTGGTAGCGCGGGTGAAAGTCGGCAATTTGAAGCACGCCTTCCAAATCGAGTGACTGCAAGACCGCATCGCAGTCGAACAAGAACTCGTTGAAGTCCAGAAACTCGGGCCACAAGTTGGGTGCGATCAGCAGCGTGGTGTCCACCGCTTCGGGGTCGGCGTGGGCCAAATGCTTCAACTCGGTTTGCAACAACTGCAACACGGCTTCGGGGTCAGCGTCATGGCACACCACATAACGCACTTGGTTTTTCACCACCACGGCTTTGGCGAAGGGGCACAGGTTCAGGCCAATCACGGCTTTGTGCAGCCAGGCTTGGGTGTCTTGAATGGCTTGTTCGTCGTTCATACGGGCGCAGTCTTGCCGGTCAATCTTGTGTGTTCGCGACTGGCAAAGCGGTCGGTCATGCCAGCGATGTAATCGGCCACGGCACGCGGCAGGTTGTCGCGTTGGGCATGGCTGTCGGGCATGGCCTGCGGATCGGCCACATAGGCCTCGAACAATTCGCTCACCACCTGCTTGGCCCACTCGGTGGTTTGCAACACCTGAGGGTGTCGGTAGAGTTGGTGCAGCAAAAAAGTTTTCAGCGCGGTGGATTGGGCTTTCATGTCGGCGCTGAACTGCACCAAGGGCGGCAAGTTGCGAACCTCCTTCACCGACGCAGGCGCGTGGTGTTGCAAAGCCGCTTGGGTGCTGCGCAACACGTCATACACCTGGTCGCTCAACATGCGGCGAATGCTCTCGTACAGCAAACGACGGCCCGTGAGATGGCTGAATTCTGCTTGCACTTGTTGTCGGTAGTGCTCGAACAGGGGCACGGCTTGCAACTGCTCAAGGGTGATGAGCCCGGAGCGCACACCATCGTCAATGTCGTGCGCGTTGTAAGCCATTTCATCGGCCAAGTTGCACAACTGCGCTTCCAAGCTGGGCTGGCCTTTGTGCAAAAAACGCGCACCCACACCACCGGGCTCCAAGACCTCCAACATTTGCGCATTGCGCACCGAACAGTGTTTCAAAATGCCTTCGCGGGTTTCAAAGCACAAATTCAGACCATCAAACTGTGGATAGCGCTCTTCCAAGCCATCGACCACCCGCAGGCTTTGCAGGTTGTGCTCGAAGCCGCCATAGGGGGTCATGCATTCATTCAAAGCATCTTGGCCCGCATGGCCAAAGGGGGTGTGCCCCAAGTCATGCGCCAAAGCAATGGCTTCCACCAGGTCTTCATGCAGCCCCAAGGCGCGGGCCAAAGAGCGGCCAAGTTGCGCCACTTCCAAACTGTGCGTGAGCCGGGTGCGAAACAAATCACCTTCGTGGTTCAAGAACACCTGGGTTTTGTAGACCAAGCGGCGAAACGCGGTGGAGTGCACGATGCGGTCGCGGTCCCGCTGAAACGCGTTGCGTGTAGGTGCTTCGGCTTCTGGGTGGCGCCTGCCGCGCGAGGATGCAGGGTCGCAGGCGTAGGCGGCCAACATCAGCGGCAACAAGTCTGTATCACCTCGGCAACCAAGGCGTCAGGCGCGCCGCGCACCAGCGCACTGCCTGGCTTGTTGATCAGCACAAATCGAATGTCACCCGCCTCGGCTTTCTTGTCTACCCGCATGTGGTGCAAGTAGGCCTCTGCACCAAGGTCTGGGCCGACGGTGGGCAGGCCAGCGCGGGCAATCACATCGGTCAGGCGCTGGGTGAAAGCCGCATCGACCAAGCCCAAACGCTGCGACAAGTGGGCGGCCATGACCATGCCACAACCAACGGCTTCGCCATGCAACCAGACACCAAAACCCAAACCGGCTTCGATGGCGTGGCCAAAGGTGTGGCCGAAATTCAAAATGGCGCGGATGCCGCCCTCGCGTTCATCTTGCCCGACCACCCAGGCTTTGATTTCGCAACTGCGTTGCACCGCCTGGGCCAAGGCTTGCGGATCCCGCGCCAGCAAGTCATTCAAGTGCTGCTCGATCCAATCGAGAAAGGCCATGTCGGCAATCGGGCCGTATTTGATGACCTCGGCCAAACCGGCGCTGAGTTCGCGCGGGGGCAGTGTGTTCAAGGATGACAAATCACACAGCACCCGCTCGGGTTGGTAAAACGCGCCCACCATGTTTTTGCCCAGCGGGTGGTTGATGGCTGTTTTACCGCCGACAGATGAATCGACTTGCGCCAGCAAGGTGGTGGGCACTTGCACAAAGGGCACGCCGCGCATGTAGCAGGCCGCGGCAAAACCAGTGATGTCACCCACCACGCCGCCGCCCAAGGCAAACAACACGGTTTTGCGGTCACACGCTTGGCCCAGCAGCACGTCAAAAATCAGCTGCAAACTTTCCCAGGTTTTGTAGGCCTCGCCATCAGGCAGTGTGCACACATGCAGCTTGGCGTAGTGCGGCTGCAAGGCGGCTTGCAGTTGCGCCAGGTACAGCGGGGCAACGGTGTCGTTGGTGACGATCAGGGCCGCCGCTGATTTGGGCAAACCTAGCCAAGCATCAGCGTTGGCCATGAGTCCGGGCGCGATGCGGATGTCATAACTGCGGTCGCCCAGGCCAATGTGCACCAGGCCAGCTTGGGGGTTGTGGGGAACGAGGCTCATGTGGTCGGGGTCTCCATGGGCAGCAGGCCCGCGAGTTCAAGTTGGCTCATGATCATGGTGACCATGGTGGGAATGCGGGGGCGGCTGGTTTCAATGACGAAGTGGGCTGCGACTTGGTAAAACGGGTCGCGTTGCTCGAACAAGTTGACCAACTTGGTCTTGGGGTCGTCCACTTGCAGTAAAGGTCGTTGGGTGTCGTGGCGCAGTCGGCGAAACAACTCATCGGGCTGCACCCGCAAATAAATCACCTTGGTGCGTTCGCGCAGCAAGTCGCGGTTGGCTTCGCGCAAAACTGCGCCACCACCCGTGGCCATGACGCCGCAGGGCGTTTTTGTCATGTCATCCAGAACCTGGGCTTCAATGTCGCGGAATGCCGCTTCGCCTTTGCGCTCGAAAAAATCCCGGATGCTGCAACCGATGCGCAATTCAATGACCTGGTCGGTGTCGACAAAGCCCACGCCCAATTTGCGGGCGAGCTGTCTGCCAACTGTGGATTTGCCGCTGCCCGGCATGCCTACCAATGCCAACACGATAGATGCTTTCTCAAGGCGCAGGGGCACCTTGCTGAAGCATTTTAGGGCTTAGGAATATCAACAACTCTTGCTTGCTGTGGCGGCGTGTGCGGTTGCCAAACAGCCAAGAGAAACCGGGCATCTCGCGCAAGCCCGGCACCCCGGCACGGTTGCTGTTTTCGTTGGTCTCGTAAATGCCGCCAATCATCACCGTGCCACCATCCTCGACCCGCACCTGGGTGCTGACATGCTTGGTGTCAATGGCAAACCCTGCAGGCGTGCTTTGCCCCACGCTGTCTTTGTGCACTTGCAAATTCATGGTGATGCTGCCGTCGGGTGTGATTTGAGGGGTCACCTCTAGACGCAAATTGGCTTTGCGAAAGGCGATGGACACCGCGCCGTTGGCGCCTGCGAGTTGGTAGGGCAACTCGGTGCCCTGCTCGATGACAGCCTTGGATTGATCGGCAGTGACCAGCTTGGGGCTGGCCACCACGCGGCCTAAACCCTCGGCTTCCAAAGCGGAGAGTTCTATCCCCAATCGGCGGCTGTGGCTGGCGTTGAACAGCGACAGTGCCACATTGGCAGCATCGGCGCCTTGCAAGCCACTGGCTGGCAAGTTCAGATTCGGGGCACCACTGTTGGTCATCAAGCGCACACCCAATGACGTCGCAAAGTTGTCTGACGCTTCCACGATACGGGCTTCGATCAAGACTTGGCGTTGCGGCACATCGATGCGTTGAATCAACAAGGCCACTTGCGCCAAACGCTCGGGGACATCGGTGACAAACAACTGGTTGGTGCGCTCATCGACCATGGCGCTGCCACGCTGACTCAGCAGTCGCGGTGCAGCCATCCCTGCCGGGGACGAGGCTGGCCCACTGAGCAAGGGACCGATCATGTCGACCGCTTTGGCATAGTTCAAGCTGAAGGCCTGGGTTTGCAAAGGCTCCAACACTTGCACCGCCGCTTTGGTCTCCAAGGCCACTTTGTCACGCGCCCCCAACTCGGCCAGCGGCGCCACCCAAATCACATCCCCTTCTCGCTGCTGCCCCAAGCCTTTGCTTTGCAAGATGGTGTGCAGCGCTTGGTCCCAAGGCACGTCTTGCAAGCGCAAGCTCAGGCTGCCACTCACGTTGTCGGCCAAGACCAGGTTGACGCCACTGAAATCGGCCAACAGTTGCAGGGCTGCACGCAAATCAATTTTTTGAAACTGCATGGTGATGGGTGCCCCGCTGAACACTTGTGTGGCATGTGCTGATGCCCACACACAGCAGCAACACACCAGCCCCAGGCACCATCGTTTGACATGAGCCTGGCTCGAGGCCAAGGCCTGGAGAAAGCCACACGGCAAGGCTGTCATGGTGAACCGCCGCTTGGAAAGCGCGTGGTCTGGGACTGCCATCGCCCCACAGGACTGACACGCCATTCACGCAACACCAGATGGTCTGGGGCGATGTGCACGACCTGACCCCAATCTTGCCCCATGGACTGCCCCAACTGCACTCTGTGAATCAAGCCACCGTGCATCACCAAGGCTTGGGGCTGACCGGCTTTGGACAACATGCCCATCCATTGCATTTCATGCACCGGCTGCCCTTGCAAACCCGGGCTTGGCCATGGCTGCGACACCGCTGGGGGCAACGCCATGGCCAAGCCATTGACGGCAAACAAGTTGTGGCGCACTTGGGCCCCATCCCGAGCCCGCGCGATGGTGACCGCGGTTTTCAGGTGGCCAGCTGTTGGCCCCTTGGCGCTTGGTCGCACGGCCAAAGTCTTGTCTGCGTCGCGGGTCCACTGCCAATGCATTTGCAACAGCACAGGTGGTGGACGGCTGGTGCTTGGCAAGCCAGACGATGGCTCGGTGGATTCAGCGGTGGCGGGTTCTTCCAAGCGTTGGAGGTCCAACGACAGCAGCCGTTGCTGCGGCAGATGCACCGCCAGCTTTTGACAGGCCGCCAGCAATTGGGACAAGGAGCCGCGCCATTGACCGCCCTCTTCATTGACGCCTTGCAACTGCAGACCCTGTTGTTGCGCCAGCGTCAACATGCGGGCTTGGGTGTCGCGTTCATCCATGTTGGGCACAGGCTGCCACGCAGGCCAAGGCCCGCCGAAGGGATGGGCTTGCGCTTGCAATTGGGTTTGCATCCGTTGCATCTGCTGCAATTGCTGGTGCAACTGTGCACGATGCTGCGCTTGTTCGCTTGTCAACTCGGCCGCATGCCACCAGTCTTGCCAGGCTTGCGTGGACCACAGTCCACTGCCCACTGCGCTCAGACACAGGCTGCCAAGGCTCAGCAACAACGCCTGGGCCACCAAAGGCCAGGCGTGCCAGACATGCCAATGGGTGCGCCATTGCGGCCAAGGTGAACGCCAACCGCGTGTGCTCATGAGCCTGCACCCACGACCTCAAGACGGCCCTCTAAAACAAATGCGTGTTGACGCATGGCCAAGCCATCGGCATGCCGCCACTGTGCTTCATGCCACTCCACCCGTTGCAGCTGCATCGCGTCTTGCCAAGCTTGGACATGTGCCGCACTGACGGCCCAACCACGAATACGCACTTGATTGTCTTGCCAGGTCAGCTGCGTCATTTGCACCCCCTGCGGTGGCAAAGCCAAGACGCTGGTCAAAACCCGCCAAGCCTGCTGTTGCTGCTGCTGCCACTGCAAGCCCTCGGCCTTCAATTGCTGCGCTTGCCGAAGCCGACCTTGCCACAGCGGCGCATCGGCCAAAAGTGTTTTCAGGTGCGCTTGTTCTTGTGTCCATTGCAGTTGTTGCTGGGCATGTTGTTGCTGCCAAGATTGCAAATGCTGATCCATGAAGGCCACCAGGCTGGTGCTCAGGCTCAGCATCAAAGCCGTTCCCCAGCCCCAGCGGCGCAAGGCTGATTGACGGCGGCGCTCGCGCCAAGGCATCAAGTTCAGGGCGCTCATGGCGTCACCGCACCCAATGCCAAGCCACCCAACACAGCCTGCTGTTGAATGCTCAAGACGTCTGCCAATGTCTCAGCAGCCGGGCTGTTGTGTTGTTGCGAGAACAACTGCCAGCGGGTACTGGCTTGCCACGGTGGCTCAAGCCGGACCAATTGCAAGCCCGCCGCCCGACACCATTGTTCGCAAGTGTTGACCCATGCCCGGGTGATGACCAACACATCGGCGCTGAGTGTGGATTGGGTTTGCATGGCTGCTTGCAACCACGCCGGTTGGTTACCGGGTAGCGGGCTGGCGGTGGCGTTGTGAACGCTGATTTCAAAGTCCCAGACCGCGTCAATCAGGGGAAGCGTCAGCAGGCTGTTGAGTTGTGCGGCAATGGCTTGGTGCATTTGCCGCGCATTGAGCCCAGCGTCCAGTGTCAAGCTGAAGCGTTGAAGCTCTGTTTCTGGCACCGCCAAAGCGGTGGCTTGTGCTTGAAAACCACTTTTTGCCAAGGCTTGACGCACCAGGCCGGCAGGCGGCCAGGCAGCCTCAGGTCCGGGTGGCTCCAAGGAACAACCCTGCCAATGCCAGGCGCAGTGCTGGCCGCTTTCACCGTCTGAGGATGGACTTTGAGCCATGGCCACGCCGTTGTCCGTCATCAACAAGCCCAATCCGCGCTTGGGCACGCGCCACCCCCACAGCCTTGTCATGTGTTTCTCCTTGATGTGTTGAACCATGGCGCAGGTTGTAAATCTCGGTTCTACTTGGCGGGTTAAGCTGCACTGGCGTTTTTTTTACAATCCACTTCATCTGATCTACGCGGCTTTCACGCCGGTCCCTGTCCATGCCCCCTCGAACCCCCGCTGCTGAGCAACGCAAAGCAGACGCTGCACCCACCCCTGCCAATAATTTATGGCGGGTTCTGGCAAGCTTTTTTGTCTGGTTTCTGGGTCTGTCTGCAGCAGGTGCGGTTGCCATCATGCTGCTGGTGAGTGTGGCTTTGGCCATGGCCTACCCCCAGTTGCCTGACATTTCCGAATTGGCTGATTACCGGCCCAAGTTGTCGATGCGGGTTTTCTCGGTCGAGGGCAAAGTGATTGGTGAGTTTGGCGAAGAGCGGCGCAAGCTCGTGCCCTTCAAGGACATTCCTGCGGTGGTGAAAAACGCGGTCTTGTCCATCGAAGATGCCCGCTTTTACAGACACGGTGGTGTCGATTACATCGGCTTGGCGCGTGCCAGCTTGGCCAATGTTGGCAACGCCAAAAGCCAAGGTGCGTCCACCATCACCATGCAAGTGGCCCGCAACGTGTACCTCACGTCCGAGAAAACCTTCACCCGCAAAATTTACGAACTGCTGCTGACCTACAAGCTTGAACATCTGCTCAGCAAAGACCAGATTTTTGAAATTTACTTGAACCAAATTTTTCTAGGTCACCGGGCCTATGGTTTTGCTGCTGCAGCTGAAACTTACTTTGGCAAGCCGATTCAGAACTTGAGCATCGCAGAAGCGGCGATGTTGGCCGGTTTGCCCAAAGCGCCCTCGGCCTACAACCCGATCAACAACCCCAAGCGGGCTCGCTCGCGCCAGCTCTACATCATCGAACGCATGCTGGACAACGGCTTCATCACCGAGGAAGAGGCGCAGGCTGCCAAAACGGAAGAGTTGAAGATCCGCAGCCTGACCAGTTACACCAGCACGCATGCCGAGTACGTGGCAGAGATGGCACGGCAACTCATGTTTGCCCAATACGGTCCTGACATTTACACCCGTGGCTTGAGCGTGCACACCACCATCAAGGCTGCCGACCAAGAAGTGGCTTACCAAGCACTGCGTCGCGGCATCTTGGACTACGAGTTGCGCCAGATTTACCGCGGCCCCGAGAAGTTCATCACCTTGCCCACACAAGCGCGTGAGCTGGAGGATGCCATTGACGATGCGCTGATCGACGCAGGCGACAAAGGCGATCTGCTGGCCGCCGTGGTGCTTGAAGTGGCGCCCAAAAAAGTGCGCGTCATGCGGCAAAACAGCGAGATGCTGGAAATCACTGGCGATGGATTGAAGCCGGTTCAATCGGGTTTGGCCGACAAAGCGCCACCCAATATCAAAATTCGACCCGGCGCTGTGGTGCGGGTGGCCCAAACCCCCAAAGGGGAATGGGCCTTGACGCAACTGCCTGAAGTTGAGGGTGCATTTGTGGCCATGGATCCAAATGATGGTGCAATTCGCGCTTTGGTCGGTGGTTTTGATTTCGACAAGAACAAGTTCAACCACGTGACGCAGGCATGGCGTCAACCTGGATCAAGTTTCAAACCATTCATTTACTCAGCCGCCTTGGAAAAAGGGCTCACGCCCGCCACCATGGTCAATGATGCGCCTTTGTTTTTTGATGCCAGCGAAACAGGCAGCCAAGCGTGGGAGCCGAAAAACTACGACGGTAAATTTGAGGGCGTCATGCCCCTGAAGACCGCTTTGGCCAAATCAAAAAACATGGTCTCTATCCGCATTCTGCAAGCGGTCGGACCCCAAGCCGCGCAAAGTTGGGTCGGCCGCTTTGGCTTTGACACCGACAAACACCCGCCCTTTTTGACCATGGCTTTGGGCGCCGGTTCGGTCACCCCTTTGCAAGTCGCGTTGGGCTACTCGGTGTTTGCCAACGGCGGCTACCTGGTCAAGCCCTACCTGATCACCAAAGTGACCGATCCCATGGGCAAGGTGTTGTCCAACTACACCCCCATCGAGTTGGACGAACGCTCCCGCGCCATCGAACCGCGCAATGCGTTTTTGATGAGCCATTTGTTGCAAGAAGTCACGCGTTCGGGCACTGCGGCCAAAGCACAGCAAGTGCTCAAGCGCGGCGATATTTATGGCAAAACCGGCACCACCAACGACTCGATGGACGCTTGGTTTGCGGGCTACAACCACAGCCTGACGGCGGTGACATGGATTGGCTATGACACGCCGCGCAAATTGGGCGACCGCGAAACCGGCGGTGGTTTGAGCCTGCCGGTTTGGATCACCTACATGCAGCATGCGTTGAAAAACGTGCCAGTGTCTGGCATGCCTGTGCCTGCTGGTGTGGTGTTTGAGGGCAATGATTGGTTCTACGATGAATACACCCACAGCAGCGGTGTCACCAGCTTGGGCGTTGATGGCAAGCCGCCCGAGGCAGAAGCGCCCACCGCAGACCCTGAGAAAAAGAAAATCTTGGATTTGTTCAAAGAGTGAATCAGGCCCCGTGAAACGCCAAGGGCAGACCTGATTGCACTGTGGCGTCAGCACTGAGCTGTTGCCAAAACTCGCCCTGCCCCTTGGTGTCTTGCCAATGTTGGCCATCAAAGCGGTAGTGGTAACCGCCACTCTTGGCAGCCAACCACACCTCTTGCAAGGGGCGCTGCAAGTTCACAATGATTTGACTGCGGTTGGCGAAGGTGAGCGTGACCATGCCGCCCACACGCTGGTTGTCGATGTCGTTGTCGGCATCGTCGTTTAAACGGTCGCAAGCGGCTTCCAAAGCTTGCAACAAAGCTTCGGCGTGGTTGGAGAATTCAAGGTCGGTCATGCAATCAGTTGGTTGAGGTGGTGTTCTGGGCTGGACATCGGCGTGCACAAAGCGGCTCGTTACAATTTCCCCGATGAAAAAACCGATTCTAGGCAGGCTGTTAGTCCTTGCATGCGGCATGGCCTTGATGCTGCAAGCCTGTGGTCAAAAGGGTCCTTTGTTCATTCCCACCGACCCGGACGCCAAAGACCGGGCGCAGTTCCCCCAAGTGTTGATCCCCCCGCCACCATGAACCCCACCCTGCCCGGCTCTCCTTTTTTGGCCTACCGCCACGGCGTCTTGCACCTTGAAGATGTGCGTTTGCCAGACTTGGCTGCCCAACACGGCACGCCCTTGTTTGTCTATTCCAAAGCCGCCATGTTGTCGGCGCTGGCGGCGTATCAACGCGGCTTTCAAGGACGCCGCGCCAAAGTGCACTACGCCATGAAGGCCAATTCATCACTGGCCATTTTGCAAGTCTTCGCGCGTGCCGGTTGTGGTTTTGACATCGTCTCGGGTGGCGAACTCGAACGCGTGCTCGCTGCGGGTGGCCAAGCCCAAGATGTGATTTTTTCGGGTGTGGGCAAAACCCGTGCAGAAATGCGCCAAGCTTTGCAGGCCGACATTTCATGCTTTAACGTGGAAAGCGAAGCCGAGTTGGATGTGCTGAATGAAGTGGCGGTGTCTTGTGGCACCACAGCCCCGGTGAGTTTGCGCGTCAACCCCAATGTGGACCCGAAAACGCACCCCTATATTTCCACCGGCCTCAAAGGCAACAAGTTTGGCGTGGCCCACGATCGCACTTTGCAGGCCTACCAACATGCCGCATCGTTGCCGGGTTTGAAAGTGGTGGGCATCGACTGTCATATCGGCTCGCAAATCACCACCATCGAACCCTATGTGGATGCGGTCGACAAGGTGCTGGACTTGGTCGTGCAAATTGAAGCCGCGGGCATTCCTATTCACCATCTGGACTTTGGCGGCGGCTTAGGGATTGACTACAACGGCGACACACCACCGGCGGCCGATGCGCTGTGGGCACGCTTGTTGGCGCGCTTAGATGAGCGTGGTTTTGGCGACCGCCAATTGATGATCGAGCCCGGTCGTTCGCTGGTGGGGAATGCTGGTGTGTGTCTCAGCGCGGTGCAGTTTTTGAAGCCTGGCGAGACCAAAAACTTTTGCATCATTGATGCGGCCATGAACGACCTGCCGCGCCCCGCGATGTACGAGGCCTTTCACCAAATCGTGCCGCTGTCGGTTCGCAGTGGCGCTGCTGAGGTGTACGACGTGGTGGGTCCGGTGTGTGAAAGCGGCGACTGGATTGGCCGCGACCGTGCCTTGTCCGTCCAAGCCGGTGACCTGCTGGCTGTGCTGTCTGCAGGCGCCTATTGCATGAGCATGGCCAGCAACTACAACACCCGTGGCCGCGCCGCAGAAGTGCTGGTGGACGGCGCCAATGTGCACCTGATTCGCCAACGCGAAACCGTGCAAGACCAGATGCGGGGTGAGCAGTTGGTGGGTTGATCAGTTTTGAT
>Ga0164292_10003272_pt1 | contig 13278 bp, 7 predicted proteins | sample GEODES117metaG_FD_111486 | JGI IMG/M metagenome (GOLD analysis project Ga0164292, IMG submission 111486) | Eutrophic lake water microbial communities from Lake Mendota, Wisconsin, USA - GEODES117 metaG | ecosystem: Environmental > Aquatic > Freshwater > Lake | place: USA: Lake Mendota, Wisconsin... | reverse complement strand
GCAGCGGTTGATTCGCTTGCATAACATTCAGAGGACATTGGCTCTGGCGTATCGATCTGCAACAACCTGACATCTTCACCGGTATTTATGCGAATCGTGTCACCGTCAGTGATCTTGAGGATCGTCTCCGCACTACTGCTCGGCATGAGGCCAAAAAGTCCTAAAGCTAATGTCATAAAGATTGCTATGCGCTTCATGGCGAAATAGTAAACGGGTGAAGATGAAATGACTGGTCATTTCAATTAGGGCTTCAGTCGTTCAATTAGAAAAGCTAAATGCTTTCCTGAGAATTTTGAGGTAAAAGTTTTTACCTTACAAACTGTTATGAAACGGTTTCTAAAAACACTGTCAGGTGGTCATGACCAGAAAACATCTTGTGCGTACTTCCCGCATGGTGTTAACTTCCCAGGTACTTCATAGCACTAATTGAGCGGGGGTTAAGAGATTGAGTGACAACTCTTTTTCGCTCGACACCGATTTCTATGGAAGTGATGTACCGCTTAAGCATCCACCGAAGCTTCTTTTTATTGGTGGCTTGCTGTCTGTGTTACTTGGAACACTAATTGGCGTTTACGGAATTGTTTCAGCGGGTACCGCGTCCAATTCACAGCAGTATTTAGTTGGAGTCTCTGGGTATTTACTAACTGCGCTGCTTCCCATCATTCTGTTGCAGATAATTCTCGTGAAGCACACAAGCGCAATTGCGCTCAATCAAGAAGAGCCATACGACAGTTACGCAGGCGAACAAATGCAAAACAAGTTTCGTAAAGTTGTACTTGTTGGATTGATTTCTGCAGGTCTATCAATTTGGGTTTTCTTTTTGCCGATCGCAGAAAGATTTGCAGCATGAGTTCAACCAAAAGAATTCTTAGTGGGTTAATTGCAGGCTCCCTTGTTGCCTTAACGACCATTTTCGGAATTACACCTGCCCAAGCTCAAATTGATGTGAGTTATCTGCAAACTTGTTTAAAGGAAGAAGGATCTTCTCTAGATGTTCTCGTACTGATGGATTCATCCAAGTCGTTGCGAGACGGCAAACCAGGTGAGGTGCGAGAAGTTCCTCAGGGTTCTGACCCAGACCGCAAGCGAGGAAAGATCCTTCTGAGTTCGATGAAAATTTTGCGCTCCTTGGCAGAAGAATCTGACAGGCCACTTAATATCAATCTTCGAAATTTTGGTGGAAATTCAAAGCCAGGAGAACTAGCCAAGTTGAAAGAGCGCTGGGTTGATTGGACAGAGGACACCTCAGATGGCTTCTTGAAAACTTTTGTGGACAAGGCTGTTTACGACGATAGTCCAGGCACTGAGTGGACTAGTGGTCTTATTTCTGCGCAGGATCAGTTCAAGAAGAAAATTGCTCAGGCTAAATTAGCTGGAACAAGTAGTTGTTCAATCATGTTCTGGATTACCGACGGTGCACCAACAGATTCAAAAGCTCCGATATGTGCACCAAGTGGTAATGCGTCGATTAACTGGTTCCGCGAAAACAACATTCTTATTCTTGGTGGATTACTAAAGCCCCGTGATCCGTCGGAAGCCAAAATTGCTTCTGATTTTGGTCCGCTAGTTCGCGGCGAAACTTGTGGAAACAATCAAGAAGGTTGGACCAAAGGAGAAGTTATTGAGGCCATCGACATTAGCGATTTGGCTTGGGGATTTGTTGGGTTGATTGCAAGTATTAAGAATTTGATTAACCTAAATGGTAACGGATCAAGCTTTAATGTTGATCCGAGCACATCGCATATTGAGATTTACACTCGAAAAGATGCAAACAATTGGGAGATCAAGAAACCAGATGGAACAGTGTTTTGTTCAGCTTCAAATCCTGGTTCGCGCTGTATTGTAAAAAATGATTCAGATGTTGGAATCGTTACAGTTGCAATTTTCCCAGATAAACCGATAGATGCTGCAGGAACCTGGACAATTTCGCCAGGTGTGAATTCTGAAGACTTCTTAGTTTATGGCGGGCTGAGTTCTGCAAATGAAAAATCGCGAGATACGAAACCAAATCTGGTGATTTCTCAATTCTCACCAGAGGCAGAAGAGGGCAAGAAGGCAACATTTTTGGCGAGTTTGGTAAACGCGGACGGCTCTGCTTTCTCAACAAAAGGGTTCAAGTCTGTAACTATTTGTGCAAAAGTTGAAAGTTCTCAGGTTGACTCCTGCGAGAGTGGAAGTAGTTCTGCGAACTTGACCGTTACGCCAACGACAACGGACAAGAGCGTGTCATTTGAAGCAGTACTTGTTTCGGAAAAAGAACCGACACGTCAATACAGAATTTCTGCAACAGCCAAAATTAATGTAATTCCAAGTGGGTTATTCCCGAGCTTGGTATGCGAAAAAGAGCCATGCGTTCTCAGCAATTTACCTAACAAGAACAAAACATCTGTATCAATACTGTCGGTCAAAGCTCCAACCGCTGGATCGCAAGCTGGGACAGTAACCCTTTTGGGATACACAATCCTTGCTGACGCCATTGAAGATCGCGGTGACGGGCACTTTAAGTTTGTTGTTCAAAAAGCTAATGGCGACGTGGTGCCTTGGAGTAGCCAAAGTCCGGCCCTGAATCCTGGTGAAGATTTAACTTTGACAATTTCAACCGATCTTGGTGGATCAAGTGAGATTCAAGGCGTAATCAAGTACAAGGTTTCTGCAAATGGTCAAGAGATTGTTAGACAGCTAGATTTCAAATTTAATGTAGGGGCTGCTAAGAATTGGCTGGTGTTGATTGGGTTCATGCTCTTGGCTTATTTAGTAACAGTTGGCCTACCTTATGCATTCTTATTGTGGTCAGCTCGGAAACGCGCAGTCCTTACTGTTTCCGACAATGAGTTCGCATACCTTGAGCAACCGGTCACAATTGCTGAAAATGGCAGAGCAAGTTCTAAGGCCAGCAATGTTGAGAATTCAATTGCTGCGGCATTAGATGCTTCGCACGAAGGCTTGCGATTTGAAGCAGTTGAAGCCGGTGCACGTTCAATTTCTATTGGTGGTGTACTAGTCGAAGTTATCCCTCCAAAGTGGAACCCATTCGTTGAACCTGTGACCCGTGTCTATATCGAGGGCAATCACGTAATGAGTACATACGGTGGTTCAGAATTTTATGAGGATCAAGCTTTCTTCAGCAGGACCTTAACTAATGAGGCCGTTATCTATTTCCCAACTGAAAGCAATCTTGCTCCAATAAGTCAGGAACAAGTTTCATCACTTGAGACCTCCTCTTCAGCTCTATTTGCCCCAGCAACAAGTGAAGTCACTGAGACCGCTTTAGTTAAGAAGTCCGGTGAAGTTTTGGCAACAGCTATTTATTTCGTCCCTCGATATGGAAATCGTGCGAAGTCGATGACGGATGTGAATTTGAAACTGAAAAACACACTTGATGGAGCGAATTTATCTGAGCACATATCTTCACTTCGACAGATTTCTCTCGATAATGAACTTCTGAAGATAGAAGAGCTCAAAAAAGTAATTCTTGCAAATTCTGAAAAGAATACAAAAAAAGCAAGCAAAGAAGCGCCGGTAGCCCCAAAGCAAGATTCTGAGGAACCGGCTGAAACTAGTTCATTCAGCTACTTTGAGGATCGGTTAGACAATTCAGAGAAAAGTTTCTTTACAGACGAGAGTACTGATACTGATCCTAACTCTGGCAAGAAGTTTTGGGACTAACAACTATGAAAGAGGGAGAGCCATGCTAAAACCGTTGCTAGTAATTGGATTAGGTGGATCGGGCGGAAAAACTATCCGCGCCATGAAGCAGGCTCTGAATCGGAGCTTAGACTCTGTGCGCTACACAGGCGGTTTGCCTGCAGCCTGGCAGTTTCTCCAAATAGATACAACAATTGATGGCGTTGATTTCCCAGCTCCCATGTTGCCAGCTGATGAGGTCCATTCAGTCGTACCAAGCGGTGCGAGCTTCGATGAAGTTTTGGGCAGTATTACCGGAAGAGGAACCCTTGCCGATCAACAGCGAATGCTTGCTGGTTGGGGAATTCCATATTCTGCGATTTCAATCAAGGATGGTGCGGGTCAGACACGTGCAATCGGTCGCCAAGTAGGAGTTGCCGATTCAGCAAAGACACTTCAGGCCATTCAAGGATCGATCGCAAAAATGAGTGCACCTTCTGCACTTGCTGAGTTAGCAGAAGTAGCAAGAGCGCTCGGTGCTAAAGCGCCAGATGCGGAACCACAAGCTTTTATTATTTCCTCCCTTGCAGGTGGTTCAGGTGCAGGTATGTTCATGGATGTCGCTGAACTATTGAAGCGAGCAACACCTAAGAACTGGGGTCAGGAGGCAATTTCCCTTCTGTATACAGCAGAAGTATTCAAGAGTTTGGGAGAGGCTGGCGCAAACGTAGCGAAAAACTCACTTGGAGCGATGAATGAGTTGATCGCAAGTAAGTGGGTTGGCGTGTCCGAGAGAAGCGATCTCCTTTACTCGAAATTAGGTTTGGTTGCTGGAAATGCAGCTGGAAACAAAGGATATGGATGCAAAGGAAACATTCTTGTTGGTGCCAGCAATAAGACGGGTGTGAATATTGCCAAAGGCGCAGATGGCGCGGGAATGAACGAAGTATTCCTAACCATTGGTGAAGCACTTGCCGGCGCTGTCTCTAATGACAATATTTCTGAATTCTTGTTTCAGCAGGCATTCGTTAACATCACACAAACACGTTCGGCAATTGATGTTTCAGGTTTAGCACCAGGTCGACCTGAAAACCCAACCATGGCTGCAGCAGGAATTGGTTTCGGTCAGATGAGCTTGGGCGCAGATCGAATTGTTGGGTACGTTGCTGATGCTCTAACTAAGAGCCAAGTAGAAATGTTGCTATGGCCAGACCTCACTCCAGGCCTCACCGCTCAAGGAAAATCAAAAGTTGAATTGATTCAGGAGGAAGCAGACAAGATTTGGGCTGGCTTCCTTCTTGAATCTGGAGTGGATGAGCGAGGTTCGCAAGACCAGATCCTTGAAGCACTGTTGCCAAGTGATTGGAAATCAGTGATCAAGCAACATGTAAATGCAATGATCAAAAACAACATAAGTGACAAGCCAGTACCACTTGCCGCTTTCTCGCGTGCTATCTCATCTGATTGGGCTACTAGCGCTGATGCATTTATGGTCGCTGAAAAGAAGAAGATTAGTGAAAATGCAAAAAATTGGGTTCCAAATATCCAAGAGTCAATCAAAGAGTTAATAGCTCGCGAATTAATGCGAAATGGTTACGAAGTTATAACCAACCTAATCACTCGATTGGAATCAGAACTAAAGAATCATGTGATTCCAGAACTTTTGCAGCACCATAAAGATGATGCTGAAAAGTTCAATAATTTCAATGATCAAGCACTTGCCCGCGGCGTAGTTGATATCGCTGGTGATTTGACAGGAGTTAGCAAGCAGAGTGGGCCATTCTTAGAGAAACTAAGTTCAAATCTCAGCAGAGTACTTGAGGGGCAGATTAATTCTCACGTAAACGCTCTAGCGGCTTCACTTGTACAAGATATGTTGAGTTTCTTTATCGCACCGCTAAAGGAGCAGTTAGCGGACTCAAGATTTAATCTTCAGACTCAGCAAAGAGCCACAATTACGCCTAATGGCTCCAGAAATGCATATTTGGACTTTCCAACATGGGGGTCTGGAATCGTGCCTGACCGATACAAGCCAAGAACTATCGAGCGTATTCTGATTGAGACTAGTGATTACGAGAACACGTACGAGTTATATGCGATGAGAGATTCGGGTGGAGCTAACCCATATAAGAAGTCTGTAGGTGCTTCATTGCTTGGTAAGAAGATGAATCCGCCTCAAGGTGACCCAAATCCTCAAACACTAATAACAGTACGTAGTCCTTGGATTACAAGTGTTCGAGACGCCCAAGATGAAAGTGGCTCACCGGTTACTAAAGTTGAATGGAGTTTCCAAACCGACATCGAAGCACTTTCTGAACGCAACCGTCGATGGTTAAAGCATGAAGATAGTGCTTTTGGAAAATTCACTAACAAGTCCATCAGAGACTTTGTTAATGGTGAAGGAGAGAGTCCTGAAACCCGTGCGGCAAGAGAAGCAAAATTTGTTAAGGAATATCAATCAATGTTGGGACTTGCTCAACCCTTAATTCTGCTTAATCCAAATGCTCTGCCTCATATTCTTGCAGCTAGCGATGGTGGAAATGCATCTGGAATCATGTTGAAGTCAAGCAAGATTCCATTTGCAATGGGCTCTGTCGTAGGCCAAGGATGCGTAAGAGTTTTGCAGCAGAATGGTTTCCAACCAAATGATCCGAGTTTCGAACAGGATTGGTTTAGTGCTGGCAGCAATGACATGAACATGTTTGCCGCAGCAACAACTCAAGCATCACTTCCTGCATGGGCATTCGCATCATTGACTGAACCAATCTTGGAACAAGTTGCGCAATCGAAAAATCATTCAGATACCTGGATTCAATTTTGGGAGGGCAGACGTTCACGCCCACTAATTGAATGCATTCCTTTTGAAACCGAAATGCGACGATCAATAATCACAGGTTGGTTTATTGCGACATTCTTTGGTATGCGAAAAATTGAAAGTATTGCAGAAGGTAGGACTGCAAAAGTCTGGAATCCAACGCTACAAGTTCCAGGTTGGAGCACTTTCCCTAGTCCGCTACTAAACAGTCACCATGAAGATTTGACCCGTGAGACGTGGGTATTGCCACAGCTCTTGGTGTCAGCTGGTATTGCTTTGGCCGAGTTTGGTAAGTCTGGTAACGCAGATTTCATTAACGGCTATCGTCTATTGAAGTTCCTCGGGCGAGAAGTAACTGCTTCGCTTGATAACCGTGATCAATGGGATGGCAACGGTGTCGGTGACATGCTCCCTACAGGAGTGCGCACAAAATCGACCTTCGTTAGAGACTGGGTCAACAGCGGTACAACCCCTGGAGGAAATCTTGAACTTTCAAAGAAGCTACAAGATATGGTCCAATCAAATCCAGAGCGCGGTGCTGCCTTGGTTAAGTATCTAGAGAATTTTGATGCTGAATACAAGGGAATTTGGACTAACTTCGCGAATGTTGCTTGGCACATGCTCCCTGAAACTTGGGAACTTAAGGAGGACATTGAATTTGCACTGCGCGACATCGCAAATTATGTCCAGAATCTGCACATCACGACTTCAACGACGAGTGATTAATACGTATGGCTAAAAAGATCTGGGAGAGCGAAGCAGTATCAATAATTGTGCTGCCTAGTGGTGATCAAGGACGTGAAATTCTTGGCTTGGCTCAAGATTGGTCACGTTCTTGGTTGCTGACTCCTGCCTTATGGATGTTGGCCGATGAAATCCCTGAGTTTGACCCAACGAAAAACATTGAACTGCAGGTACCTCCACGTCTCACCGCATACCTCTTGGGAAGAGATGCCGAACAGAACTCTGTGAAAGAAGAAGTGGATGTCTTTTGGACTCTGGGCTCTCAACCGTTTAAGACCATCCGCTTTATCGCCGTAAGGACTGAGCAAGATCCAGTTCTAATGGCCAAGACATCGTTGGGCGCAGAAACTGCTGCACAGTTTATTGAACGTTCCGTTCCTGAGGTGCGAGATATTTCAAGGGCAGAACTAACTGGAGCGCTATTTAGTAAGTACAACTTAGTGATTGCGCCAACTAATGAGCGTGGGCTGGTCGAAGGCGTTTTGAGTCAGTTTTGGGATGCAAACTTAATTGCTGCAGCAGAAGATAGATCGACACCACTTTCTACAGACTCCTTTGTGAAAGTTGGCGAGCGATTTACTGGCTTTGCACTTGCGCACATTGCTACAACGGCGGGACTTTGGGCAGGCTTGCCAATTAGTTCTGCTGAGATAAATAGCGAAAAAGCACAACTACGACAAGCTCGCCTGCAGCGCGTGTTCGTACGTGGTGTTACAAGTGATGCATTGTCTGCAGATGTTGCACATTGGGCGCTACAAAAACTGAATTACTCTGATACTAATTTCGAGATTAGTGCAGTTGAAGGCCAAAATGTCTCGACAATCGCCGCTGAGCGCCAAGAGCACTTCATGAACGAACTTGTTGAGTACATCATGAGGGGGCCAAATCCTGAGGGCGACAATTTTCTATACCAGCCATTTGAAGAGTCTCCTTTCACCACAGTAAAGCCACGGTGGTACGTTCGATTCTTAGAACGCATTGGAGATATGGGATCAGGCCTTGCGGGGTTACCTCGTTGGGCAGCAGCTTCGGCTGAATATCGAATTGATCTTGCAATGGATGATGAGGCTGATGAGCAAACTTTATACAAAGGAGTTCCAGAGCGATTGGCTCCAAAAGTAAAGCTCCCACCAATTGATGTATTGATTGCTTCACTCAAACCGCGTTTACCAATGCCAACGCCTGACCTTTGGAAGCATATGCGCGAATCAATTTCTTCGGCTATAGATGCGCCTACCAGTAGTCACCCAAGTGTTCTAACGGATCCAAAGGATGGCAAGAAGCTGGTATTTGCAACCGTTGATAACGTCCTCCCTAATCCTCAAGCTCTTTGGAGTGGCGAAAAATATAAGAGCGGGACCGAGGTTGAGCTAAAGACCGTCGGTTGGCTAGATGCTGAGGCTGCATATCAAACAAGTACCAACATCTATAAGCGAATTGATGAGTTAGCACCTGGAATTGAGGATGCTCGTAGTCAATTATCTGAGACACAGAAGCTTGTAAACGAGGCAAAAGTTGAACTGGGAATTGTTATTGAAGATCTTGACTTAATTCAAAAGGAACTCGCCTCTGATGAGCAAGATGCTAAAAAGATTAAGAATAACCATACTCATAAACTGCCTCGTGCTGTCACAGAAACTGCAAAGCGTAAATCAGAGGGTGGAATCTCGGGTAAGAAATCTAAGCCCACATATGGTTCAGAACTGACTGATTTCCTCAATGAAGATGGGGAAGTGAAGAAGGTTAAATTCTGGAAGCGCGTGTTCCGTCGTAAAGGCGGTAACAAGAAATGAGTTTCTGGAAGAAAATGTTTGGAAAGAATAATCAGGAAGCAATCGAAGAAAGTATCGTTGCAGACGATCAGAATGATGAAACACAACTTGTGACCGAATCCATTGATAACGCAGATGATGAAACAAGTGAGTTAGCTGATGACGCGACCACCGAATCCGCGGCCACAGAAGATACTGCGGCTGAATCAATCGTTGAAGAGGAGAGCCAAATTCCTCAGTCACAAGAGTCAAGTTCAGAAGTTGTCGCGGATGAATCCAATGAGTTAGATCCTGAGATAGCTAACTCACAGAGTGAAGATGCAACAAAGGATTCTGAAGTTCTGAAAGCGGCCGCCGATATTGAAGCGCAAGCTGCAGAGGAGCTTTTGAAAAAGGAACTTGAATCTGCAGAAACAGCAGCGTTAAATGCACAGTTAGAAATTGAGAAGGAAGAATTTTTAGAAGATCTCTCTGTATTAGATGGAAGAATCCTTCCTCAGTTAAAGGTCCCAGACTGGCGCGAGGAACTTGAATTTGTAAAGGAAAGATATGAACCTTGCGATTTATCGGATCATATTGTGAAAGTTTCAAAGCGCAGGTTAACCGCTCGCCAAATTGATCATGAGTTAGCTGAGAGTCGCTTAAATGCATACTTGCGATATTTTGAACGAGCATCACGTCGGTTCAAAGACAAAATTGATGAAGATGCACTTCTGAATCAAGCGCTGACAGATTTGACTATTTGGAAAAATGAACAAGGAAAATCTGTAGCCTGGAAACTTGCGGATCGTGTAAACGAAGAAGTAGTTAAGGCAAAGAAAGCCGAGGAAAAAGCAACAGCATTTGTTGAAAACAACATCGAATTTGTGAATCCTGCAGCCGTAAAGGTTTATCGTGAATTTGCACGTCGAGCATGGTTGATACCAATTGTTACTTTGTACATAACTTCGGTAGTGGGGCTAACTTATAATCGCTTCGAATGGATCATGAAGTTTCTTCCATTCTTTAATCTCGGCCTCTCTAAGACTCTCATCATGATTTCAGGTGTTGCAGCAGGATTCTGGATTTCAAATCTGTGGAAGTATTCAAAGAATGTCGCAAGAATTCAAAAGAAGCTAGTGATTTTCAAAGCTGAGCATGAAGAGCAACATGACAAGATAAAGCATGCTGTAAAGCAGCACACGCGCTTGGCACAACAACAACCATTAGTTGAGCCGATTCTTGGAGTTCTTGCAAAGGCTTACCGTGTTCAACTTCAATCAGATGTGAGCGCAAGGGCTCAAGTGACGACCAATTTCGATCCAGCTGTTTTACCAGCTTGTGTAACTCTGGCTCGTGCTATTGATACCGATGAATTCCAAATGAAACGACTGCGCCAACGTGCACTTCGCGTGTTGATGTCCCCTGGCTGGCGAACTAATGGACTAGATGAAATCGCACGCATACATGCAGATAGTCGAATGCTTGATTCCAATTCTCTTTCATTGAAGAGTTTGGACACAGATTCTGTGGTGAGCGCTTCAAGCGCACAAAGGATGCTCACGGAAGCCTTCAATAATGCAGCCATCCACCATAGAGTGAGCAAATCAAGACTTGTACGCGCGATTAAGGATCTCCACAGCGAGGTACTCGCAAAATGGGACTCTGATGAACGCCCACACGTTATATCAATGCGCGATGATGGTTTTGACAAGATTGCGTTTCAGTCAAGTTGGTTGGTTGACGAAGACGTGAGTGAAAACTGGATTGATTTCTTAGAAGAAGTTTTAGGAGACGAGACTGCGCCATTTAGTCACTTCAACATTTTGGATAAGAGATCCGAGTTGAATAATGCCAATTTGATTAGTTCAGTAGCAGTTGTCCCTCACTACTTTGCAGAGCGTGAATCCAAAGTAAAGATTGAAAAGTCAAAGTCTAAAGATGTAATGCCGATGGATGTAGTTGTCCGCGTTGACGTAAGTCCATGGTCAGACCCTTCTGCCTTTGCAATTTTTGCCGAGGGTGCCACGTCTTCAACTGCTTACATCGCAGAAGTAGAAACTGTAGAGCGAGGGGTAACAAGTGACTAAGGACAAGAAACCAAAACCCCCAAAACCGCCGAAGCGTCCTAAGCCACCAAAACCCCCAAAGCAAGGTAAGGCCCCAAAGCCAGGCAAGGAATCCAGGTCAATCGAAGTAAAGGTTCGACTTCCAATTACAAAGGTATCGATAATGTCTTTGTTGTTGGCAGGGCTCTTGACTCTTATGGGCTATGCGGGTTATTTAGGTGTTAATTCAATTTGGAAGTTCACGCACCCTCAATTCAATGTCTCTTTTGATGCCCTGAAGTCTCTGGATTACATAGCTAGAGGTGTGTCTATTCCGCCTATTCCAGGGCCACTTTTTAACACACCGGATGCACCTACCAGTGAAGCCAAGACCAATTACTTAAAGGCAATTAACGAGTATGAAGTTGAATTTCGCACCCAATTTCCTCAATCAAAGCTTTTGAATCTTTCCGACAATGAGCTTTTCAATATTGGTATGGCTTTTTGTTCAGCCAAGAAGGAATCGATTGAAAAATCTGGAAACTTCTCTCGTGAAGAAATAGTAGAGACCTTCCAAGCAAAATATGTGCTTCGCTATCCAGGCATCGAGGGTCTTGGCGTATATCTAGATGCAATCGCGCAAAGAGCGTTTGATCAACTATGTGGAGGTATTTGAGATGACATTCTTTGAAGCGGTGGCGAAGTGCTATCGAAAATATTTCGTCTTCAAAGGACGTGCATCAAGGGCCGAATACTGGTGGATCTTTGTAGCAGCCTTCCTATTTGCGTGGCCATTACTTCTGGCTGAAACAAGTGAAGGAACTTGGTTCACCATATTGAGTTTTGTCTACTTCATTCTTACCTTGTCGGTAATCATGCCTCTGTTGGCAGCTTGGACTCGCAGAATGCATGATGTAGGTAAATCTGGTTGGTCTTGGCTGTTTATCTTCATTCCAGTCGTAGGTTTTATTCTGTTGATGCGTTGGACAACTAAAGAAGGATCCTTGGAAGCCAATAAGTATGGCGAACCAGATAACCATCCGTATGTCCAAACCAAGGTCGCAAGCGAATCCAAGTAAAAAGTGGCCGAGTACTGTCCATCGTGCTTTGAAAAAGCAGATTTCTTGCATGTGTGCGGCGAACCTAAGTCGCAGTATGTCTTTGGTGAAGAAACATCTGATGAAAAGTACTCACTTACTTCAATAGTTATTTGCGCCCCATTGATGGGTATTGGCTTAGATTTTCTCTTACCACTTCCAAGCTCACTTATCGTTTCTGTTTTGGTCTCACTACTTGGATCGGCATTTGTTAGTTTTCTCTGGGTGGCATTCAAATTTGATGGAAACAAGACATTCCGATTCTTTGCTCGTAATCTTAAGAATTTCATTTATACGCCTAACGTGCTCAAGATATTCGGTTCAGATGGGAGAAAGAACATAACTTCGGCATGGTTTGGTTTCATCGCCTTATCGACTGCAATTCAAGTTTTTCTCTTTACCCCCGGAAATTCTTCATTTATCGAGTACTCCATTAACAACAAGATTAAGAAAGAGTCAGGGGTTAATCTTCAAGTTGAGTGCCCAGGGACCCAGGTATTTCTCTATCGGGACACAATTGAATGCAGAGTCAAGACAGGAATTCTAGGAATCACGGTTCCCGCTCGAGTCACTCCATCTCCGATTGTTGGAACATTTACTGTCAAAGTTTCACTTCTATAAATGCAGTTTTTACGTAATGTCACGTGGTGGCTGACAGGGCTTACGACATTAGTTGTGTTCGTACTGGTTGTGCTTTTAAGCGAGATTCTGGCTGGCCAATTCTGGCAAGTTCCTCGCACTGCAATCATCTGTGTTTATGCAGGAATAGTTCTAGGTTTTCTTAACAAGCTAAAGCTTCTGCGCTTAGGTGAGACATTGGTCCATGAAATTGGACATGCCCAGATGGTGGCATTGACCTTTGGGCAAGTTTCTTTCATTCGCGTAGAAAGAGATACGAGCGGTGTTACCTACCACCGTCAAGGATTCTTCTTTAGACGGTTTACTTCAGCTTTGATCTCTCTGTTTGGTCCAATTTCAAGTGCTGTTGTATTTGTGATTACTGCTCGGCTGGTTGCCTCTGAACTGACCGCATATTGGGCACTTGGGTTGGCACTTTTTGTTGCGCTGATATTAGTAACTACGGTCCGAAATCTCTGGGGATGGATCACCGGAATTGTACTTTTAGTAATCCTGTACTTAGTCCTAGAGGCATCTGGGTACATAGAACCCCAACTACTAAGTTCTTCAAACCTAGTTGC
>Ga0164292_10003270_pt1 | contig 13280 bp, 9 predicted proteins | sample GEODES117metaG_FD_111486 | JGI IMG/M metagenome (GOLD analysis project Ga0164292, IMG submission 111486) | Eutrophic lake water microbial communities from Lake Mendota, Wisconsin, USA - GEODES117 metaG | ecosystem: Environmental > Aquatic > Freshwater > Lake | place: USA: Lake Mendota, Wisconsin... | reverse complement strand
GACCACATAAGCAACCACTTTTTCTGTGGATTTCGGATCAGGCATACCGATCACTCCTACTTCCAAGACTCCAGGACAAGAAGCAACCACATCTTCCACTTCATTGGGATACACATTGAATCCCGACACTAAGATCATTTCTTTCTTTCGGTCCACAATCTTGATAAATCCGTCGGCATCCATGACCCCGATATCTCCAGACTTAAACCAATCTCCATGCATGACAAGGGCTGTTTCTTCAGGTCTATTCCAATAGCCACGCATCACCTGTGGGCCTTTGATCAAAATCTCTCCTCGCTCACCTAGCGCAACTGCATTGCCTGCATCATCGGCAATCATCACCTCGGTATTTGGAAGAGGCATCCCAATGGTACCAATTCGTTCGGTTCCATCGATGGGATTACAAGTGGCTACAGGAGCTGTTTCTGTTAAGCCATACCCCTCTGCAAGCGGTACCCCAGTGACTGCTTTCCATTTTTCAGCAGTCGCTTTCTGCACGGCCATGCCTCCTCCTACTGCAATCTTCAAACCTGAGAAATCCAATTTACCAAAGGCCTCCTGATTCAATAATCCATTGAACAGGGTATTCACTCCCGTGATCACAGTGAAGCGCTTCTTTGCTAAATCTCCGATAAAGGCCTTCATGTCTCTTGGATTGGTAATCAACACATTATGTGCACCTATTTTCAACATGGCAAGACAGTTGACTGTCAAAGCGAAAATGTGGTAAAGCGGCAATGCGGTAATTACGATCTCTTCTCTTTCCCGCAACTTGGGTTTCATCCAAGCCGAGATTTGCTGCATGTTGGCCACAATATTTCCATGGCTTAGTTCCGCTCCTTTAGACACCCCTGTAGTTCCCCCCGTGTATTGCAAAAACGCAGGGTCTTCCAAGGTCATCGCCACCTTTGAAAAAGAATGCTTTGATCCCAAAGCCAAGGCTTTTTTGAATCCGACCGCCTCTGGAAGGTTGAATGCGGGAACCATCTTTTTGACATGCTTCACCACAAGGTTGACAATGGAACCTTTCAATCCTCCCAACAAATCTCCCAACTCGGTAACCACCACATGCTTGGCCTGAATTTCAGTTTTGATCTTCTCAAGATTTGAAGCAAAGTTGGCCACAATCACCACCACATCTGCACCAGAATCATTGAATTGATGCTTCATTTCAGAAGGGGTATACAGTGGATTGGTATTCACTACCACCATCCCTGCTCGAAGGGCGCCAAACATCGCTACTGGATACTGCAATACATTAGGCATCTGAATGGCAACTCGGGATCCTTTGCTCAGCTTCAATTCGTGGATTAGGTAATTGGCAAACTGTGCACTCAAACGGTCCAACTCCTGAAAAGTCAGGGTTTTGCCCATGCATTCGTAGGCTACAGCTGTTCCAAATTTCTTGACACTTTCTTCAAAAAGCTCCGTAACACTGGAATAGGCGGTACAATCAACTTCTTGAGGAACTGCCGAAGGATAAAATTTAAACCAAGAGAAATCGTTCATTTGTCTACTATTTTGGGTGTATTAAAATTCAATTACTTAAAATAGTTGGGCATAGCCAAGCATCAGGCGCACTATTTCAATATTTTTCGAGCAATCAGTTCTTTCATGATCTCGTTGGTGCCTGCATAGATCCGCTGTACCCGAGCATCTGCCCAGGCACGAGCCACCCCATATTCCCACATGTACCCATATCCCCCGTGCAGTTGCACGCATTCATCGGCTACCTTGCATTGCAGTTCGGTCATGTTGTACTTGGCGGCGGAAGCCATGGCCGAATCAAGCTTTCCTTCATTGTGCAATAGCACCAGGTAGTCGCAATAAATCCTCCCCTGCTCCACCATGGCAGCCATTTCGGCTAGTTTAAACCGGGTATTTTGGAATTCGCTAATGGCCTTTCCAAAGGCTTTTCGCTGCTTTACGTAGTCAATGGTACTTTTAAGGGCATATTCAGAAAGTGCAATCGCCGCCAATGCCACGACCAAGCGTTCCTGCGCCAATTCAGTCATTAGGTAGGTGAATCCCTCTCCAAGCTTTCCCAACAAGTTTTCCTTGGGCACCTTGACCTCTTCAAAAAACAGTTCGCAGGTATCCTGCGCATGCAAACCTACCTTTTCGAAGGGCACACCCTTGGTAAATCCTGGCATTCCTTGCTCAAGAATAAACAAAGAAATTCCCTTGGCTCCACGGCTTGGATCTGTTTTGGCAGCCACTACGATCACGTCAGATAGGTATCCATTGGTGATAAAGGTCTTGGATCCATTGATGAGGTAGTGATCCCCTTGGTCCATGGCAGTAGTAATCATGCCCTGCAAATCAGAGCCAGCACCAGGCTCAGTCATGGCTACTGCGCCAATCCATTCCCCACTGACCATTTTAGGAATGTATTTTTTCTTTGCCGATTCCGTGGCGTAGTGCAAAATGTAGGGCATCACAATGTCGCTGTGCAAGGGATACCCTATCGCAGGACCTGAACAACCACTCAAACCCAATTCCTCAATAAAAATAGCAGGGTAACGAAAATCTTGAATGGCCAGTCCGCCCAATTCCTCTGGAGCCTGCATCCCTAAGAATCCATTTTCTCCGAGCTTGAGCCAGGATTCTCTGCTTACCATTTTTTGAACCTCCCAAGTCGCATTATTTGGGATAATTTCTTTTGCAATAAAATCTCTAACGCTTTGGCGAAATAAGTCAAGCTCCTCCGTAAAGAGCGATCGATGAAGTCCGAACATATTTGGGTTTAGGTTTACTTTTCAAAAATAGAAAAATAGCTAGTTAAGCGAGCATAAATCAATTTTTCAACTGGAATAATCTCCCTAAATCCGCTACTTCTTTGAATCGAAAGCCTAAATTTGACGACTACTGAGAAAATGATCGACATCCAACAAAATTCCCCCATCGAACTCCTCCAAACCTTAGGTATTTGGAAGTCTGGTGAACACATCACCCATACCGAAGTACCAGGAGAAAGTAACATGAACTTAGTGCTTCGAATAAAAACGAATCTGGGTAGCTACATCCTCAAGCAGTCCAAATCGTATGTTCGAAAATACCCGCAAATTCCAGCTCCCATCAGCCGAATTGAGGTTGAATACCGATTCTTGACAGTCCTCAACAGAAATCTTTACCTGGCATCCCATTCCCCCAAAGTGCTTCATTACGATTCCCAAGCGCATCTCATGCTCTTGGAGGATTTGGGCAAAGGAAGCGACTTTCTCCCCCTGTATGGAGGGATCAGGCAGCTTCAACCCAATGAACTCATTCATCTAGTGGAGTATCTAATGCAGCTTCATCAGGTGCAGGTTACCGAATTCCCCGATACAGACGGCATGCGTATCTTAAACCACGAGCATATTTTTGAGTTTCCCTTTTTGGAAGAAAACGGGTTTGACCTAAACCAAATCCAGCCGGGATTGCAAGAGGCAAGCCTCCCCTACAAACGTGACGCCGTACTCAAAGCAAAAATTCATTCGCTTGGACAGCGCTACCTCAAAACTGGCAAAACCCTCATGCATGGCGATTTTTACCCAGGTAGCTGGCTAGAAGTAGCCTCTGGCATCAAAATCATTGATCCCGAATTTGGTGGCTTGGGCGATGCTGAATTTGATCTTGGTGTATTCCTCGCGCATCTGGACCTTACGAAGCAAGACCCTAAAGTAGCCCAACTGGTGCAGACCACCTACAACTTACCCCTAGATGGGGACTTGGTACAGCAGTACCGAGGCGTGGAACTCCTACGACGCTTAATTGGGATTGCCCAATTGCCAGTAACTTTAAGTTTAGATGAAAAAAAATCCCTTCTTGCCCATGCACGAACTTACCTCATGTCCTAAATGAAAAAGCTAGTCTTTGTTTTTATTGCCTTACTATCCTTCTCGTGTGCGAAACAGGAACCTGAAGTAGTATCCAACTCATTTTCCAAGGACATCCCTACCGAATTTGGATTAACCGAGGCAGAACTCTACGACAAAGTTTTGGGAATGCTGGTGGGTTCCGCCATCGGCGATGCCATGGGTGCACCCACCGAAATGTGGTCACGCGATGCGATTCAACTGGAATATGGATTTGTAGAAGACCTAGACTCCATGGTACGCGAGGCATCTCCTGAGGGAATCTGGAAGGCCAACTTACCGGCTGGAGGCACCACGGATGACACCCGATGGAAAAACCTGACTGTAGATTATTTGCTCAGTCAAAAATCAGAGTCCCTTGATTCCAAAGCCTTTGCTTCGCACCTCTTAAAAACCTACAGGGGTAGTTTGGATAAACTCAAAAAGACAGAAGGTACAGATGTAGAGCCTTTCGAAAATGCACTTCAGGAAGCCAACTGGCTTTCGGAGTGGGCAAAAGTAGCCTCACCCTACCTAGAAGATAATTTGGGAGGCTATGCTGACTCCTTGTCCAAATTCTATGGAGGTGAAATGGTCTGTGCCGGACTGCTGTATGCGCCTACTTTGGGGGCCTTTTTTCCAGGTAATCCGAAGAAAGCCTACCAAGAGGCCTACAAACTTTCAATTTTTGACTTGGGCTATGCTCGCGACTTGACTGCCCTAGCCGCAGCCATGACGGCAGCCGGGATGGCCCCAAAAGCTAGTCAGGACAGCCTTTTGGCTACACTGCGACTGGATCCAGAAGGCTATTTCCAAAGCCGATTGGTAGGGAGAACATCACATAAATTGCTCAAGGATGCGCTGAATATTATAAGCCAAGCGAATAAATTGGATTCACTTCCCTCCCGTTTGACCCTAAATAATCCTGCCTTGGTCTATGCCTACGGTGAATTGGATCGCAGGCAGCAATACATGCCATTCCATGCAGGAGAGATTTATCAACAAGCGCTCACTGCCATGTTATTCACAGATTTTGACTTTATGGGCACGCTCACCTTCCTCACCAATTACGGGCGAGACAACGACACCACAGCTTCTCTGGCAGGTGGAATACTTGGTGCGTGGTATGGCTACACGAAATTGCCTATCTCCGATCGGGAAAAAGTAATTCGGGTGACCCGTGATGAACTGGGAATTGATCTGGAAAAACAGGCGCAACGATTGACCTTGCACCTGTTGAAATCCGCGGATGATCGTTAACAGCTGACGGTCCGCGGTTCACAGCTCAGGTAATTGAACCTCTAACATTTTTTCTCTTGTTAGTGGTGAAAAAGCGAATAATCAGAAAATTTAAAATGCGTAGCCGAAACCTATTCCCGCAAACAAGGGCCAAAAGCCGTTGTTATTGAAAATGGGAGTAAGATTAACTCGCCAAGTAAAGCCTCCGTCTAGCGGAATTTTCCGATAGCCGATGTTCATAGTTCCCATCAAACTTGGTGAGCCATCCACAGGTAGGATGAAATTAACATCTGACTTTTCAGTGACCAAAGGGCCTATGCAATTTCCGTTACTATCGAAAGATTGGCAGTAGGAATAGGGTTCATTATTCACTCCAAAAAAAGTCATACCCAAACCTAACTCGAAAAAGCGATCGTCTTTTCCAAAAAGCCTATTGACTAGTACAGGCAAAGAAAAAAAGGAATCATCTCCTATTTTATAGCCCCCAGCACCCACACGCATCCCCCAAGAATCCATTCGGGTGGAGTCGAATCGGAAATCGTAATTGAAGCTGTAGGCTAGTCCTGAACCCCCCAATTCTGCAAAAACTGAACGCGTTGGAAGTGGACCATCCTGTGCAAATGCAGCAAGGGAACTAAGAAGTAAAACGACTGCGAGTACTAGCTTTTTCATGGTTTTAGCGGTTATGAATTTCCAAAGTTAAACGCTTCAATTTTAAGAATGGTTGTATGCATGAAATTCTGATCTAAATCCGGGTGGAAAAGGTGCAGATCACAATAAAATCCAGAATATTTGCAAACTTGTCCGCTTATTGGTTGGCTATTTTCTCCTTTTATGAAACTACTTAAAAAAATATTTCTAGGTCTTTTTGCTACCGCCATGATCTTGGTGGTCATCTACATGCTTGGCCCCAAGGTAAAAACACAGGAATTGACAATTGCCTACCCTGAAGTTCCCACCGATGCTCAGGGTCTAGAGCAGTACCTGTCCACCCGAGAGGATTCAGTAAAAGGATTAAAGCCTGGAAACGAGGCTTACATCATTTGGGCAGATTCCGTTGCCAAGCAAAAAACTCCTTATTCTATTGTCTACATCCATGGTTTTGGCGCTAGTCCCATGGAAGGCGACCCAGTCCATCGCTTTTTGGCAGCTCATTTTGGAGCCAACCTATTCGTGACTCGACTCCCAGAACATGGGATTAGCCGCAAAAACGGGATGGAATACATGACCGCTCAAGACTTGGCTAATACCGCAGGAGAAGCCTACCAAATCGGAAAAAGTCTAGGTGATAAAGTGATTGTAGTTGGGACTTCAATGGGAGGTTCCCTTGGCCTACTACTAGCTAGTCAGCAGCCAGATCTCCATGCGCTAGTCCTTTATTCCCCTGCTATTCGTGATGAAGCAAGGTTACTGGAAGGATTATTTAAACCCTGGACCTTTTGGGTAATGAAAAAAACACTTCTAGAGGACGGGGTGATGATTCAGCAACGGGAGGGAGAGAAGAAAGCGTATTGGTCTGAAGAATACCATGCCAATGGATACCAGAGTTTGGCAATCTTGATGTATGGTGAGATGAACAAAGAGACTTTTGCGCAAGTGAAGCAGCCGGTATTTATGGGCTATTACTTCAAAAATGAGCAAGAGAAGGACATGGTCGTATCTGTAGCTAAAATGAAAGAAATGTACAGCCAACTTGGTACCCCTACGACTTTAAAGAAGGAGATAGCCTTTCCTAAAACAGGAGATCACGTCATTGCTTCTTCCATCACCTCCAAAGACTGGCAAACGGTACTTTTCTCCAGCATCGAGTTTCTAGAAAAAGTAGTGGGCGTTCCAGCCCAGGAGGTATACCAACAGCGGGTGGAGCAAATGACTCAGGCCAATCAATTGTTGGACAGCATCCGTTAAGAGTAAAATAAAAAAAGGGAGGTTAACCTCCCTTTTTTTATTTAGATAAACTTGTTGATCAGATTTTCGAAGTATTCCTGCTTTCCACTGATTTGGGTGGGTTCTCCTACTTCAAAGGCATGTGCACGCAAATCCTCCAAAGTCAATTTTCCCTCTTCAAAAGCCTTCCCTTTGCCTGCATCGTAACTAGCATAGCGATTTTTTCTTCGGGCCAAGTAATCGGACTTTTCAAGGATGTCGGCGGCAATGAGTAGGCCACGAGCGAATGCATCCATACTTCCGATGTGCGCCAAAAATAAATCTTCTGGATCGGTAGAGTTTCGTCTGATTTTCGCATCAAAATTGACCCCACCACCCTGCAATCCTCCTGCAGCCAAGATAATCAACATCGATTCTGCAAGTTCCTGTAGGTTGAGCGCAAATTGGTCGGTATCCCAACCGTTTTGGTAATCTCCTCTATTGGCATCGATGGAACCCAGCATACCTGTATCTGCAGCTACTTGAAGTTCGTGCTGGAAGGTATGTCCAGCTAGCGTAGCGTGATTCACTTCAATATTGAGTTTAAAATCTTTGTCCAGTCCAAAATGACGCAAAAATCCAATCACTGTTTCAGAGTCGTAATCGTACTGGTGCTTGGTAGGCTCCATTGGCTTTGGCTCAATGAAGAAGGTGCCTTTAAACCCATTTTTACGCGCATAATCTCGGGCCATGGTCAAGAAACGAGCCAGGTGCTCCTTTTCCCGCTTCATGTCCGTGTTCAGTAAGGACATGTAGCCTTCACGACCTCCCCAGAATACATAATTTTCTCCTCCCAACTTGATGGTAGCATCAAGCGCATTTTTAACTTGCGTTCCCGCAAATGCCAACACATCAAAATTCGGGTTGGTGGAGGCACCATTCATGTAGCGCGGATTGCTAAACACATTGGCTGTACCCCAGAGCAACTTGATACCGCTTGCCTTTTGGTGCGCAGCTGCATGGTCCGTAATGAGTTGCATTCGCTTTTCGTATTCGGCCAAGCTAGGTCCTTCCTCAATCAAATCGATATCGTGGAAGCAATAATACTCTGCTCCAATCTTAGTCATGAATTCAAAAGCTGCATCCATTTTATCCTTAGCCCGCTGGATAGGGTCTGCACTTGCATCCCAAGGATGTACAATGGTGCCTGGACCAAAGGGATCGCCCCCGGTTCCGCAGAAGGAATGCCAATAGGCTATCGCAAATTTAAAGTGATCCTTCATGGATTTTCCAGCGACAATCCGGTTGGGGTCGTAGTAGTGGAAAGCAAGGGGATTGTCACTTTCTTTTCCTTCAAACTGAATCTTTCCAATGTTTGGAAAAAACGATTTAGCCATAATAGTGTAGGTTATTTTGAGATTGAGTTAATAAATAGGTTTAAAATTAAGTTGTAAGCGGTTGGCGCAGCTGCTCCAAACGGGAAAGCCAATACAGATAGGTTTCTTCGTAACGATCTGCCCCAGTTGGATCAGGAGCCAAGGTTTGGAGGAGCGTAAGTCCATGGAAAGCTTCCTCTTCCGTGCTGAAAATCCCTGCTCCAATTCCAGCTCCACGAGCAGCACCTTGGGCACCATCCGTATCGTAGAGTTCCAAGTTTACTTGATTCATTTGCACAAAAGTCTCTCGAAATAGCGGACTCAAAAACATGTTGGCATGTCCAGCTTTGACGGTTTTGAGGTCCATTCCCATGTCCTTCATGATGCGGAATCCAAAGGTCAAAGCAGCTACGATCCCTTCTTGAGCGGCACGGAGAATATGCTTTTGATCGTGTTTGAGCAAGTCCAATCCCATCAAATGTGCTCCCATTGGGGTATTTTGAAGAATGCGTTCCACCCCATTTCCAAAAGGGAGAAAAGCCAATTTATCCGAACCAATTGGCGCTCCTGCTGCGAGGATGTTCATTTCCTCGTAACTCAGGGAACTTCCTCCCAACATTCTCTTGAGCCAGGAATTCAGAATTCCTGTGCCATTGACACAAAGCAATACGCCATAGGAAGGCTTGCTTTGGCGATGGTTCACATGAACAAAGGTATTGACCCGAGATTTAGGATCATAAACTGGCGTATCCGCGACACCGTAAACTGTCCCAGAAGTACCGGCAGTAGTGGCGAGCTCCCCTGGCTTGAGCACTTGAAGGGAAAAGGCGTTGTTGGGCTGATCTCCAGCGCGGTAGGAAATTGGGATACCTGCCTCCAAGCCAGTTTCTTGTGCTGCGGAAGAAGAAACTTTTCCCTGTACAGAGAAAGAAGGAACAGCCTCTGGAATCCAATCCTTTGGGATCTCCATAGCTTTAAGTAATGGATCACTAAGCCCATTTTTCTTAAAATCCCAAAATATACCTTCGGAAAGGCCTGTTTCTGAGGTGAGAATCTCACCGCTGAGCTTCATGGCGATAAAGTCTCCAGGAAGCATGATTTTATGAATTTGAGCAGCTACTTCAGGCTGATTTTCAATCACCCAACGCAATTTAGAAGCTGTAAAATTTCCAGGCGAATTGAGGAGATGTGGTAAGCAATAGTCCTCACCAAGAGATTGAAATGCTTTTTCACCAAGTGCTACTGCCCTACTGTCGCACCAGATGATGGAGGGACGAAGTACCTGATGAGCTTGGTTTACACAAACAAGCCCATGCATTTGGTAGGCTATGCCTATCCCTTTCAATTCTCCTTTTTGAACCTGTGCTTGCTGCTGCACGAAGGCAATCCCTTGTTTGACATAAGTCCACCAAAGTTCAGGGTCCTGTTCGGCCCACCCTGTTTGGGGAGAATGAATAGGCATTTCTACTTCAGGGAAAGCTTTGGATGCAAGGGACTGGCCCGAATCTGCATCTAGGATGCAGGCTTTGACCGAGGAACTTCCTAAATCAAGGCCTAATAGTAACTTTCGCATCTTACCAGAAAATTGTATAAAGTGCAGCGATAATACCCACGATCAGAATCGCACCGATCTTAAACCCAGTGCTAGTTCGGAACAATTCAGCCGATATCTCAATGCTTTTCGGATGGTCTTTTCCTTTTCCTTCTACGAGTGAGATGGCAATCATTAAGACTGCTAGGACTACAAACACCCAACCCATGCGGTCGATAAATGGCAGCGCTGGGAATACCACTTTAAGTACCACGGAAAGCGGAATACTCAAGGAAGCACCTACAAGAGCTGCATTGGAAGTAGTCTTTTTCCAGAATACGCCAAAGAAGAAAATTGCAAATACCCCTGGGCTGATAAAGCCGGTATATTCCTGAATAAATTGGAAGGCCTGATCGAGTTGTCCCAAGGCAGGTGCCACAACGGCAGCAATCACAAAAGCCACAACCGCGGTAATCCGACCTACTCGTACTTTGGTGGTTTCGGATGAGTCTTTACCAAAGTACTTGGCATAAATATCCATGGTGAAAATGGTAGAAGTACTATTCGCCATAGAAGCCAGTGAGGAAACGATAGCAGCGGTTAACGCTGCAAAAGCAAGCCCCTTTAGACCTGTAGGCAGGATTTGAAGAAGCGAAGGATAGGCTCGATCCGATTTGATCAATCCTGTAACTGGGTCTTTCATGGATTCGATAAATCCAAGGTCCGTACCATTGTTCACAATGACTAGCGCAGCAATTCCTGGAATTACTACAATGAGTGGCATCAATAATTTCAAAAATCCTGCGAAAATCATCCCTTTTTGTGCTTCATCAAGATTCTTTGCCGCTAGGGCTCGCTGGGTGATGTACTGGTTGAATCCCCAATAGCTTAGGTTCGTGATCCACATCCCCCCAATCAATACAGAGAGTCCTGGGAGGTCCAAATAAGCGTCTCGCATTCCTCCTTTACCATCTGCTACCATCATTTCACCTTTGGAAAGGATCATTGAAAAATGTCCAGGAACTTCATTTTTGAGCGTAAGCAAACCTTGCCAAGCATTGCCATCTCCCACCATGCCAAGTGCGATGTAGGTTGTCGCCAAACCACCTGCAATCAGGAACACGACCTGTACCACATCGGTCCAAGCTACTGCTTTCAAGCCTCCGTAGATAGAATAAAGCATCGCAAAAAGCGCCAAGCCAAAGATGCTGTAAGTCATGGGAATATCCAGGATGGTATTCAAACTCAAAGCACCTAAATAAAGTACTGAAGTCAGGTTGACAAATACGTATAAGAGCAGCCAGAAAATGGCCATTGTGGTACGTACTCGCCCATCGTAGCGATCAAAAAGAAAGCCTGGCATGGTGTAGATGCCTTTTTTGAGGTACACGGGTAAGAAAAATATAGCAACTACCAAGAGCGTAGCCGCAGCCATCCACTCGTAGGTTGCGATGGCCAATCCGAGTGCAAAGCCAGAGCCGGACATGCCGATAAACTGTTCTGCAGATATGTTAGAAGCAATTAAAGAGGCTCCTACTGCCCACCAAGGAAGGGCCTTGCTGGCAAGAAAATAATCATTGGAATCTTTTACATGGCCTTCTTTTTCACGGGACACAAAGAATCCCATGCCCATGATTAAAAATGCGTAGCCGAGAAAAACAAGTAAATCAAGAGGTTCTAAGAGCATAGGTCAAAGGGGAAACAGGTTGAATTGGGTTTAAAAGCACTATTTTTTTATACTGAACTAATTCTACTGGCTAAATATAAGCGATTGAACTAAAGGTGTACGCATGGAATTGGTCAATTGTCATAATTATTTCTTGGAAAAGGTCCTGACGTAAAAAAAATAAGAACGGGCTTAAATTCCATTCCGACTGTGTAAAACCTACCATTTTCAAACCTAGTCCAACTGTAAAAAAGGAATAGCTTTGGGACTGTATCACTTCCGTGCATTGAACTGTTCAAATTCGATCACAATTACCAATTGTGTCTTAAATCTTGCTAAATAAGAAGCGATTAACCCCTTAAATTGAAGGAGAAATAGAGATTTATTGAAACAAAAAGAGTAAACTTGGGGCAGTTTTTGAACTAGCATCATTTTTGGAGCTACTCCGCTTATGGCAAATAAAAGCAGTGTGTTTGATATGATCGGCCCAATCATGATCGGTCCTTCCTCATCACACACCGCTGGAGTGGTCAGAATCGCTCGAGCGGCTATACGGGTGCTCGGAGGCATTCCTGATGAGGCGCAAATCACCTTCTACAATTCCTTTGCTAGAACTTACGAAGGCCATGGAAGTGACCGCGCAATTTTGGGAGGACTGATGGATTTCAAAACCGACGATGCGCGCATCAAAGACGCACTGGAGTTGGCCAAGGAAAAACCGGTAAAATACACCTTCAAATCCATTGGTAATTCTTCGGTACACCATCCCAACACGATCAAACTTTTGCTTAAAAAAGGAGATCGACAGGTAGAGATTTTTGGAGAGAGCTTGGGAGGTGGAGTCATCAACATTTCAGAAATAGATGGATTTGTAGCCAACTTTTCTGCACAAAATCACACGCTCATCATCAAAGCTGAGGATGTATCGGGTGCCATCGCTTTTATTTCGAGCATCATTGCTCAGGAAAAAGTAAACATTGCTACCATGTCCGTTTCCAGGAAAGGGAAGCATGACATGGCCTGCCATGTTATCGAAATGGACTCTGGCATAAAAGAGATTACGCGTCAGTACCTTCTTTCTTTACCTTGGATAAAAGAATTAATCTATATTCCAGACATTGACCTTTAACGAATTCATAAACCAACAGCTACCACACATGAAAAAACTTTTTATCATGCTTCTTTTCGGGATGCTTACCTGGCAACAGGCACAAGCCCAGACAGAAGTTCCCTCAGGGCCTTTGGACTTAGCTACCTGCGTGTCCATTGCGATTGAAAATAACCTGACCTTGAAGCGGTCAGAACTCAACCAGCTCGTTTCCGAAGCCAATCTATTGGAAAGCCAAGGAAGAAGACTACCAAGTTTAACTACTGGAGCAAGTTCAGGCTTCCGTTGGGGTAGATCAATCAACCCGGTGACCAACTTGTTTGAAACGAGAAGAATTGGAAACATTAACCTTTTTGGAAATACAGGAGCACCTATTTTCCAAGGCATGCGCATCACCAATAGCATTGGCCAAGCAAAGTCTGACTTGAAATCAGGTCAGTACACCTTGGAAGCTACGCGTAACGACATTACGTTGAATGTAATCAACCTTTTCATCGATGTGGTTTTCAACCGAGAGCAAGTAAAAATTGCAGAGAACCAACTCAATACCACCAAAGAACAGTTGGGACGAACCCAGCAGTTGGTGGATGCCGGTTCCCTCCCTTATTCAGACTTGTTGGATTTGCAATCTCAAAATGCAACCAACCAATTGAATGTC
>Ga0164292_10003269_pt1 | contig 13280 bp, 15 predicted proteins | sample GEODES117metaG_FD_111486 | JGI IMG/M metagenome (GOLD analysis project Ga0164292, IMG submission 111486) | Eutrophic lake water microbial communities from Lake Mendota, Wisconsin, USA - GEODES117 metaG | ecosystem: Environmental > Aquatic > Freshwater > Lake | place: USA: Lake Mendota... | reverse complement strand
TGATCTTGAATTAGTTAAATTAACAAAAAAGTTTGTTAAAGATACGACGGGTGTGGAATATAAGCATTTAATAATAACAAACGGAACAACCGGTGCTTTAAATATAGTGCTAAGATCTTTGCAGCGTAAACACGGATATAAAAATTGTTACATACATAAATATCATTTTTCATTTTATCCAACTATTATAAGCAAAAATAACTACACTCAAAAAATAGGGTTATACCGAAATCATGAGCTTGAACTAGGCGGAAAAGACACGGTAGGAATGGTAGACAGTCCCTCGAATCCTTCCGGGGATTTGTTATTATATACAGATACTTACAACAACATTATATGGGATAGTGTATATCATAACCCTGTTTTTATCAATACAATTCCTGTAAAACCCGATCACCGGGTTAACTGCGGCTCTTATAGTAAATGCTTTGGGATAACAGGAGCCCGAACAGGTTGGATAGCAACCAACAATGACGAGGACTATTTGTTGTTTAGAGAAGAAAACATGTACGAAAATTGTTCTTTTTCTTATTTTTCTCAAAATTTTGTTTTAGACTTAATGCAAAATACTGATATTGATGCTTTTATGAAATCTTCTCGTTACAGAGTAAATAACAACAGGGAAATGTTTGACAGAATATGCTACCTATTCGACGGTCAATCTGTTCCTGAAAACGGTATGTTTTATACAGTATGGGCATCTCCTTATACGATTAAATTATTAGACAAATTAAATGTCAAAACTATACAAATGGATGCTTTGGGAAATGATAAATTCCTAAGATTTAATCTGGCACAAACAAACGATTTGACAAAAAAAGCAATTCGTTATATTATAAAAGAAGACGGAAAATAGAATGTTTATTAAAAAAAATATCGGCAGATTTGTTTTTACGTTACGCACCGGACATATTAGTAATTTCAATATCTTACAAATAGGGATAAATACATTCTTTGGAAAACAATTATGTATATGCTTATTAAATGTAAATTTTATTATATATTATATGAGTAAAAAAGAAGAAAAAAACTTTGCTGATATGTGCGCTGCTTTAAGCGATTCGTCCGATAAGTGGGATGATTGGGATGGTTTAGAATAATGAACGAATTAAAAATGTTTTTAGAAGAACACCCGCATTTAATACCTTATCAAATTCGCTTAGAAAGAGAGATGAACTTGGTTCCCGATGCCGATAGGTTAAAAGTATTAGCAAAACATATAATATATAATTTACAAGAATTAGAAACTGAGTTTAAATTGTTACAATTAAAGTTAACGGTTATTGGAGATATTAATGAAGGCAATACTTGAATTTGATTTAGAGGATCCTTCTGACAGAAAAACTCACGCAAGATGCGTTAATGCTACTAATGCATACATTGCAATGCATGAGTTCGGCAATATACTCAGACAATATACTAAATACAATCATCAAATTGGAGAAGGAGCAAGGTGGGCTTTGCCAGATGGATACCACATCTTAACAGATAAAGAATCGGAAATAGTTTGGCATGTTGTACATCATATAGCTCGTGAATATTACGATACGCTAAATGATTGCAAAGTTGATTTAGAGGATCTAGAATAAGAATTAGTAAAATAGATTTGAATAAAAGATATTCAAAAAATAATATTGTTGTATGTTGTAAAGAATGTAATATTACAAATGGCGCTTATTTTAGTTATGAAAAATTTAAAACTGTGGTATCTTTGATCAAAATACTCAGACCAGAGGATTTCTCTCTTGTTATAACGGACTAATTAGTGGTTTATAAAGAAAAAATGTTAAAAAGAATTAAATTAAAAAATGTTTTGCTAATACTACTAGGAATATCCATGCTTACGGTAGTTTCTAGCATACTATTTTATATATTTTCAGTAATCCTGTTCGTATTGAACATGGCTTCTAAAATAGTTGGAGCTTTACTGGTAGGGTATAATTCTTATCATATATTTAAACAGATTAAAAATGACGAAGAAAACGAAGTACTGGACGAAGATTAAAAATGAACATAAAAAAAATTGTATTAAAAGCTCATGATGGTAAAAGCGCAATTGTTTGTAATGCAGATATTTTTTTAAAAGATAAAAATATTTTCTTTTATGCAAAAAGTGATTCTGAGATTATATCGGTAGACGTTCCCGGGTGGTTCAAAGCCGCTATTGGAGAAATTAATTGGGAGTATGTTAAAAGCAAAATAAAAGAAAAAGCCCATGTTATAGACGATGGTGAAAACGGCATGGAGCTGACTATAAATTATTAAATTCTTGACCAGTCAGGCATTATGGCATCTATTCCTTGTTTTTGACAAATAACATCGTGAGGCATGGGTGTAGAAGCTTCTGAAGCTCCGTCCTGTCTAAGACACCCCACAAGTACTTGAGTGGTAGATACGGATGATATAGTGTTATTATTTTGAGCGCCACTGCTATGTATGGGATAAATAGGGGCTGTCACAGCAGATGGGGTTGTAGAGAATATGTTAGAAACAAAATCATACGTATACCTATATTCTGCACCGACTATAGAAATACTTGCAGCTCCTGCTATAAAATTAAAATTTTGACTAATAACAGCTCCTCCATCTGATGCTTTAAAACTCAATATCGTCAAATTAGTTTCACCAAAATAGTATGCTTTAAAAATGTTTGAGCTTGAATTTGTATAAAAAGCTCCTACTTTTTTATACTCGGAAAATCCAGTAGGAGATGTTGCAGAAGTAGACGCTACAAGCTTGACCGCATTACTACTTACTACTGTATAAACATAATAAAAAGTTGAAGCAGCGATAGTCCCTGTATCAAGACCTCCCGCTCCTGAAACAGCAGTACTTAAAGTTAGAGAACCTAGAGTAGCTGTTGTATTGCCTGTTTTTGTAAATTTTGCAAACTTATCTTGCTCTAATAGATCCGATAATGTTCTAGAAAGTGCCATATATTATTTTCCTTATAGTTCTGCGTCTGCTCTAAATGTCCAAGCTGTCCAGTCGTTTATATTTGCTCCGTTAGATCTTCCCGCTGCTCCAAATACGGTATTTACATCTACTACTGATGGAGCTGAAGCGTTTTGTCCTGTTATTATCGTATAAGTCACAACAGGTACAATTCTTTTTTCTGTCTTGTAAGAACTCCACCATCTTGAAAATGTAGAAGCAGCCGTTCCGGAGGAGGCGACCATTCCAACTTCATAATATCTCTGACACAGCTGTAATTCTTCAAAAATATCTCTTCCGGCAAGTCGAAACTCAGGTTCACGAGTTTGACCCTCGTTATCTTCCTGAAGACATGCATCTGTTAACCAAAAATTATTTACTATATTATCACAAGCATTGACTTGATTTGATGTGGCAATAAAATTACCTGATTGCCAAGAGTTAGCTGATGCTCTTAAATTAGATCCGCAAGCCAATACAAAACCTAATTTTAAACCAATTCCATTAGCGTAATCCCATGTTCCAAATGAATCATGCTGGAATCTTACAATTTTCTTTTCCCAAGTATTTGAAGCAGAAATTGTATATTCTTTAATCAAAGAACGAGTATCCGTTGCATTTCTGATGGAGATACAGAATGTTCCGGTTTTAGTTGACTTAACCCAAAATGATAGTACAACTTTTTTATTTTTAAAACTTCTGAGTATATTCCCTTCTATTCTTTGAGATATTAAAGTATAATCATTTGCACCGATAGATACTTGAGCGGTTGTGCAGTCAGAAAGTAACGAATAAATACCGAATGCAGAAGAGGGAACATCAGAAGAACGAGAAACAGTATGTACCATTGTGCCTGTTTTTCTATACATCCATCTATCGGCTGTATAAGTACTATCTGCAATAGCGGCAAATGAAGTATTACGTTGAAAATACGAAAAATCGCCATTTATTAAGGCATTCTTTAAATCTAATTTAACACTCATGTTTATATTCCTTGCTCAATACTTCCTCTAATTCAATGATTACTTTTTACATATTTTTTTCTATTTTCCGTAGTCCGTATAATCCTTGAGTTCTTTTAATATACACTCTATATTTTTTCTCTAGCTGTCTGTCTATCAAGAAGAAGTTGCATATATTCTTCTGTTGATAATTTTGTAGGACAACCTAACTCAACTTGATCTCTATGTCGAATGACTTTGTAATCTGTTTCTTTTAAAAATCTTTTAGCCCATGCTCTATCTTTTTCTTCCCGAGACACCCCTTCCACCTGCTCTAGTAGGTCCGGCGATTCCTCGGGTGCTCCGTAAATTTTATATCCTTCTGGCAGTGGCTTAAATGGAGGTTCCATTTCCATGATTATTTTTTTGCCTTCAGGTGTCTCTACTATAAATCTCATATTGCTCCCAAATTCTTGTTCAGTCCGGCCGTGGTTGCTTTATTAATTTGCAGATTTGTATTGCTCTAGAAGAGCATTTAATATTTTATTAGTTGCCATATTATTCTATCCTTATTACAAAATACACGTTTGCATTTTTAGGACGAGTTTCATTTTCACCAGCCGAAGAGGTGTTTTCTGCGATGGTACTATTCCCATAATACCCGGTTTCTGCAATCGGGTGAGATGCTTGTCCCGCTGTTTCTCCGTAAAGATTTACAGCATTGTGATTAGCTACTAAATGAAAATGTCCCTGCATAGCATGGCCTTGTACGCTTCCAACAGTATCTCCAGTATTTCCGCCCGTATTTGCTGCTGTTCTCGATGCTCTGTCTGGATCGTTTCCAATACCGCCGTCAACGCCACGAGGGAATCTTCCTCTTAGATCTGGAATGTTTATATTTCCACCAGACGTACCCCATGCTCCACCTAAATTCTCATTAAGCTTTGCATAAGAAGATATTGCTAATGTAGAGTTATCGCAGATTCTACAGTTTGAAGGAATTTTGGTTGGAAGTCCGTACCAAAGAAATCCCCCGCCAATAGGACATCCTGTAAAGTAATCTGTATTACCTTCGTCCTGAGTTCCTCGTCTTAAAGATGTTTTTGCCATATATTTACCTTATATTTACCTTATATTTACCTTATATTAATATCCTATCGCAAACCAGTAAAAAACTCCTGCAACATCATCTGTACTAGATATTTGAAATTGAGAATTACTTAAAATATTAGCACCGCCTAAAGCCCCAAACTGAGTATATGACTGCCATACTCCGAATGGTCCATGAGTAGCCTGCAATGAAAAACAAGCACTAGGGAACGCTATTGGAAAATTAGCTGTGCCAGTTGAATTTGCTGCAACCGTAAGTTGACCCCACTGCATAATTAATCCGCTAGGTAACTTCTGATATCCATTTGTTGTCAATGATGCATCAAATTGTCCTAATGCTGTTGCATTACTTGCTGAAACAGCATTTGCAACATTAAATAATTGAGCAGCATCACCATTCAAATCCGCCTTGTTTACTTCATGATCTAAAACCATATCTCCAAAAGCTCTTCTTTCAACTTCACTTGGAGATGCGCTGTAATAATCACTTGCTTGAGTTCCTGCTACAACAGCAAGATCATCAGCAATTTTCTTAATAGAACCGCCAAGGCTCTCTATAGTTCCGATTGCATTAAAATCAGTAATCGCTTGAACACCAAAATCCACCACAATGTCATGAGCCACCGAAACCGGTGCTACGTTAAAAACAACCGTAGTTCCAAATCCATTGCCTGAATCGACTTCATAGTAGTCTTTATCTAAAGTCGTACTTGAATTTCCTGTATTTCTATAAGCTAAAATACCGTTTACAAAAATCTTAACAATACCAATATTTTCATTTGGAAATAAATTAACTTGAAATTCTTGTGCAAGATTCAAAGTCGTTTGTCCAATAGCTAAAGTATAAGATCTAGAAACAGTTCTAGCAGAAGCTACTACTAAATCTGAAACTGGTGCTGAATTAATTGTTCCAACGAAAATTTCTCCTGACTCCGCTCCAACTCCCTCGTAAGGACCGATTAATGATACATTATATGCATCGATTACAAGATAATCCAATCCCTGAATTAACTTACCATTAGAGGAAGAGACAAGTTCGAGGTTCTTTTTGTTTACTGTAAGATTTGCGCCAGAAATTTCAGCCACTGTCGCCTGGGACACGGTTGGCATTTCGGCAGACGGAAGTGTTAAAGCAAGAAGGTTAATAGTAAGTTGACCCAACGTTGCCTTGTGATAAAACACCACATTACGAGAGGCAATAGGAGGGATTCTAGATTTTGCCAGATCCTTCTTGCTGAGTGAAATGTTTGATTTAGCAATTGAACTCATAAGTTAAACCTTAATGATGTAATTTACATTGATATTTTTAGGTCGTGTCTCAACTCCGCCCGTTCCGCCTGACTGAGTGGTTTGAACACCTCTCCAGTATGACCCGCCTGGATCAACCCCGTGTGTGTCAACTCTTGTTTCTACTGAGTGAGTGTGACTCTTGAATTGGTCTTCTTGAATACTTCCTACCGAATTTCCAGAATTACCACCATTTGTGGGGCTTCTTAGGTTTTTATCTAGATCTAATCCTGCATCTCCATCAACACCTCTGAGAAATCGTCCCCTATAATCAGGAAGATTAAAGGTTGAGCTTCCATCCCCTATGCCGTGAGAGGTTCCTATCATAAGAAATAACGATGCATACTCTGTCCTAGAAACGGCTCTTCCATCGCAGATTAAATAACCGTATGGGGCTGCGTTTCCTGCAAAAGGGAAAACAACTCCTGATGGTATGCCTAAATTTCGTCGTTTATCTGCCATATTACTGCTCTTGTTGTTTTAATTCTATTTTATTATCGATAATTTCAAAGTCTGGCTTAAGAACAGATGCCCATTGATCATCAATAAAAGCTACAGTATAATGTTCTGTTATGTCGGGCAAAGATCCCGATACAGAGTTTTCAGGCTGTTCTTCTGCTTCTATAGTATCAAGATAAATTTTTGTCTCAGCATCGAATCTATGGTATAGCATGTATCTCCTAATATTTAATGATATAGTTAATTAAAGAGTTTTTAGGACGGGATTCAGTTCCGCCTGTAATATCCGTCAAAACTTGTTTGGCGGTAAGGTTACTTAATCCAGAATTTTTTACACCAGCAACCGTCGCACCTTGACCGGCAACAGATACTTGATTTCCTATTCCGGCATCGGCATCATTTTGAACGTGAGTGTGAGATCCGAATTGATCACCCTGAATAGATCCTAACCCACCTGCACTATTCCCACCAACTGTAGCTGCTGTTCTTGAAGCATAATCAGGATCTTCGAACTGTACAATTACAGCACTATTGACTGATCCTGATGTTAATGCAATTCTTGTTCCAGCAAGTGCATTTGCTAATGTTGTGGCAAATGCTAATGTGTTTGAATTTACTACGATAGCGTAATAATCAGTAGAAATAGCAAGACCTCCTAACGTACCGCTTGATAGCCTTATTTTAAATCCTGTTCTATTAATTCCGTGATTAGAAAATGTAGCTTGGGTATTGTTCGGAGTTATAGGTACTGTTCCAGATCCGATAATTGTTGTTATGTTAACTCTTCCACGAAGAAAAGTCCCTCTATAGTCAGGTAAATTAAAAGTTGTTAATCCGTCACCTTGACCGTGAGAAGTCCCGAGAATATCAAATAAAGCGGAGTATGTCGTTCTACTTACGGTCTGTCCTTGACAAAGAAGATAACCTTCGGGAGCGGTCGAACCTGCGTAGGCTTTTACCTCTCCTGTTATCGATGATTTACTAACCAATGCTCTTGCCATATATTATACCTATACTGAATATATTACTATGTTATCTGCGTCGTCTATACAAATTTCTCTTAGAGTACCATCTGGTCTACGCAGATAAATCCCTCTTCCAGCAATACTTTTATCAACAGTATTATCCGTTGAACCAAGATGGTTGGTCGCCAACAAATTTGCATTAGTATCCGAATTGTCAAATCCAGACCCTTGAGATTGATCGAAAATCAACTCTATTGTTTCGCCCGGAGCTAAGAAACTACCTGATGCGAATGTTATATCATGTCCACTAATTGAAAAAGCTGGATATCTATAAACCTGGCCTGTTCTGATATCGTATATTTTCATATTATCGGCATCAGGAAGAAAGGCTGTTACTGTAAAAGTTGTCGTATTTAAATCGCCACTGAATGTGAATTTTTGTAAAGCCTGACTTCCAGTAACAACATCTCCAACATGTTCGTCATAAAACATGCCAAAGGCCTTTAGTTTTTTACCAGAAGCAGAGGAAGTTACTCGAATTCTTAGATCATATTCATGCCCAGAAACTTGATATCTAATTTTTGCTGTTCCAGCAGACCACACAGTTCCATTATAAACAAAATCTGTTCCGGCTGTTGTCGAACGAACTCCAATTGAAGTTGTTGATGCAACAAAAGAAGATCTATAAGTGGCATCTGTTTCTATTTTAATCCAGTAGCTTCCGCCTGCTGGAAGGACATTTCTAAAACCGCTCAGAGTTAAAATGTTAGTTCCTGCACTTAAACCTGAACATAATGCTATTGTGCTGTAAATAACACCCCCTGTTGGAGAGTTAGAACTATCTTCTACAATACTGATCACATAAGAACCACCAGGAGATCCGGTTTTTACTAAATTTAAAACTAATTGATTAACAGCTGACTTATCAGTCACTGTAAACTTGGTGGCAATACTTCTTAAAGCTGTCGCATTAAGCTCTGTGGTTTGAGTATCAACAGCTTGAGCAAATAAAGAAACGCTTGAAGGGACTGATAATAATTTATCACCAGTAAATTTCTGGGATAAATTCTGACGAGTCATTGATATAGCTTCAAAATTTGTTCCGTCCAGAGAAGCTTCGTAAACAGCATTGTCATCTCTTGAAGCAGAATCAAACCATTCGGCATGTAATTCAACTCTTAAACAATCATTATCGCTTGTTAAAAAATCTGTGTCAAATAATTGAGTTGATTTAAAATATTGAGCAGCTGCAGTAAATGAATAAACACCGTTTGCAATGTCAAAACTTGCTGTGGCAGAATCTTCAAAATTATCTTCATCAATTTCAAAAACAACAGGAGTGACAAATTCATAGTAAGAGCTAATTAATCTGTGTTTAAGATTTTCAGTAAAACTATTAGCATCTCCAGTTCCGCTTCCAGACCCTCCACCAGTGCCTAATTGCATAATATCGGCTTGGTCAATGTCTTCAATTCCTCCCGAATTTTCTTGAACAGTTACTTGTCCTAATTGAATTCCCTTGGCAAAAGCTGCTTTAGGAGCATTTGCTTTGACAATATTACTACTCGCTGCCGGAAGAACAATTAATTGAGCTGTAATTGTATTGTCTACATTTACAGATGAAGGAATTATTGTTACTGAATAATTTAAATATTCTGTAACACCGATTGTTGCAGGAGTAAAGTTTACGCCTAAAACAGTGACCCCGTCATTTGCATAAACATTTCCTGTGCTAAAATCAATTTCAGCACCTTCAAAACTTAATACAAGATTTTTTAAACTTTGAATTAATTTTTGACCATTATTTAAAATTCTATCAGATCCTGTAACAACAACTCTTTTTTTATCGACGGGATGTTCTTTTAATCTTAATTGACCAAATAATTTATTAAGGGTGTCCAAAGACTGTTGTAGATCTGTATCAGAATCTGATAAACCACCATCTTTTGTAACACCAACAGTTGTTACCGCCGTGGGAGCGTGATCTGGATCAGCAAGACCGGACAACAATCCGTGATCATTTGGAGCAACCTGCGCAAATTGTGTATCTTCTGCTGCTCTTAAATCTCTTACATCAACAACATTTGCGTTTGGTGTATTAGTAAAAGCAGACGATGATTGGAAAATAATTCTGTATAATACTTTAAATTCCTGAACCGGCATTGTGCCAAAGCTCAGTGAGTCATAGCTATCTTCTGCTTGAGCATCAGAAAGCAGTGCGTGTTCTTTTTGTCCAAGAATAGCGATTACCGGCTCGCTAATGTTATTTGTGGCAAAAACCCACATACTGACATAGTAGCCTTCTTGAATATCAACCTGGGTCCAAGGACCGGCTGGATTGTTGTATTGAATTCTTACAGCGCCCTGTTTTACAGGATACTGAGTAGCAACATCTTTTCTCCAATCACCGGCTGCTCCGTTTCTATAAAATACAGGAATCTGCGCAATAGGATCAAGGATTTGTTCGAATGGATTAACAGGAGAGGCAGAGTTAGTAATACTAATCTTGATGTCTTCATCTCTAAGAATAATATTGCCGATAGCTATTTGTGCGTCAGAGTTTGAATTCCCGGTTCCGCCAGTGGTGAAATTGATCGCTCCGCCACCGGTTATTACTGCACCGTTTAGATTATGCAAATATTCGTGTGTAGCGCCGTCTAGCGTGATGCCGTGACGTTCGTCAGCTAAAATAATAGCTTGATTGTTTGCTGCATCCCAGTATATATTGGAAACATATATTTTTTGTGTTATGATTGAAATATCGAAAACAGTACTATAGTCTAATGTTCCATCGATTTCAAAATAGAAAAAATAAATACCTTCCGTGTCTGGTATAGTAATTTGTTGTGCAGAATTAAATCTAAAAATTCTTCCTTTAGCAAAAATATCAAAATGAGTAGCGGGAGATAGCGGAGAAATTGAAAAAGTTCTTGATCCATTATCAAAAGAGATTTGAGAATCAGTTCTATTTGGGAAACCTGTTGGTTCTTTTACAGCATCTTCAACTTCAATTGGTTTCCAATATCCTCCAACTTTTTTCCAAATAGTTTTTACATAATCTGTTCCTGCTTCGACTCTGATTAAATCGCCATCAACAGGCTGTTGTAATCCGCCGAAAGCATACATTTTTTCAAATGCAACAGCCGTACCAACTCCACTTACTTTGTACAATCCTTCAATTGGGGAATTTACAAAGAAAACATAATCACCGTTTAAAAGGGTTTCGCTGTCAATTGTGACAGATGCCCCTGTAGGAAGAGAAGTAGAAATAAGATCAACAACCCTTACTCTTGGTATAACATCGTCTCTTTGTTCAAGACGCTTCAGACTTCTGGTTAAATTTTCACCATCCGTCAGGTGCATGTTAGTTCTGGCAACACCTAAGGCATTTGTGTAATCAGGACTAATATCACTTTCGCTAGGAGAGCCGATATATTGAAGAACAGCTTCGCTTGTATTATCAGAAATTTCTTGCCATTCACCTTGTTGTAATTCTTGACCGCCTAATACTCTTGCATAAACTTTAGCAACAGATCCTGTGTCATCTTGTCTATAAAATAGCCAAAAATAATCCTCTCCGAAAGGAACTGATCCTCTATCTGCTATTTGAACATGCCTTTCAGAAGAAGGTGCTGAATTTGTTTCATAAACACCAAACGCATACTGAGCGTCAAAGCCAGCAGGTCCTGAAGACATTTCTAAAAATGGTGTCGCAAGAGTTACTTGAGATAAAGAATTGACAGATAAAATTTCATAATAAAATTCATCACCTCTTGAAGCATCTTTAATAAAATCGCCAGCCTGAAGATCAGATGTCCAATTTACAGATCCTACTGATGTAACAACAGTTCCGCCCTGAGTAAATACGAGGTTTGGGATAATGTTTACACCACGAACCAGCTCAAGATAAGCAACTTGGTTATTAGAAAGAACGATATCATCAGTGGCTTCGTTTTCAAGAATAGCATAACGCAATCTTCCACCGATGAAGCTAAGATATAGTTCATCACTCCAGTTAATTTGACCGGCTTTTGATGTTAAAGTAATATTTGCAGAAGGAACCTGTAAACCGTTTCCTGTGTGAAGATAAACTTGATTCTCAGGATTAGCTAAATTATAGTTAGAAATGATAGTATTAATATCGTTTATACTATTTGCAACCAGGGTAATAGGTTCTGAAGCACTTGCATTTACAGTTTTAATTATAACATTTGTCGTCATTCCAACTACAAGACCCTGGAAATCAAATGCACCATGAATTACATTCCCTTTTCCGGTAAACGCAGTATTGGCTATATCTTGGCGCAATCTTGAAATAGATCCGGCACTTTCTGAGTACCAAAAAGGAGTCCCCTTAAGGAGTTTGAACTCTGTCATTAAAGCGTCAAAAAAATCCTTCATTGTAGTGATTTGTTTATCACCGCCAAAAAAAGGATTAGACGTAGATGATGTTGATGTGTAAAAATTTTCTACACGACCATCATTCCAAGGGTAGTTATGAAATGGGTTAGGATTTTGATCTCCAGCAGTTCCAAGTCTGTAAAGTAAAGGACGGCGATCTGTAATAGAAATTACATTGTTTGATCCGTCTGTTTGTACAATCGCAATCGGTAGTACGTTACTAGCAAAAGACGAGGTTGTAATTACAATCTTATAATCTAAAGTAATCGCAAGTGGGACTGTTTTAGAAAATTCAACATTAGAGGTGGGATTCCAAAAATTAACTTGATCGGTTGTGGAGTCATTAACATCTCTTACGAATTCTAATCCGATATAGTTATCAGTGTTTGGAGTAAAAGCTCCATCTATTCTATCATTTGTTGTAGAGCTTAAAACCTCCGACGGTGTACCTGCAGGGATAACATAAAAAGTACCTGATTCATTGGACGATCCGTGTAAAATAGCCGAATTTTCTACTAACAATTGAAGACCGCTGGCAGAGGCTCCTACGGATCCTGGCATGTTAATTTCAAGCCCTCTAATTACATAGCTTTTATTTTCTCCAATAATTAGACCTTTGATTAATTCGTCAAAATCATTAGAAACAGCTGATTCTATAGATTTAAGATGCGGAACATCAATTCTCTGCTGACCCAAAAAATTTTGCCGTCTTCTTACGCTCATTTGATACCTTACAACCTATTGGAATTATAAATATACATTATAAAATTTCACTTATACAATAATATCATATATTGTAAAGATTTAGTGCGAAGATTTTTTTCTTGATTTATTAAAAAATAAGTGATAATATGAACTTAGGAGAATAATTATGAATAAACAAAAATTAGAAGAAGATATTAAAAAAAGAAGAATAAATCCTTATATTTCAAATAGTTATACAGATTTACCTAGTGTTAGCGTGAATGATATGGCAAGTTTAAGCGATTTATTGATAGCAATATTTGATAAACAAAAAAACTCTTGTTGCCCAAGTCCAAAAAAATATAAGAACGGCATAGGCAAGATGGTGTTTTGGTCTTGTAAGAGCTGTGGCGCTGATTTAGGAGATATTAATGACTAAAAAGGAATTAATTGAAATGCTTGAAAATTGTCCGGACGATGCCGACGTTTATATTGATAT
>Ga0164292_10003267_pt1 | contig 13280 bp, 12 predicted proteins | sample GEODES117metaG_FD_111486 | JGI IMG/M metagenome (GOLD analysis project Ga0164292, IMG submission 111486) | Eutrophic lake water microbial communities from Lake Mendota, Wisconsin, USA - GEODES117 metaG | ecosystem: Environmental > Aquatic > Freshwater > Lake | place: USA: Lake Mendota... | reverse complement strand
TTTTATAACAAATTCACTTATTGAATTTGCAGTTTGTCTATCTCTTATTGCTTGTATATCATTTACTAAATTTGCTGTAGTTCTTGCTGTTTCTCCTTGCATAGTGAGTGCCGCACCAGTAAGACCTACATTTTCATTGCCTTCTACAAAACCTTCTTGCATAGTTTGCATATTTTGCATAGTTTGCATAGTTTGCATATTTATATTATTATAATTAGATAAAAAACTTCCGCCTATATTAGTAAATCCTTCACTTTGGGCTGCTTCAACTAGTTGATTATTTGAAGCCTGTTGTTCATTATAATTATCAATAGCAACATCAGCACGAGAATTTAGCTCAATAAGCAATGCTCTTTTAGATTTAATATGCTCAATATTAATAGTAATTTTTGCTATAGCATCATTAATATTTATTATGCTATTATCTAAAACATTAACACTATTTTCTATATCAGTAATAACTTGCCTAGCACTAGAAGCAGCGGCCAGAGCATTTTCTCTTTGAGAAACATCAAGACTTGAAACAGAATCATATGTGACACCTAATGGTTTTATAGTAAAAGATTTAATATGTTCTCTATCCTTTCTAAGTGTTTGAGTAGTTGTATTTACTATTCTTTTTTGATATATAGCGGCAAGTCGATTAGTTTTTGTTAAATCATTTATTTTTCCGTTACTATACATTTGACCTACATTTTCACCAGGACCCCAATTATTAGGTTCTCCTCCATTCCAATTAGTAGTATTTGGATTATATGGTGTTCCGTCAACCCATTTCCAATTACTAGTTCTATTAGCTTGTACATTATATGGTGGACCGCCTCCTGAATTATTATTTGGTATTAGAGCATTTGGATGATATAAACCAATATAAAAAGAACCACCGTTTTGAAATCTGGCATTTCCTAATTCTCCTAACATTTTAACCATTTCACCACTATTTTTAAAACAAGCCAATTCTGCTCCTTGTGCTTCGGCACTACTTTTATGTTGTAGCCATGTTAGTCGTGATGGGGCAACATAGTATGTTTTATTTTGTATAACATTATTTTGCACTGAAGGCGGAATAGTTATTTTAGGTGGTGTTCCTGGAGCATTTTTACTTGTATAAAAACTAATACTATCACATAGAGTAAAAGTAGGCATATTTGAATTTGAACTGGAATTTGAAATTTGAATTTGCATTAACCATTCATCATCTGCAAAATCTACATTTTGAATAGTTGTTGGTGATGAATCACCTGTATTAGATATTATTCCTAATGTTTCCTGTGCTTTATTAGAATCTTTATATATAATTCGCATTCCCATAACTCCAAAACTTGTATAATGGACTTCTATTCTAGAAATTTTATTAGAATAATTCCACGTACTAAATGGGTGATTTGCTACCCATGTTTCTAAATTTATTTGTTGTCCATTTATTGTTATTTCCCGTCTTTGCATATTTGTTCTTTGATTCATTAAATCATTTTTAACATTTATGATTGAAGTACGTGATGCTTCTAAACTTTGCTGTTCGCTATCTAGTTTTGCCATACTTTCAGGATCTGTTCCAATATTATTTAGTAGAGTTGCAGTTTGGTCTACTAATTGATTATTAGTTATTAGTAAATTTTCTAAATTATTTAAATCTGTATGATTAATTGCATCAAGAGTGGCTATGGCACTACTATTTGATGTTTCGCATGTAGCTGAAACTGGTTCTGGATTACTCATTATATATTAATTTATATATAATATATAAATTAATATAATATATTATCATAATATATTATCTATTTAACTTTCTTAAAAAAATTAAAAATATTATTATAAAAATACAAGCAAATATTGAGTAAATTATGAAATTTATTTTAGTTGAAGCATTTTTTTTTTCTATATCTTCTAATCTAGCATTATTTAAAATATTATTTTTTCTTAAATTATTTATTTTATTAGTATAATTATATACTAAGGGCGCTCCTTGTGGCGCTCCTTGTAATATTTTACTATTTAATGAAGCATTTAAATCAGTTACTTTTCCTAAAGGGTCAACATATAACATTATATATAAATTGATATTTTATATAAATTGATATTTTATATAAATTGATATTTTATATATAATATTTAATATTTTATATATAATGTTATGCATTATAACATAATAACATTATTTTTAAATTTTACTTTTTAAAATCTTATTTTTACATTTTAACTTTCAATTGGTGTGTTATAATTAATACTATAAATGTAACAATAATTATGTATGCTATTAACAATGTTTCATTTATAAAAATTGATGATTTGTATAAAATAAGTATTATAATAGTTATAATCATTATAAATGCTAAAATTAAATAGCGAATATTATTAACTACAAAATTTTCTGTTTTTGCATCTAATACTCCATCTAAATTTAGAGAGTTTTTAACCATATTATATTTTTTTCTTACATCTTCTAGAAAAGCATCGTCTCTTGCTATAGGTGCTAAAATAGTATTACTTATATCACTATTGTTATACATGTCTGTATACAGCACATTTCTACTAACATCAAATATATCTCTATTTAAAGTATCAAACTTTCTATATAATGCTTTGTCTTGATTAATTAAGTCCAGTGCTATAGCATTATAACATGAATCATAATTAGTAGATAGTGGATTTAAATTTCTTATTTGGTTTCTCTTATTTTCTATACTATATAAATCCGCTAAAACATTTATGCTTTCTGTTAAATAAGGGTCTATATAACTTAAATCGGTTTTATTATATTGATAATAATCTTTATTTATATAACCAGTACCATAATAAGAGCCTGTATTATATGGATTACCAGGAGTGAACATTTTTGAATTACAACTTATTTTAATAGGATTTGAACTGGGTCTAGGTGTAGTTCCTTTATATGTATAACATATATTACTACTTACTGTAAAAACTTGGCAACTATTATCACTACATATTTTTTCACATTCATGTATATTTTTATTATTATAAGGTTGAACTGTTCCTAAATTATAAATATGTGTATTTCTATTTTTACATACATCTACATATTTTCCAACATCAAAATTTTCAACAAAATAATCTGGATCACTATTTTCATTTAAACTATTTGTTATGGTATCTTGAACATATATTTTGTCATTAAAGTACAATAAATATATACTAAATCCTAGTATTACTGTGATAATAAGAGGATTTATATATTTGCTGTGTTTAAAATTTTGAATTAGTCTAATTAAATTATTATTGCTAAAATTATTAGTAAATTTATTTTTACTTTTCATAATATACTTAATATTTTAATATATTTTATTTAATTTTTATAATATATATTCAATAATTAAATAAAATTTGCATTAAAAATATCATAACATTAAAAATATGATAACATTAAAAATTTAATAAAAATGTATAATAAAGTTATTACTAAAACATATAACAAATATAAAGATTCTCTTTTATATATTATAAGGATTAATAGTCCTACTATTAATAATACAAACAAAAAATCAAATAATTTTGTAATATAATTATTCATAGCAGGTTCTATATTTGACTTGCTAGTATTACTATTACTATTAGAATTACTATTAGAATTACATGAATTATTACTATAAGAATTATTTCCTATATTAGCACTACAATGACATGCACTATTTGAACAATTACAGTTAATAGCACTACAATTATTATTAACACATCCTAAATAGTCTTTTGTGTCAACTATTGTATTATATGAGTTTTGGTTTATTTGTTCTTTTTCATTATTTTCTAAAATAATTTTTTTAGAATTCATTAATTTTGTATTTTGATGAATATCTTCATTTAATTCTTCAGAATAAAATATAACTTTATTTTCACTTGCCATAATATTAATTATTCTTAATATTATAATATATTTTATTTGATTATAATATTAACATAAGTCTTAAACTAAAGTTCCGGTTGCAACAATTGGTTTTTTATTTTTAGTAAAATAAAATATAACACTAACAATAAGTAATAGCAATATACTATTTTCTACTATTTTAAATTGAGTTAATAAAGTTGTATCATCTAATTTTCCATTATTTGCTCCACCAGAACCCAATATACTTTTCAGTTCTTGTGTTTTATTAGCAATATTTAAATTTAATGCTCTTAATGTTTCATCATCAAAACTATTTAAATAACTAATTGATGATAAATCAGTTTTTATTGCATCTAAACTATTATAAAATTTTTCATACTCTTGTCTTAAGCTAGTAATTTGTATATCTAAAAGGGTCTCATTATTTGTAGTAGGTCCACATATATAAGTTTTAAAACTATTTACTAAAGGACCACTCTCTTCAAAATTACTATTATCAATTTTAAGTAATCGTTCATAGTATTTTAAACCTGTTGCTTTTGTTATATCTGTTAATTTTCTTTTATAAGCTTCAGGATGGATTAAATCTCTGGCCATTTTAATGTTTTTTTCATTTAATATTGGTTTTTTATAATATGCATAATAGTTGTTTGGTGTATAATATTGATTATCAATTGTATATTTAAAACATAATTTATTTGTTCTATCTTTATTATACATTAAATTATTACAAGGATCAGGTGTTTCACTTTGCGTAATATAAGGGGCGCTGGTAATTTTTGTGTTAAATAAATCATCAAATAGCTGCTGTGTTTTAGCAATTAATGAGTTAGAACCAAATAAAGCTTGGTTTGTATTATCTATTTTTGGAATATAGCAATTTGTAGTAGTATTATTTAAGGTGCTATTTATATCATTAATTAAAAAAAAATCACTATTATTTCTTAAAGATTGGGTTTCACATTCTTTAACACTTTTTACACTTGATTTGTAATAATTATTTCTTAAATGTATTAGAAAACTTGCATCAGAAATTATTGATGCTGGTGGTTTTTGATAACATCCATCATAATTAAAATAATTATTAGAACTCATTATAAACTAATATATTACTATATAATTTATAAAAAAATTTATAAAAAAAATTTATAAAAAAAATTTATAAAAAAAATTATAAATTATAATACATTTGTTTTTTATTTTATATTATTTTTATTTTTAAAATAACTTACAAATTCTATAATAATCAGTGCTAATTGATGTTCGACTATTTCTCTCAATTTTTACAACATCATCGGGTCTAATTCCCATTACTAGCGATACTGGACTAAAATATGAAATATCAGGAATTTGTGATTTGTCGAAAATATTATATTTTTTCATAAATAATTCTTTTTCACTATGTGTTAAAATAGTATGCTTAGGAACTAATACATGCTTTAAAATATTAAACTGTAGCCGTTTAATATTTATTAAGCTTATATAAATATTTTCTGAAACCCAAATATCTTTAATATTTTCTAACATTGTTTCATTTGGTTCGTCTTTTATAATTACCATTAAATCATCCTTTTTTTCTAAAATGGATTCTAAATGAAATAAATCTTCTACTATATCATAAATATTTTGAGGTTTTATAACTTTAGAAATATAATACTTTACATAAATTTTTTTTTTTGTTGTTTCATTTTCCAATAACATATCCAGTTGATTACTTTCCATTAAGATTCCAATTTCTGTAATGCCAAAATCGGAGTATTTTTCAATATTAAATCCGCGCTCGTTTAAAATTTCTAATAAATTTTTGCGCGAATTATAAATACTAATGATAAAACTATTACTATTAGTCATAATTAAGTTATAATAATATAATAGTTTTATTATTTTTAATTTATATCAATTATAATTTAAAATATTTTTATTGTTAAAATATTTTTATTGTTAAAATATTTTTATTGTTAAAATATTTTTATTGTTGATCTATTTTTATTGTTTTCTTTTGTGCGCTACTATTTGTATCTGATTCTTCTTTAATAGTTTCAATAGTTGGACTTGTTGATAATTTTAATAAAGACACTTCTTTATTTTTAGCTTCATCTTGTATGGGTAATTCTTCTATATCTAAAATATCTTCATTTTTAGATTCACTTATTTTTACACTTTTTAAACTAGGTTCTCCTTCTTTATAAAATTCCAAACCCTCGTCTTTTTTATCAGATTCCAAAGAGTCATCTTTTTTATCAGATTCTAAACCCTCATCTTTTGAAGTGCTTAAATTCTCAATATCTAATTCATCATTGTTTACTTCATCTCCTATATTAATAGGTGAATTTTCTTGATTTTCAAAATCCTCGAGATCCTGATATTTTTCAAATTCTTCTTCTGCACGTTTAATAGAATCTATTGTTACTTGACTAAGTCCTTCGTCATCGCTCTCTTCGCCTAATTCTTTGGCCTCTAACTCTTTGGCCTCTAACTCTTTGGCCTCTAATTCTTTGGCTTTTTCTTCATCTTCTTTTATAATTTGCTCTGTTGTTTTCTCTGGTATTTGTACATCTATTAATTGTTTAGTATATTTCTTAGAAAATTCACTTTGTTCTTTTTCTGTTAATTTTGTTAATTTCAAATTTTCTATTGTTTTAGCATAATTCATAGAAGTTAACTGGTCAATATTCTCTTCTGTAATAATACGCATTTGAATATTCATAACTTGTAGTTCGTGCATTAATAATTTAAAACAATAAGGAACACGAACAATACTAAATGATTTTCCATATTTTGAAATAACTTCTAAGTTCATAGAATTTTCAAAATTCTCAGAAAATTTGAGCGGTCCATCGGCAAAAGGACTTATAAAAATATTTTTGGATTCATTATAAATAGCGATTGTTCCAGTAGTATTACATATTGCTATATAATAATCATCGCCACGAGTTAACATTGATTCTTTTAAAAATGCTGTTGCTCCATGTGCAATAATTCCATCGCGTTCCATTTCACCAATACGCAATCCACCATCATTTGCTCTCCCCTGAACAGTTTGTCGTGTTAATGCTGTTCTAGGACCTTGTGCACGATAATTTATTTTATCTTTAACCATATGTTTAAGACGCATATAATAACAAGGTCCAATGAAAAATTCCATATTTAATTGTTCTCCTGATTCTCCACTATACATTATTTCATTTCCAGTAGAGCTGTATCCAATATTTCTCAATAATGTTCCAAATAATGTATGTTTTGGACCTTTATTTACAAATGCTGTACAATCTCCAAATCCTCCATAATGCGCACAAGCTTTTCCCATTAATGTTTCTACTAATTGACCAATAGTCATACGACTTGGAAGTGCGTGAGGATTTATTATTAAATCCGGTCTTATTCCTTCAGCAGTAAATGGCATATTTTCTTCTGGAATTATTAGTCCAACCGTTCCTTTTTGACCGCATCTACTGCAAAATTTATCACCTTGTGCTGGTATTCTTTCTTCCCTTATTCTTACTTTAGCAATTCTAAATCCTTCTTCGCCTTCTGTAATAAATGCTTTGTCTACATAACCCAATTGTCCTTTTTTTGGTGTTATAGAAGCATCTATAAATGTGTCTGCAGTGTTTATATTATTTGTCACCTTTCCTATAACTACTTTTTTATCATCTAGTGGTGTATTTTCTCTAATTAATCCATGTTCATCTAAGTATGAATAATCATAACCGGGTTTTTTGCCAAATACTGTTTTGGATTCAATATTTACAAATTTAGAATCTATATTTGTTCCGGCTACTTTGCTGCTTTCTTCGCGCGCCTCATACATATTAAAATAAGTAGTATTAAACATACCGCGCTTAATAGACCCTTCATTGAATAATATAGAATCTTCAACATTATATCCACCATACGAACCAATAGCAACAATAGCATTTATTCCACAAGTGTGTTCCTCGTTAAAAATATATTTTAAGTAGCGACTTTTTACAAGCGGTATTTGTCCATTATTTAATACAACCCCCATTTTATCAATACGATTTTGATAATTTGAATTATATAAACTGACAGCTTGCTTACTTTGCCCGCAAGAAAAAAGGTCTCTCGGCAATTGATTACTTTCTGGAAATACAATTTGATTACCCATAACACCCAGCAATAATGATGGATGAATTTCACAATGACTAGTAAACTTAGTAATTTGCTCACTATATATTGCTATTAATGATGATTCGGTTTCTGATGTATCTAAATAATCTATTATTCCACCTTTTGCAATTAACTCATCAATAGCATTTACGGGGTCCAACGACTCTGATTTATCATATAAATCACTAAAATTAAAAAATACTTTATTAGATTTAATAAAAGAATTTAAGTCAATTGAAATTTCTTTTTTTTCTTTATTTAATATTTTGAATTTATTAAACCCTATTAATAATTCTCCATAATGAAAATCTTTTGAAATCAATTTATTATAAATAAATTCGCTTTCATAACATAATTTATTATTTTCTAAGTAAAGAACAGGTCTTGTTAATCTGCCTGAATCACTATAAATATAAATAATATCTTCTTTTATTGACCAACTAATACTTGTATATATTGGTATTAAACCAATTCGCCTATATTTTTTTAATAAGTCAATTACTTCAACTGGTTTAGTTACTATTCCAACCCATCCACCATTTACAAAAACTTTGGTACAATGAGCAATATAGTCAATAGTGCATTCGCTTAATAATTCCATAAAAAATACTGTGCGTAATAATTCTATTATTGGTTTTCCAGAATAACCACTTGTTATTAAGCATCCAAGAGACATATGTTTATGTAAACCCACATTTCCACCATCAGGAGTATCAACAGGATCAATAATACCCCATTGTGAAGAATGTAAAAGTCGAGGACCAATAATTTTAGCACTTGAATCTAAAGGTAAATTTAATTTGCGTAAATGAGACATAAAAGAGTTATATGACAGGCGATTCAAATCTTGAACAACTTCGGGTCGTTTTGTATGTTCTTCGGCTCCCCAATTTCCTTTAAATGCTTTTCTGAATCCGTTTTCCAAAACACGTTCTTTAAAATATTCTAAATAGTTATTTTCTATTAAACTAATAAAATCATTTTGATAAATACCTTTTTTATAGTAATATTCTTTATCTATTTTTTGAAAAATATGCTTTTGTTGCAAAGTGTAGTATTCTTTAAATAAATCATAAATAAGTGTTCCTGCTAATTCAACCCGTTTAAATTTAAAACTATCACGGTCTGTTGATTTTTTATCATGTTTATAAACTTGTAGCAATTCTTTTACCATATGTCCTAAAAAGTATGCTTTTTCAATGAATTTATTTTCTCCAATATGTGGTAATAAGTAGTCCATTAATATTTCTAAAATGTGTGCTAATGTTTTACCTTTTGTTAATGTTGCCAAATATTTTAGTGCTACTTCTTGATTAAAAATATTACCAGCATCATGAATAGATGGAATAAATAATGGCATATAATTTTCATATTTTTCTAAATCTAATAAACATGTTTTTATAATTTCTTTATCACTTGTTATACCAAGTGCTCTCATTAATATAAATAATGGTACTGGCTTGCGAACGTTTGGAACATTTACTAAAATTTGATTATTGCTATATTTAGTATCTGGACGCAATATTCTTATACTAAGAGTTCTTATTGGTTTAGAAGCATCTTCTGATACAGAGCGTATTTCTGCCGAGTGACTATATAATTCATTAAAATCGGATTTCACATAAAGCATATTGTCGGCAAATTTTTCTTGACACACAATAACTTTTTCTTTTCCGTCAATAATAAAATACCCACCGCGATCATTTCTACATTCTCCCATATTGAATTTTACAATTGGATCTAAGCCATTTAAAATACATAAATCAGAATTTAACATAATTGGGAATTTTCCTAAATAAATTTTCTCTAATAATGATTTTGTTTCACTGTATTGTCCATCGCTATTCATAATTTTATAAACTACCTCTACATCAACATGAAGAGTTATTGCATAAGTCATATTTCTTAAGCGGGCTTCATTTGGAAACATATAGTGTTCTCGGTTTGTATCATATATTATTGGTTTTCCAAAATAAAGTCGTTTACCATCAATTCCACCTATATATATTTCTGCTCTATAATTATATTCTTTTGTTGTTTCATCTTGTTCTTTTATTATTAAAATTGGATTTTTTTCTTTAAAAATATTGTAAATTTTGTTATTAAAGAAATCATTAAAAGACTCCAAATGATGTTTTACTAATATATTTGGATCATCACTAAAATATTTATCTATAATTAACCAAGCTAATTCCTCGTGATTTATGGAACTAGTTATATTTGCTTCTGTTAATATATCTTCTAGTTGTATTTTACTTTTACTAGTCATTGTAAATATTAGTATTAATTAATACTAATATTTTATATGTTAATATTTTATATGTTAATATTTTATATGTTAATATTTAATAACATATGTATTAAATCATTGAAGGAGATACAGAGTATGTTATAATAATTAATCCTAAAATAACAAATAATAATAATAATGGTAATATTACTAAAAACCAAGATACTTCTTTATATCCCGCTTTACATAGTGAATTTAATATGAAAGTCCAAAATAATATATATAACGCTTTAAATACAAACATCAAAAAGGTATTTGGTATTTCACATTCAAATGCTCCTAAACAATATTTTGTTGTATTGCCAAAATTTTGTATGGCAATAATAATAAATATTAACACTGATATAAATAAATAAACAAAAGCTGGAGAACATAAGTTTTTAAAATCAGCTATATATTTATTAATATATGCCATATTATAATTTATAAATATATAAAAAAATTTCATAAATTATATAAAAAATTTCATAAATTATATAAAAAATCTCATAAATTATATAAAAATCTCATAAATTATATAAAAATTTCATAAATTATATAAAAAATTTCTATTTATTATAAAATATGTGTTGGTTATGAAACATTATGAATTGTAGGATTTGGACCTAATACATGTGTTTCGCCTGTATATGATTTAAGTAAATTACCACCAAAATTTAATGCAGTATCCCTAGCATCTAAAAGTGCTTGCATAGGCGATATTCCGCCACCTTTCATATTGCTTTTTCTAGAGCAACCAATTTGATATCTTTTTCTAAATTTATTATTTAATCTTAATCTTAATCTTTTGGATTTATTTTTTCTCTTATTTTTTCTTCTGGTTATTTTTCTATAACTATTCATTGTATATATAAAAAATATATTAAAATACTTTATTTAAAATATATATTTTAAATAATATTATTCAATGTCAACATGTGTAATCATATGTCTTCTACAGCAACTTTTTTTTAATTGCAAAATATCTAATACCTCTCCTTCCGGAGTTTTATCCATAAACTCTTTGGTTAAATATACCACTTTATTCACTTCCATTGACTTATCTATTTTTCGTTTTTGAACTTCGCGTTGATAATATCTATATTTATTTCCTAATACTTTTCCGCAAGTAAAGCATTTTACGGGAATAATCATATTATAATATAATGTATAAAATATTTATATATTTATTTTTCAATTTTAAAAATAAATTCTTAAATATCTTCAAATATTATTGCTCTATTTAATTTTAAATTATCATAATTTGTAGTTTTTATACTAATTTGATAATAATTTAACAATAATATGCTTAGTATTATTGTTATTAATATAAAAATAATAGCAAATACCAAATTCTTTGGCATTTATTATATGTATTAACTTTATAAATTAAATAAAATTGATAACTATTTTATTATTTTAATTTTTTATTATTAAATATTTAATATTTAAATAATACATTATGGAACATCAAGATTGGAATTCTATTAAACTTAATACACCAGCACTAAAAAATAAAGACACAAATAAAAAACCGCACATTAGTGCAAATAAAGTAAACAAAGTAGAAAAAGTTATTATGAAAGAACCTCTTGGAAAAATTATTGCTCAAGCGCGAGTAATTAATGGAAAAAATCAAAAAGAATTAGCATCTATGATTGGAGTATCACAGCAAATTTTATCTCGGTGGGAAGCAAATAAAGATTTACCTACTAATTCTCAAATTGCATTACTTGAAAAAACTCTTAAAGTGAAACTTCCAAGATGTCAAAAAGTATATGTTGATGAAAATTAAAAATTATTTTATTACAAATTAAAATTATTTTATTACAAATAAAAATTATTTTATTACAAATTAAAATTGAAATATTTTTTTTATAATTTATAATTTATAATTTATAATTTATAATTTATAAAAAATGAATTCTACTAATGCTAATGTTACTGTTAATGTTGAAACTAACATTAATGCCCGTGTTGATTTAAATATTAATATTACTAGAAATTCTAGCACTAGTAAATTGAGACATAATTTTAAATCAAATAGTCGCTCAAATAAAAAACCTGTAGAAAAATCACTTCCAGTAAAAAATGAAAAATTTGAACAAGTATCAATGTTTGACAGATGGGCAGACGGAGTCTAATATATTTAAGTTATAATTAATTGTTGCTTATTTGTTTTTTTTTCTTCGTTTTTTGGTGTGTTTTAATTTTGCTATTTTATTATTTTTCAACTTATTTGTAGCATGTTTCTTTGGTTTTTTATATTTTTTACGCAATGTTTTTTTGCCTTGTCCTAATTTTTTTTCTTTTTCAAGTTTTATTAGTTCTTCTAATTGTTTAAATATTACATCAGTTAAATCAAATTGACTACCGTCGCTTGTTTTTGTAATATTAAATGGCATTGCTAAGTTAATTTCAACAATTTCGGGCAAAAAATCTGTCTCGTTTTTATCTGAATATAAATCATCATCATCCGCAAATTTATCTAAAGCATCATTAAGATGCTTTTCTAAGTTATTTTGAGATAATGTTCTATGTTTTTTTTGTAATTCATCAATTTTACTACTATCTCTCTCATAAAATTTTGTGTATGCATCCTTAAAAGTTTTTATTTTAAATATTTTATTATTATATTTATATGTATAATAACTAAATGTAGCTGTTGTTAATATAATACCTTTAAACTCATCTAAACTTGAAACAACATTTTGATTGTCAATTTTGGAACTTGTATTATGATTTATACAATCATTATAATAATCATAATCTATATTATTTTGTTCAGGTGAAATTTCTTTTTTCTTAGCAACTGCATTAGCTAAAGATTCAGCCAAAGAAGCAACTTCATCTTCTACAGTAAAATAATTACCTTCAATTACTAATGGTTCGCGTTGTTTTTTTTCTTCATAACCATCATTATAGATGACAAAAGGTTTTTCTTTGATGCTCAATGTTGGTTCATATTCCTTTTTTTTATTCCATCTTGTTAAAAATGCACTTCTATAATGCTTACGCGCATTTACTAAATCACCT
>Ga0164292_10003266_pt1 | contig 13282 bp, 11 predicted proteins | sample GEODES117metaG_FD_111486 | JGI IMG/M metagenome (GOLD analysis project Ga0164292, IMG submission 111486) | Eutrophic lake water microbial communities from Lake Mendota, Wisconsin, USA - GEODES117 metaG | ecosystem: Environmental > Aquatic > Freshwater > Lake | place: USA: Lake Mendota... | reverse complement strand
GAATAATAAAAGCACTTAAAACATTCAACAGCCCAACAGTAAAAGCACTTGACGAACCCAAGCCTGAACCAGCAGGAAAATCAGAACTAACCCCTAAATCAACGGAGGAGATTCCATATTTTTGCAAGGCAGACCGAATGATGGGATGCTGAATTTCCTCTACTTTATTTACATACTCGTGTTTTAAATACTTGAGTAAAAATGCATCCCCTTCAAACATGGGTCGTGCCGTTATGTAGATATGCTTATTGATGGCCATCGAGATCACTGCGCCGCCATGTTCGCGATAGAACCAAGGAATGTCTGTTCCACCACCTACGAAACTTGTTCGAAACGGAGTTCTAGAAATTATCATTTAAGATTTCACTCACAACTTCCTCGATTAACCCATGTAGATCCTCATGTTTTAGTATCTGTTTGAAACTCATATTTAAATTGGAAGCACTTTGACGATCTACTTCTGTATCTCCAATAAAGGTGGATTTTCCTAAATCGATAGAATGAGCCGCGGCCAAGTCATGAAACATTCCCACTTTTGGTTTTCGGCAATCACAATCAACCTTGAATTGTGATATTTCTCCTTGAAAACCGACCTGCGGATGATGAGGACAAATCCTAAAATCATCAATAAACGCACTTTCCTTCGCCGCATAACTTTCATACTGGGCTTGCACTGAAAGTACATCGTCAATAGTGATTTGCCCTTTGGCGACACCTGGTTGATTAGTTACGACAAATACTGGAATCCCCAATTCGTTGGCTTTTGAAATTGCTTGGAAATTTGCGGCCGACACTTCTTCCAAAGAAAGCCACCTTCGTGCTGTCCCGCTATTTGGGAAAAGAGTTCCGTCTCTATCCAAGAAGATTGCAGGCCTATGCGATTTTCCCCTTCTGGCGATTGAACCGTTTGTATAATTTTTTCGAAGTGAATTGAGTCGATCTGGCGTACCAGAATCCTTAAAGAAATAAGAGGAATTTAAAGCTAAGACACTAGTTTTCTGAATCAATTCTGGCAGGAAGTTAAGACTGATATCCCCTGAGGTAACGTGGCAAAATTCAGTAAAGCATTCTAAATTGAAGAAGTAGCACCCAGCAGCTGATCGCAAAGGCTGCACCATGTGAGTTGACTGGCGTTTAGGAATAATCTCGGTAATGAGGTCACAGCTATCAGCGAGAACTTTATCTGAGTCAAAGGGATGCAGGTTTGGGTGAACGAGCACAGCAGCATTCGTATTTGAATCATCCCATCGCTTGAGCAAAAAATGATAATTTGCACTGATTGCGACATCTCCCAAAATAACTAAGTAGCGTTCTCGCATTCGAAATGAAACTCCTCTCGTTAGCGCACCTAGGGTGCCTTCGGTTCCGTCATCCAACAACCAGTCGAAATTGAATTCTGACTTATCGATATATTTGCGCTCCAAATACTCGATCACTTGTTCAGCATGTTCACCGAGCAACATAGTTATGTTTACCAAGCCACTCTCTTTCAATTTTTCCAGATGTAGGTCTAGTATCGAATATCCGTCGCTAAGTTCCTGTAGAATCTTCGCTCGTGTACGATCTAGGCTGCGACTTCCCTTGCCCCCAGCAACGATGAACACATGCGGTTTCGGACTTAGTAATTTGATTCTAGGCATGCAAATAGCTCCAAAACCAATCTACAGCTTTTTCGATGGCTGCATCTGAAGCTATAAATGGGAAATCACCTAAATATTGTAAACTTCGGTTTGTATCTAGCTGGTATGAAGGAATGTCACCTGTCCAACCGAATGGAGTATCTCCATATCTAACTATTGGTGATAGCCCGGTTACCCTACAGATAATCTCCACAATCTTACCTACCGAAGTCGAAGAACTTGGGCTTAGATTTATCACCTTAGTACCTAACCATTGATGCGCTATCAATTTCTCTAACGCTTCCACAAGTTCGCTTGCCAAGACATAAGGTTTTTCCTGATTTCCGTCTCCAAGAACTTCAAGAATATTGTTGTTCTGTTTAAGTCGATTTAGTAGGTCGAACACCACGCCATGGGTCTGCCACATTCCCGTAACATTGGGGAATCTCGCAATAAGTAACTTTTCAATACAACCTTGGGCGCTTGCTTGCATCAGCAATTGCTCGCTCGCAAGTTTTGTCCAGCCATATGCAGAGATAGGTGCAGATACATCATCCTCATTGGATTTGCCCTGTGCCATTCCATATATTGCGCTAGATGATGCAAAAACCAATTCTTTTATGTCATTACTGTAGGCGTAATTTATCAGGCTACTTGTTGTTAATAAGGTATTTTTCATGTCAAAACTTGAATTTGCTGCCGAATTTTTAATGTCTGAATTTGCGGCCAGGTGATAAATTTTCTCCGCCTTGAAATTTCTCAAAAATTTATCAAGCACTAATGGGTCGGCAATATCGCCAACTGTAATTTGTACATTTAAAGCTGCATCATCAAGTCGGTTGCCCATACTTAAATTGTCAATCACGGCTATTTCATGATCTTGCTTCGCGAGCATTTCGACCAAATTTGTACCTATAAAACCCGCGCCGCCCAAAATGGCTATTCTCACTTTTTATTTCTCAAGACAATCTACTAACTCACTTTTTTGTAACCGTGATAAATCTTCTCTAATTAAACATGTGGAATTCATCAATTAACCTGATAACCGCTACAGAGGATTCGATTAAACCACTCACCCATCCAAGGAGATAGCTTTACTCTGAGTTGTCCTTGCTTGAGAGAACTTTCAAATAAAAAAGCTATCCCTAAATCGCCTCGCGCAACTTGTTTCGTAATATAAGCAATAAACTCCATTAATAAAGTATAGACCGATAGCTGTGCGACTGAAGGCTCTCCGGAGTAACTTCTCTTGGGAGTTTCTTGGCCTATGGTAGCTTCAGGAGTGCAAGGCTCCAAGAACTTTTGGACACATTACCATCAAACACGTTTCTGCCTGATGTCTATTTCTCTTCGTACATAAGAGGCCAGGTTCGTGCCAAGTAGGAGGTTTCGACAGTATTGCTTAAGGGCATTTATGCAGTGAAAAAATATAACTGAAAAACAATTTAAGAAATTAAAAATTTCGTATAATTATTCCATCTCTGCATTCACCCATAAGAGAGCGCCTGGCCGATTTCAAATCCATCGCATAATTTGGATTGGCTTGAAGAAATTGCTGAACTGCCGTATATGGATTATTTCCCCTGCCCCATGGCCTGTTCGGATAATAGTTCTCTGGCATTTCCTCAACGATGGTGTCTGCGATCATCACAATACTGCCTATAGGAAGCAATGGTGCCAAGGAATTCAGTTCGCTTAATACATGTTCGTGAGAATGATTACTATCGAGGATTAGAAGGCATGGTTCGCTGACATTTTTTATGAAGGTTTTAACACGAATAATGGCAGCATCAGAAGTTGAATCTCCCTCGAATAACTCAATGTCGCCCTCATCTGTCCAACGTTTTAAAGAACCATGTGCGTGTGGGAGAATTTGAATATCAAGTCCAAGCACTCTGGGTACAGTGCCAATCATCGACATTAATGAAGCAGAGAGCACTAAACTCCCACCGCGCGCCACTCCAGTTTCTATTACACGTGTCGGTTTTAGATTCCACATAATTTCCTGTTGCAAGACAATGTCATCAGGGTGGCGGATTATCGGGACACCACACCACTCCCATTGATACCCATAATTGTGTTTGTTGCTCTCAACTACCAGCTCGATCGCGTGGCTTCTTAACAATTCATCAGCCCCTAGTTCTATTCGCCATTTTTCACGGGTATCTTGGAATTCATTAGCATCTGGGATGCTCTGATCATAAGACTTGGCGTTATTCATAACTTCGCCCTCTTTCTTATCGTTTCGTTGATAGCTTTATCTAGATTCGTGTACGTAATGTGGCCAAGAGTCTTCTCAAGTTTTGCCATGTTGGCCTGAACAATACTTGGCTTTTCATTCTGTTCTTGGAAATGCAGTAGATCTGGGCGCCCAAAGATGACAGCAATCTTCGTTCCTAACTCTCGCATTGTGATGCCAACTCCCGTGGCAACATTGAATACACCCGCCTTTTCTGAAACTATTAAGGAGGTCATGATCTGGACTACATCGTCAACATATATAAAGTCGCGGATGTCATTAGGTCTTTGTATTGAGAATTCTTGTCCGGCATTAAGCGTGTCAATCAGCGAGGGAATCAGACGACCAGGGGTCTCATTGTCACCGAACTGGAAAAAAGTTCTAGTCCAAAGAAAAGGTGTGGCTTGGTGCCTTAGAACATTGAGCAGGGCCAATTTCGTCTGACCGTAGATAGATTTTGGAAACTCGGGACCTAATTCGTCAAAGGGCGCTTGAGACGCCCAATCATATTCAGCGCCGGTCCCAGCAACCACAATCTTCTCGCCACCCCATTTATTGAAGGACTCCACCAACTTTTTACTTGAATCAAGCCACGAAATATTTTTTGGTGACGCCCAGAATGTATTCGGTTGGGTTTCCCACGCAAGGTGTATCAAAAGCTCTGGACGAGTCTGCTCAATCAATGAGTCAACATCTTCGTTGAGCAAATCAAATTTAATATAACTCTGGGCGTCATTAGTAACTTTCGTGGCCTCGCTTCTACCAATGCCAACCACATCGAACCCAGCCCTTGAAAGACTTTTGGTCAGTCGAGTCCCAACTTGACCTGATGAGCCGGTTATTAGAACTTTCTTCATAAAATCTTCATCGGCGGGAATTCCTGATCGCGGCCGGACATGACTTCTGGCTCATAAGGCCATGCGATTCGAAGAGTGGGGTCGTTCCAAACTATTCCTTTTGCCGATTCTGGCACGTAGGGGTTGTCCATAAAATAAAGAAGGATTGAATTGGCTTCAAGTGTTAGATAGCCATGCGCAAAACCTTTTGGCACAACAATTCCTTGGTACGTTTCTTTCGGGCCCAATTGGATCGAGATGTGTTTTCCATAGGTCGACGAATCCTTACGCAGGTCAACAACTACGTCAAAAACTGATCCCATGATGCACTGAATAACTTTCGACTCCTCGTGCGGCTCCGTTTGAAAATGAAGCCCTCTAAGCGTTCGAGCTTTGGGGTTGATCGCTGCACTCGCTTGATTTAACTTAATGTGCGTATTGAAGTTTGCTTCCTCCCATATACGAAGAAAACTTCCTCGCTCATCGATAGAGGTTGAGGATAAGATTCCAAACACGCCATTTATATCAAGAGATATCAGTTCCATTCTAAAAGTATTCCAAACTGGGGATTGCTCGCAGAAACTTTACGTTCAACCTTTTTAAATAGTCCAACTGCTGATTTAACTCAACAGCAAGATTCCAAGGCAGTATAAGCAGAACATCCGGTGGATTCTTCTGTAGATAATCTTCGCTCACAATCGGAATGTGAGAGCCTGGCAAATATTTCCCTTGTTTGTGGGGACTTCGGTCAACTACGTAGTCAATACTGCCTGATTTCACGCCCACAAAATTGAGTAATGTGTTTCCTTTTGCGGCTGCACCGTAAGCTGCCACAGTCTTCCCACTTTTTTTAATCCGTTCTAACTCTTCGAGTAGCTCCGATTTTACTTGCTGTGAACTACTCTGCACTTTTAAAGCTACCTTATCTAACCTTGGATCATGGACATTTTCCTTATTTATGCAGTTTTTAACTGAAGCATCTTCTTTCCATTTAGAATTTGTTCTGCAAACAAATATTCGCAGAGAGCCCCCATGAGTATCTAGTTCCTCAACATTGAAGATCCTCAACCCGTGTTTAGCAAAGATTGGAACGAGGGATATGACATTCAAGTATGAGTAGTGCTCATGATAAATGGTGTCGAATTGATTAAGTAATATCAGATTCAACAAGTGCGGGAATTCGAATGTAGCAACTCCCTCATCCGAAAGTAACACTTCAAATCCCGATACAAAGTCATGGATATCTGGCACGTGTGCTAGAACGTTATTTGCTATCATCAACCTCGATTTGGCATTTTGTTCCAACAATTTTTTCGCGGTGTCATGCCCAAAAAACTCAACCACCGTTGGAATATCACGCTCTTGTTCTGCCACCTTTGCAACTTCGGCTGCGGGCTCAATTCCAAGAACAGGTATTCCGGCACCCCGAAAATACTGGAGTAAGTAGCCGTCATTGCTAGCTACCTCAACTACTAGATCATCTTCCATTAATCCCAATTTCTCAATCATTTTTGTTGCGTACTTCTGAGAATGCGCAAGCCATGATTTCGAATAAGAGGAGTAGTAGGTGTAATTTTCTGGGAAAAGAGTCTCCCGTGAAGAAATCTCGGGCAACTGCACAAGTCCACAATAATCACAGGCACGCGTATGAAGCGGGAAAAATTCCTCTTTCTTGCCCAATTGTTCCAAAGTCAGGAGGTTGTTTGCGATAGGACTTTCACCAAGATCAATGAAAGTCTTAGTTAGCAAGGAACCACATCCACGACAATTCACTTATTTTGAGTCCATTTCCTTCAGAAAGTTATTTGGTGCACGTTAGAGATCATATCAATGAGATTATGGAAAATTGCCATGCAGGAATGGGTTTACGAAAAATAGTTTGGAATTCAAAGTTTTTCACAAGTGAAAATAAAATGCAGCCTTCATTTCCACGGCAATCCTGTAAACCCGAGACTTCCTGAAGGATCGCTCATTCAGGTACCTTCAAGTCTTAAAATCTATTTATGATGTGTGTCTATTGATAGAAGTGAACGGCTCAATAAGGCATGTAAGAGATTGTTTTAGAGCTTTCGAGCTCTTGCCACAATTCCATTACCACCTTCGAAACACTCAATGTTGATTAAGTCTAGTTTCTCTAACTGCCTAGAGATTTGTTTGACACTTCTTCGATGCTTGTACCAATCAGTCAGGCTATCAAAAGTGTCCAATATGCTCCACTCATCTTTAAATTCATTTGGTAATTCAGGAATCTCATTATCAAAAAAGACCACAGGGAAGATTATATTCAATGCCTTTCTGTAAAGCCTGTTCACAGATTTCAAATAAAATGGCTTAGCGGAGTTATACATTTTCCTTGAAACACTCAACGCTTTTTCGTGAGGTAGCCTTTTCATTATCGCTCGGGCGATTGGCGCTGTCCGGAAATACCAGCTCAGAGATTTTCCATAATGGTCAATTATCAACCACCCACCGGGCGCGACGAAGTTAGTCAATTGCTCGATTGTTTTTTCAGGATTAGGGGTATGTTGAATTACACCTAAACAAAAAACAATATTAAAAGTGTCAGGCTTAAAAGGCAGATAAGCAACGTCAGCCTGAATTACTGAATGTTCGCTAGATATGGGAAAATTCGCTTTATTGATATCGACTGCGAGGCTTATGTCGGTCGAGCAGACTTTGGCACCTTTGTTTAGCAACACTTCTGTAAAACGGCCTGCGCCACATCCAACTTCTAGAACTGTCGAGCCAGGCAAAAGATCCCAAACTTCTGCACCAAATGCCTCAATAACCCGTTTTTTAGTTATAGATGTTTTGGTTTGGGAATCAAACTGAGTTTTAGCAAAAATTCGCCACTGAAATCCAAACGCACCGGAGTAACCTTCATCAGTGAATCGTGGGATCCCAGAAATTATCGGGAAAGCGTGGTTTTGACCACAGTTTAGTTGATCCTCAACGAGAGCTAGAGCTAATTTGTGAGTTGGACAAAGTAGTTCATCTAAAGAATTTTCCACAGCTTAAACGTACAGCAACCTTCTTCATGGTTCAAATAAGGCTCCAAACCATAAATCCTCAAGCGCTTATCGATGCCAAACTTCACAAGTGTCCAGCTCGAAAAGACTTTTGGGCTCTGGGTCTCATGGTTCATTTGAATTATTTCGAAGGACATTCACTTTCCTGCGAGTTATTTAATCGATTAATATGAGTTAAAAGTTTTAAACCTTCGGGAGAGACGCTTACCAAATCAGCTTGACATTAGGAATTCAATATCAGACCGACACGCATCTAATGGGCTAATCGATTTATTTAGCACTTTGTCCCACCACTCAATAGTTGCAACAACTGATTCTTCCTGCCCCCAGCGAGAATTCCAATTCAGAATATCTCTAGCAACTTTCGAGTCTAATTGTAAAGAAATTGCTTCAATGTTTTCACTTCGCGAACCATCCAAATATTCAACTGAAGTTGGTAAAGGCCAATTTGCGCTGCCTATCTCAACGATTTCCTGAACCGAAAGACTTCGTGAATCAGGACCAAAATTCAATGTTTTAATCATGGTTCCGCTAAGAATCGCCTCTAGAGCCATCACGTAGCCTCGAAGTGGATCTAGTACGTGTTGCCACGGGCGAGTGCTTAGGGGATTGCGAATGGGAACTACACTCTGTGTTGAAAACCCACGTATGAGTTCAGGGACTATGCGATTTTCTGCCCAATCGCCACCACCAATTACGTTCCCGGCGCGAACTGAAATAACTTTTGGACCCCCCGATACTTTGGAGATCTGCTGCCAAGCAGCCACAACAGCTTCAGTCCCCACTTTGCTTGCGCTATAGGGATCTTTACCCGCCAATGGATCTGACTCAATAAACGCATTTCCAGAATTATTATTCCTGTAAACCTTATCCGTGGTCACGACAACAACGGCTTGTACCGAATCTGTCTTAAACGAAGCTTCAAGCACATTTGCGGTGCCCATCACGTTAGTTTCAAATGTTTCTCGTGGCGTCCTGTACGACTCAAGGACAAGCGGTTGTGCAGCCATATGTATTACAGCTGATGGCCGATGTGCAGCTATGAATTGCTGCAACGAATCAAAATCTCGAATGTCAAGGAATGACTCGGTTATCACATTTATACGCTGCGCTCTGGCAAATAGAGAATCAAGTTCAGGGGGAAGCGATAGCCCAATAACCGGTACATTCAAGTGTTCAAGCAAAAAGGTCAGCCAACTACCCTTAAATCCGGTATGCCCAGTTACAAGTATCGGGCCAGATAATTCACGTAGGCGTTTGCCTAAGGTTAAATCCATTGTTAAACAGTAGTCCTCTCTTATGAATTACCCAATCAATCGATGCTTCAAGATGAATTAGCCAATACCATACCGCTATGAAGGTCATCATCCTTGCCGGCGGCCTAGGAACGCGACTTTCGGAAGAGACCGAGCACAGACCAAAGCCAATGGTCTTGATCGACGACAAGCCAATACTCTGGCACATAATGAACTCCTTTTCTCAACAGGGCGTTGACGAGTTTATTCTCGCGTTGGGTTATAAAAGTGATGTGATTAAACGTTGGCTTCTAGACCTTAATGATTTAGACGGTGATATCACGATTGAGACATCGAATAGAAAAGTTCATCATCGTGAAAAAAGTGAGCAGAATGCATGGACGGTTACGGCCCTAGAAACCGGATTGACAACTCAAACTGGTGGCCGAATAGCACAGTGCATGAAAGCTTTTCCTGGAGAGCGAGTCATTGCTACTTACGGTGATGGTCTTGCAAATGTTTCAATTAAAAGCCTTCTTGAATTTCACGAGGCACATGGAAAGTTAGCGACCGTTACTGCGGTACGTCCTCCTGCGCGTTTCGGTCACTTACACATCGAAGGGTCGCAGGTAACGCACTTTGGCGAGAAGACGCAGTCAGATGCAGGTTGGATTAATGGTGGATATTTTGTTCTTGAACCGGAAGTTGCCGATTTTGTTTTCCACGCTGACGAGCCTTTTGAAACTGGCGCCCTTCCAAGACTTGTTGAGAAAAATCAACTTATGGCCTTTCATCATTATGATTTTTGGCAACCTATGGACACGCTTCGCGAGAAAAATGAACTCTCAGTGATGGCTAAGGAATCTCCACCACCATGGTTGAGAATTAATAACACGCCGCGAAAGTAACACTAAATGTCGCTGGGATTATTGTGCTCATTGCCCCACGCCCATGCGAGCGTTTGTGCCGCGCTAAAGATAAAACTAGCAAGCTTTTTAGATAAGTGAATCGACCAGCCGGCATTGGCATTAGTGGCCAAAGTTCTTGCAGCGAGGACTATACCTCCGATAAGTGGAATTGCAATTGTTAATGATGTAAATGTGAGAATTGATTTTAGTTACATAACTTCCCAAACCACGTTACCAGATAAAAGTGTTAAATACATCTGAGAATAGTGAGAGACTTGCGGAGTGAGTATCTGGACATCTAACTGCACCGCCGAAGTAATGCGCGAAACAGCGGCGAAATTAATGTCTGGTGCGTTGGTAGCCTTTCCAACCGAAACTGTTTATGGCTTAGGGGCAGATGCAACGAATGCTGCAGCCGTCGCTCGTATTTACAAAGTTAAAGGTCGACCTTCAGATCATCCGCTAATTGTTCATATTGCTGACCTTAAATATCTAGACCAATGGATCTCTGATATTCCCGAATATGGAATCGCTCTCGCGCGTAATTTTTGGCCTGGTCCAATGACGCTAATTTTGATGCGTAGTAAATTAGCTAGAGATTTCATAACTGGTGGGCAAGACACAGTTGGTATTCGTATTCCGGATAATTCACTCGCGCTTGGATTGCTAGAAGCGTTTCATAAGTTAGGTGGTGCAGGCATAGCCGCGCCGAGCGCCAATAGATTTGGTCAAGTTTCACCAACATCAGCCGAAGCAGTTAAAGAAGAGCTTGGTGATTATTTATCAGATTCAGATCTAGTTCTCGACGGTGGTCCCTCTGAAGTTGGTCTAGAGTCCACGATCATTGATTGCACTGAGGAACAGCCAAGGATTCTTCGCCCCGGCGCTATAACAGTTTCTATGATTGAAGAAGTAATCGGAATAGACGTATCAAAGTCTGTTGATCAAGAATCAGATGAATTCAAACAAGAGGTTGTTCGAGTTAGTGGCTCGCTAGAAAATCATTATGCACCTAAGGCCAAAGTGTACTTAGACCAACAACCCGTTGTTGGCTCTGGCTTTATTGCACTTGAAGAAATTGAAACTCCAGATGACGTGATTCGCTTGGCTGCACCTAAAACGGTTGAAGAATTTGCGCGATTTCTGTATTCAGCCCTTCGCGAAGGTGATCACCAGAATCTTGACTCTATTTATATTGCTCAACCGACTGGCGATGGCCTCGCGATAGCCATTAGAGACCGTTTATCGCGTTCAGCAAAGGGCAGATAATCCGCTACTATTTCGCTCTTGCTTGGTGTCAGCGTAAATCTGGCGCTTAATCGTAAGGTACAAGTAAGTGGGGCCTATAGCTCAGTCGGTAGAGCAACGGACTTTTAATCCGTGGGTCGACGGTTCGAGCCCGTCTGGGCCCACTTTTCTCCAAAACTCGCTCTGTTTATAGAGGACTCAAGCTCTAAATCCCCGGATTCTGCCCCCAAACCCTTATCCTTTACTTGAGCCTTTTAAGGTCTCATGCTCGACCCTGCTTTCATTAGCCTGGTTTACGCTTAGAATTAGCGGCCATGGCCTTCGGCGCAAGCCCTTCCCCCAACAAAATCACGGGCAACAGTGCCCTAAACTGACCAAATGGCTCTAAGCCCTTTCTCAGAGTGATCAATTATGGTTACCCCTGAGCGTGGCCGGTGATATTTAGTAAAAAAAGTTTCTGAATGGGCACGACATTTGGCCCCCTCAGGTGTCTTAACTAGTAGAGGCAAGACGTTGTCTCTAGATAAGCGGGAATTAAAATGGCAATTCTAAAGTCGAAGGCAGCGAAAGCAGCTGCAACGACCCTTGCCGACGCCGCAACCAGCGTGACTCCAGCCCTCCCAGTCGTGCCCCGCACAGCTTCATCTGACTGGTCAATTGCTGATCTAAGCGCGATCTACACCGAATACCGCACCTCCCTTGTATCTCAAGCCCGCCGTATGTTGCGCGATGAGACTGATGCCAACGAAGTTGTCCAGGAAGCCTTCTTAAAGTTCATGTTGGCTGCCCCAGATTTAGATACAACAGAGCGTGCTGTTGCCTACCTTCGCGCCTCAGTTAATAACTTAGCTCTTAACGTTATTCGTGCCCGTGGCGATCGCCCTAACTTGGTTGCACTCGATGCTGACACAACCCAAGAGCGTCTAGATGCAATCGCTAACGAAAACCACGTTGATATCGATACCACTATTACAGCAGCTGAAGATGCCGCGATTATCCGCGAAGCACTTTCACGTTTAACTTCAGATCAGCGCACAGCGCTTGTCATGTGGGAAATGGAAGGCCGCTCAACTGAGGAAATCGCAGCTGCCCTTAACACCACACCTGCGAATGTTCGCCACGTTGTGGCACGTGCTCGTCAATCAATGGTTCGAGTTCTTTCTGAGTGGATTGTTGACGAGACCACCGGTGCGACAGCACTTGATTCACTTTCAAATACTTATAAGAAGGCTGCCGAACTTGCGCAGAAATCTTCTAAGGTTGCACTCTCTCTAATTTTGGTTGTTACCGCATTCCTTGGTTTCAACTCAATGACTGGCCGCGAAGGCGCACTAACACCGGTTGCAACACAGCAAGATGTTGTCGCAACAGCCCCACAAGTTTCAACACCAGTAACTGTTCCTTCAGCTGCTGCAAGCGCAAGCGCAAGCGCAAGCACTTCAGCTTCTGCGACTCCAGCTTCTGCGACTCCAGCTCTTGAAACTCAAGCCAAGAAGTCTTTTGGCATGGTGGCCGGTGTTGATATTAAGACTGGCAAGTTAACTTTTGCTGGCCTTGATAAAGACGGTATTCCAACAGGTTTCACAGTGACTGATTCCAGCAAAGTAGTTGGCAAGTTGTTCCTTAATAAGAACGCGGTTCCAACTATGACTGAAAGCGGCATGATTCTTAGCGTTCCAGCTATTACCGCTAATAACGCAACTGGCCCAAATGTCTTGATTTCACAAACAATCAAGGTTGATGGCACTGGTACTACCTACGAAGGTTCTCCTTCAGTTGGTATCGCTGGCAACTGGACTCCACTAAACCTTAGCTCTTCTAACACAGTTATCGATCGCCTAAGCAACGGGAACTACTTAGTGACTTCAACCATGACTGTTGAGTCAGTAGTTGATAGTGATTTCATAATTCCAATTGGTGTTCGTGGTTATGACTTAACTGCAGCCCCAAAGACGATTACAACTCGCTTGGTATTAAACCCAGGTAAGACTCAAATTTTGGCTCAAGCAATTTTTATCTCTGAGCCACTAACAGCGAAGGCGACCAAATAATGAGCCGCTACGCAATTAAGTTTCCCTTCCGCGTCCGGATACACGGTGGGGAATTTGATGAATCAGCACGTGCGATTCATCGAGAGGATGGCCTAAAAACTATCCAAGCCGAATCAG
>Ga0164292_10003265_pt1 | contig 13283 bp, 12 predicted proteins | sample GEODES117metaG_FD_111486 | JGI IMG/M metagenome (GOLD analysis project Ga0164292, IMG submission 111486) | Eutrophic lake water microbial communities from Lake Mendota, Wisconsin, USA - GEODES117 metaG | ecosystem: Environmental > Aquatic > Freshwater > Lake | place: USA: Lake Mendota... | reverse complement strand
TGATGTGGCTTGTCGTTTGAAAGACATCCATAATTTATTTTTAGATACAGGCGTAAGTACCGACAGCTATGCCATTATCGAATTAGGTATGGTAGATGATATCATTAAAGATAAAGACAATAGCCGTCGAAGAATGTTAGAACAAGCGGCAGGTATTACTATTTACAAAACAAGAAAGAAAGAAGCGAAGAATAAATTAGATGCGACAGAACAAGATTTAGCGCGTATTGAAGATTTATTATTTGAAATTAATAATCAGCTTAAAACTTTAGAGAACCAAGCTAAAAAAGCAGAAAAGTATTTTGAAATCAAAAAAGATTACAAAGACACTGCCATTGAGCTTGCGAAGGCCTCTTTAGAAGGTTTTAATATTAGCTATAAAGAGCTAAATGATCAACAAGAAGCAGAGACAGATAAGAAATTTCAATTAGAAGCCGCTATTGCTTTGGAAGAAGCAGCTTTAGAGCAGGAGCGTGTGGTTTTTATTGAAAAAGAGAAAGGCTTGCAGTCTTTACAACATCAATTCAACGATAGTTTATCTACACTCAGAACCAAAGAGAATGATAAAAACTTAGCGGCTCAACGTTTAGATTATCTAAATGATAAAGAAGCAAGCTTACAAGAGTTTTTATTAAAAGCGGAAGGGCAATTAAAAACCATTGGCGATTCTATCGAGTATACTAAACTACAAGTAGTAGAGGAGGAAAAAATATACCAAGATTTTAAATCAAGAGTTGATCAATCTCAAACAGCTCTAACTGAAAAAAGAGATTCATTCGATAGTCAAAGATCTATCTTAGATAATTTACGTCAGTCTTATCAACAAATTCAAAGAAATCAATTTGATGCGGAAAAGAAAGTAGCGGTATCGGATACCTCTATTCAAAACGTACAAAGATCTCATCAACAATTAGAAGAAGAGCAAAATCATAGAGTAGGACAAATTGCTGATATCAGTTCTCAGTTAACTACCAAAGAAGCCGATTTAGAAACAAAGAAAGCGCATTTAGCTGCATTGCAAATTCAACATGATAATGCAAGAGCCAGTATTTTTGAAACACAGGAACAATTAGAAATTCTAAGATCTGAACTAGCAGAACAAACTAGAAAATTAGATGCTAAGAAAAACGAATACGATTTATTAAAGAGCTTAGTGGATTCTATGGAAGGTTATCCAGAGAGTGTGAAATTCTTACATAAGAATACAGGCTGGAATCATCAAGCGCCTATTTTATCTGATATCTTATATGTAAAAGAAGCCTACCGTGCAGCGGTGGAGAATGTACTTGAGCCTTATTTAAACTATTATGTAGTCAACGATTTAAAAGAGGGTATGCAGGCTGTGCAATTATTGGATGACAATAAAAAAGGCAAGGCCAACTTCTTCTTATTAGACCAATTAAATGGCGCTTCAGCGAATGCAGCACCAGCTAATACTATTGCTGCTTTATCGGTTATAGAAATAGATAGTAAGTATAGCGCTTTAGCGAATCATTTATTAGGCAATGTATTTATTGCTGAAAATGAGTCCGCTTTATCGGGTGACTATGCAGGTATTATCTTAGAAAAAACAGGTAAGTATGTAAGAGGCAAGTATACATTAACGGGAGGTAGCGTAGGCTTATTTGAAGGAAAGAAAATTGGACGTGCCAAGAATTTAGAAAAATTATTGGAAGATATTCAAGCACAAGAAAAAGTAGTGAACGAATTAAAAGCTACCATTCAAACTCAACATAATTCTGTCTTACAGTTTAATGAGCTTTTGAAAGAAAATGAAATTCGTGCTACCGAACAAGCCGTGAATACTTTAATCAACGAAGTATTTGCCAATAAGAACAGATTAGAGAACTTACAATTAGCACAGTCTGCTGCTATTGTTAAGTTAAAAGAGTTTGAAGATAAGATTACGGAAGAACATACCGCTATTGCAGATACAAGAATTGCTTTAGAGGCCCTGAATGTATCTTTGCAAGAAACTCAGTCTAAATTAAATGATGTAGAATTAGCCTATCAAGCAGCGGAGCAAGCTTATCATTTAGCATCTGGTGAGTTCAATGAAATGAATTTACAGTTAACGAAGCAGTACAGCAAAATTGAGGCATTGCAACAAGAGGTTCTATTTAAGGAAAATCAATTAAATGATTTACATGCTCAAATACAAACCAATAGTGTTCAATTAACAGAAGCAAGTGCAGCTATAGTGGAAAGCCGTGCCGAGTTAGCGCAATTAGAAGAAGACTTGGTTAAATTATTAAAGACTAAGGAAGAAGAAGAGTCAATATTAAACGAAGCAGATCAGGCCTATTATAATTTAAGAAACGTCTTACAAGAAAAAGAGAGTGCCTTAAGAATGCAGATTAAGTCTAAAGAATTAATCGATCAATTAATCAATGAAATCAAAGACCAACTGAATAATTTAAAATTACAGTTGTCTGGTATGAAAGAAAGATTAAACGTAGAGTTTAAAGTTGAATTAGAAGAAATCTTAGACGAAGGCAGGGCTACTGAAATCTCATTAGATGAATTACAAGCCAGCGCCGATAGAATGAAGAAGCGTTTGGAGAATATGGGTGAGGTGAACCCAACAGCCATTGAAGCCTATACGGAAATGAAAAAGCGTTATGATTTCATCTTAGAACAAAAGAATGACTTAGTGACTGCCAAGGAAAGCTTAATGCTTACTATTCAAGAAGTAGAAGCTACAGCCAATAAAGCCTTCTTAGAAACTTATAATCAAGCTAGAGAAAACTTCCAAAAGGTATTTAAAGCCTTGTTTACAGAAGAAGACTCTTGTGACTTAATATTAGTAGATCCTGAAAACTTAGCCGACACTGCAGTGGAAATTGTAGCTCGACCTAAGGGTAAGAAACCTTCTTCTATTAGTCAATTAAGTGGAGGAGAGAGAACTTTAACAGCGACTGCTATGTTGTTTGCCATTTATTTAATCAAGCCAGCACCTTTCTGTATTTTGGATGAGGTAGATGCGCCATTAGATGATGCCAACGTAGGTAAGTTCACACAAATGATTCAGAAATTTAGCGATAAATCTCAATTCATTATTGTAACCCACAATAAGCAAACCATGAGTGCTGTGGATGTAATATATGGTGTGACTATGCAGGAGCCTGGTGTAAGTAAACTAGTTCCTGTTGACTTTAGAAGTTTGAGTAACTAATATATTTTATAAATTCGCTTTAAGAGTCCTTGGTAGTAATACTAGGGGCTCTTTTAATTTAGAACCTTTTTTGAATGATCAAGTCTGCAGTCATATTATTTCTTACCTGTTTTTTATTATACCTACCATTTAGTAGGGTGCCAGATTATTTCGATAGTGAAACAGCACCTGGTATTATTATAAAGGAGGGTTCGGGGCCTGGGGCTAAGATAATGGCCGTTTATTCTGAATATGGTAAAGAATATAAGATTGAATTAGATAGTGCGCAGTATGCTTCTAAAATAGGAGAGAAGCTGGAATTAATCTATGAGTTAAGCAACCCTCAAAAAGCGGTGGTGAATAAATTCTGGGGCTATTGGTTAATTCCTATTGAATTGGCTTGGTCTTTTGGAGGATTCGCTGCACTACTAGCCATTGCCTATGCCACCACGCATAAACCACATCCATCTGCCATCGCCGAGCAATTAAAGTCTGAAGATTCGCCGAAGAAAAAGTATCAATAACGCTGAATTGAACTTGAAAAAATATGGAATAAAGAATAAATGCTATATCGAACGAACTTTGTGAGCGAAGCGATCAGAGAGTGAGATATAGGTGTTTATTCTATTAAATATTTTTTAAAAGAAAATTTTGAAAGAAATTTATTAGCGCTTCAGCAGTCGTTTAATTTCTTTATCGACATCACGCGATTTAATCGTCTCACGCTTATCAAATTCTTTTTTACCCTTACCTACACCAATTTCAACTTTAGCAAAACGCTTTTCATTAAAGAATATACGCAAGGGGATAATAGAGTATCCTTTTTCTTTAACCTTGGTTTCTAATTTATCTAATTCTCTTTTTTGCAATAATAATTTACGGTCATGCACTTCAATATGGTTGTTGGCATTTCCATGGGTATAGGCATTGATAAATAATCCGCGTACCCATAATTCGCCTTTATCAAACATACAGAACGAGTCATTGAAACTTACCTTGCCTTCTCTAATGGATTTTACCTCTGTACCTAGCAATACAATGCCTGCCTCATATTTGTCTTCTATGTGGTAATTGAAATAGGCCTGCCTATTATTCAACTCTTTAGCTTGTATGGGTTTCGCTTTGGCCATAAAAAATCCCGGAACTGATATAGTGCCGGGAAACAAAAATAGGATTAAATATTGACTTCCTAAATGGATTCTAATAAGCTTAGTGCTTAAATAAGTAAGCCACTTCGGATAATTTATTTTTTAAGTCTTTTCTATCAATGATAAAGTCTAAAAAGCCATGTTCTAATAAAAATTCACTGCGTTGAAAGCCTGGAGGTAAATCTTTTTTAATGGTCTCTTTAATGACACGCGGACCCGCAAAACCAATTAAGGCACCTGGCTCTGCAATATTGATATCGCCCAACATTCCAAAGCTTGCAGAAATGCCACCGAAAGTAGGGTCGGTTAACATAGATATAAAAGGAAGTTTTGCATCACTTAGTTGAGAAAGTTTGCCGCTGGTTTTTGCTAATTGCATTAAGCTAAAAGCACTTTCCATCATACGGGCACCACCACTTTTACTAATCACTAAATAGGGTAGTTTATGTTCTATGCAATAGTCAACAGCTCTACTAAATTTCTCTCCCATCACACTGCCTAATGAACCTCCAATAAATTCAAAGTCCATACAAGCTACCACCATTTCTTCTCCATTTACTTTTCCTACTGCTACACGCATGGAGTCTTTTAAGTCGGTTTTGGCGTGAATTTCGTCTAGTCTTTTTTGATAATTTTTTAAGTCTGTAAAGTTGAGTGCATCTTTACTTTTTATATTATCAAAAAGTTCTGTGAACTCTGCTTCATCAAATAAAATATCAAAATATTCGTCACTTCCAATTCTATGATGAAAATTACATTTAGAACAAATGAATAAGCTTTCTTTTAATTCAGAGCTTGTACAAATATGATTACAAGATGGGCACTTCGTCCAAAGACCTTCAGGTGTCTCTTTTTTATCTGCAGTAGAAGTAGTAATACCTTTTCTAATTCTTTTAAACCATCTTGATTTACTAGCTTCAGAAGCAGCGGTTTCTTCACCTGTTAAGTTTACTTCAATATCTTCTTCTCTATTTCTCATAATTCTTTTCTATTTCAAATAGTTAAGTAATCTTTTTTAGTTCTTATGAAGTTATAAAAAAATAAACAGCCACCCATTCAAATAAATTGGCAGCTGTGTTAAAATTTTGTTTAAGCGTTTCTATTAATGCAGTTTAAGTCATCAAAAGCCACTTCTAATCTTTGAATAAAGGATTCTTCTCCTTTTCTTAACCAAACCCTTGGGTCATAATACTTCTTATTAGGCTTGTCAGCTCCCTCAGGGTTGCCTAATTGTGCTTGTAAGAAGGCCTCATTCTTTTTGTAATAGTGTAAAATTCCTTCCCAGAAAGCCCATTGTAAATCGGTGTCTAAATTCATTTTAATCGCACCGTATCCAATCGCTTCTCTAATTTGATTTTGTGGTGAACCAGATCCGCCATGAAAAACAAAATAAACAGGCTTCTCTGCTGTGTTTAATTTCTTTTGAATATGTACTTGGCTATTATTTAAAATGTCTGGTCTTAATTCAACATTACCTGGTTTGTATACACCATGCACGTTACCAAAAGCAGCAGCTACTGTAAATAAATTACCCACTTTACTTAATTCAGTATAAGCGTATTCAACGTGTTCTGGTTGCGTATATAATTTATCATTATCAACATTGCTATTATCAACACCATCTTCTTCACCACCTGTTACACCTAATTCAATTTCAATGCTCATTCCAAGAGGTGCCATTCTTTTATAAAATTCTACAGAAGTTTGAATATTCTCTTCTAAACTTTCTTCAGATAAATCCAACATATGTGAACTGAATAAAGGTTGACCTTTTTCTTTTTTATATTGTTCACCTGCGTCTATTAAAGCACTAATCCATGGCAACCATTTTTTAGAAGCGTGATCAGTATGTAAAATAACAGGCACATTATAAAACTTGGCTACTTGGTGCACATGTAAGGCACCTGCAATTGCTCCTTGAATATTGGCTTGTAGATTATCGTTAGGCATTCCTTTACCTGCGATGAATTGAGCACCGCCATTAGAAAATTGAATAATAATAGGAGAGTTTACTTTAGCAGCGGTTTCAATAGCTGCATTAATAGTGTCGGTTCCAGTGGTATTGACTGCTGGAATGGCAAACTTATTTGCTTTCGCATCGTTGTATAATGTCTCTAATTCTTTACCAAACAAAACCCCTGCTCTGTACTTGCTCATAGTTTAATTATTGAGTGGCAAATATACAATTTATGGCCCAAACGCATGTTAGCCAAAGCCTTCGTTTTAGGGTAAAATAATCCACAAAAAAGGGAAGAATACACAGATTTTTAACTGAAAATCAAGAAATTAAAGAAAACCTTTACTTTTCATCCATTCGTCATTATAGACCTTGCCTACATACCTACTTCCATGGTCATGTAAAATACATACCACAAGATCTGTTGGCTTTAATTTATCTTTTAATTGTAGTAATCCTAAAATGCAAGAACCTGCACTGTAACCGCAGAATAATCCTTCTTCTTTTGCTAATCGACGGGTCATTAAAGCACCTTCTTTATCAGCTACTTGTTCAAAATGATCAATAACAGACATATCATAGTTGGCTGGAATAAAATCTTCCCCAAAGCCTTCTGCAATATAGGGTTGAACATAATTATGATCTTCAATGCCTGTTTTATAAAAATGTGTAAGTAATGAACCGATAGGATCAATGGCCCATACTTGAATATTAGGATTCTTTTCTTTTAAATATTTAGCAGTTCCAGTGATAGTGCCACCTGTTCCTGCTGTACAAACTAAATGTGTAATTTTTCCTTCAGTTTGCTCCCAAATTTCTGGCCCTGTACTTTCATAATGGGCTTGACGGTTGGCAAGGTTATCATATTGATTAAAGAAAAAAGAATTCGGTGTTTCGGCTGCTATTTTTCTGGCAACAGAATAATAACTTTTTGGATCCTCAGGGGCAACATTGGTAGGACATACAATGACTTCCGCACCTACTGCTCTTAAGATGTCCATCTTTTCTTTACTTTGTTTGTCGGTGGTGGTGAATATGCATTTATATCCTTTCACAATGGCTACTAATGCAAGTCCCATTCCAGTATTACCACTAGTACATTCAATAATCGTACCACCTGGTTTTAGTTTTCCTTCCGCTTCCGCTACTTCTACCATTTTCAAAGCCATTCTATCTTTAATAGAATTACCTGGGTTAAAATAATCCACTTTAGCAAGTACAGTCGCAGGAATCTCGCTCGTAATTTTATTTAAACGAATCATTGGCGTATTGCCGATTGTTTCTAAAATATTATTTAACCACATGTACTTTTCACTTTATTGATAAAGTAAAAATAAACTAATTAATAAGAAACTGGGAATAAAGAAATGCAGAAGTTTTTAACGAAAATAGGGGATGATAAGTAGAAAACTGAATAAGAGTAATAGACTAATAGAGGGGCATTATACATTCTCGAAATTGCTTGTAATAATTTCGCAGAAGCGTGTTTGGATCATTTTTTCAGCAAGTAAAATCATATTGTAGAATGCTTTGGCATTGCTAATGCCATGTCCAATAATAACAGGTTTATTCACACCTAATACAGGAGTGCCTCCGTAATTTTCAAAATGGAACCTGCCAAAGAAAGAATCGTTTTCTAATTTTTGATGTGCTGCTGCATCATACATGGCTTCCGCCATTTTAAGAATAATATTTCCTGTAAAGCCATCACAAACAATAACGTCGGCTTTTTCATTGAAAACATCTCTGCCTTCAATGTTGCCAATAAATTGAATGGCAGTATTTTCTTTTAATAGTGGGTAAGAGGCTTGTGCTAAAATATTGCCTTTGCCTTCTTCTTCTCCCACATTTAATAAACCTACAGTGGGTTTTTCAATATTTAAAATATGCTTGGCGTATAAGTTGCCTAGAATACCAAACTGATTTAATTGTTCTGGTTTGCAATCTGCATTTAATCCTACATCTACTAGTAAACCTGTCTTGCCATTTAGTTTAGGAAGCAGGGTGGCAATGGTAGGTCTTAATACACCTTTGATAGGTTTAATACTAAACATAGCACCTACTAACATGGCGCCTGTATTGCCTGCACTTAAAAAGGCATCTATCTCGCCAGTTACCAAAAGTTTAAATCCAATGGCGATAGATGAATTAGGTTTTTCCTTTAATGCTTTTGTAGGGTGTTCGTGGTAACCTATCACTTCAGTGGCAGGTACAATATGTAAAAAAGGTGAGGAAATCCCATGAGTCTGAAAAAGTTCTTTCAGTTGGGTTTCTTCACCTATACAAAATAAATTATTTTCTGAATGAGCTAAATATTGTTGTACACCTTTAACGGCTTCCAGTGGGGCGTAATCGCCTCCCATCATATCGATGCCAATATTCATGAATCAGTAATTAGGCTTTTAGTGGCGCTTTTTCGCTTACTAATAAACCTTTGTAGTACAATTTACCTTCTTGAACGTGCGCACGATGACGTACATGGATTTCTCCAGTGGTTCCATCTTTGCTTAATGTAACTTCTTGAGCTACATAGTGAGTTCTTCTTTTAGCACTACGTTGTTGTGAGTGTCTGCGTTTAGGATTAGGCATCTCTTATTTTTTAAAATTATTATTTAATATTCGTTTTTAATTCTTGCTTACTTTTTCCTCATTCGTTTCATCTAGTCCTTTAAACTTTTCTAAACCTTTCCAGATGTTTTTATTATTGACTTCTGTTGGATTTATTTTGAATTGGTTCAACTGTTCTAAGACTTTTTTATTGCAGGTAGATTCTCCTTTTTCGTTCTCTTTACAAATATGTTGTAAAGGAATACTTAAATTGATGAATTCATAAATCCAAGCTGCTATCGAAAAATGATGTTCTCCTTTGTCGATGTAAAAAATGTCCGGATCTTCTTCTTGACTATTCAAGGTAATAGGGTCATCGACTAATTTTACAATTAAGTTGAATTCATCCCAAAGTTGAACCGTTAGGGGGTTGCCGCAACGATCGCAAAGGGTATCTATTTTCCCATCCACATCAAAATGCAATTGCAAGAAACCCTGTTTTTTGTCAAGCTTGAGCTTTACAAGGGTATTGCAATTAGAGAAGTCTTGTTGTCCAAAACTGTTAAAGAACTGATCCTCGATACGGTATTCGAACTCATGTAAACCGGGTGTTAAACCCACAAATGCTATTTCGTAAGCCCTGTTTTGGTTCATAACCGTACTTATAAGGTTGGCAAAGTTAGTAAAAACCAACCAAAAGACAAAGTTTATCCTACTTTTGAAGAGTGAAGCTTTGACGAAGCCTATATGGCCCAAAACCCAGTTAAACTTGAAAAAAGACCTACTAAAAATGTCCAAATCACTCCAAACTCTCCTTAGCTACCTTTGGATAAGTCTCGCATTGGCCATCTTAGTCTATTCCTTTTTCCCAGAGGCGGTGAGTGAATACTTCAGTTTTGGCCTATTTCAGTATATAGGAGAATGCTTAAGAGCTATCTCAGGGGCGACTCATGTCCCATTAGGGGAGTATATCTATTTAATTATTGTTATTGTATTGATTTTCAAATTCATAGAAAGCTTATGTGTACTTAAAAATAAACTCAATCTGCTTAGTTTATGGGCAGATTCATTGTATTTTGGAAAGAAACTGCTTATGAAGCTTTTGCAGCTCTATGTAGTTTTTATGCTTTTATGGGGATTGAACTACCGAAAATCTAGCCCGGCTCAAAGTTTTCATTTAAGTATTGATACCAGTTATACGGAAGTTCAATTAGACAGCTTGAGCTTGCAATTAATTGACCAGATGAACTTAACTAGGCAAAAATTACCCGATTCGGTTATCGCCAGCTTGAATTATAAGAAGGTATTTGACCATACCCTAAGAGAATATAAGGGAATCCAAAACAGCTATCCTTTCCTTCAGCTTGAAAAGCCTGTTTTGAAAAAGGCTCATTTTCCTACTTGGGGAGACTATATTGGCTATTTGGCATTTTACCAACCCCTAACGGGGGAAGCCATTATTAGGGCCGATGTTCCGCTATTAACCTTGCCCTTTACGAGTTGCCATGAACTAGCCCATCAAATGGGCTATGCCTCAGAAGCAGAAGCCAATTTTATTGCTTTTGTGGTTGCCTCAAAAACCAGCGATCCTGTTTTTAAGTATTCTATGCTTTTACAAATGTTTACTTATAGCCAATCTGAACATTTAAGTTTAATTGCGAAAACGGGCAATTTTAAAAAATGGGAAACCATTGTGACTAGAAATAAAAGCTTGCTTGATGCAAAAGTGATAGAAGATAGAAAGAAAATAAAAGATTTTTTTATACAAAGGCAGCAACTGCTTATACCTGCTTCTACATCACTCTATGATCAATTTTTACAATGGAATAAACAAGCGAAAGGAATAAAAAGTTATGATGAAGTGTTATTATGGGTAATTGCTTACAATAAATCTAAGCAGTAATAAAGAGTAATAAACTCATTCAAAAAATCAAAAGACAAACTATTATATACTTTACTAGAACTTGTTCTTCCACATCATACTCTCAATTGGCTTTTCAGGCTGACCGCTATATTTAGCGTTTTTCTTTTGATTGTATTTAACTTCAATCTCTCCATCCACTGGGAAATAAATAAGTTGTCCGATAGGCATTCCTTTATATATGCGCACGGGTTGTTTTACTGAAATTTCTAAAGTCCAGTAGCCACAAAAACCAACATCTCCTTTACCAGCAGTGGCATGAATGTCAATACCCAATCTTCCAGTAGAAGACTTGCCTTCTAAAAATGGAACATGTGCATGCGTTTCAGTGTATTCCAAAGTAACGCCTAAATAAAATCCGGTAGGTTCTAAAACAAAACCTTCCTCAGGAATTTCAAAATAGGTAATGGTATTGTGTGCTTTTGCGTCTAAAATGGCATTGTCATAAGTGGCTAACCATTTTCCTAAATGCACGTCATAGCTATTACTTCCTAAGTCCTTGCGATCGTAAGGTTCAATTTTAATGGTTTGTTTGGCTATTTCTTCTAATATTCGAGTGTCAGATAAAATCATCTTTGTTTTTTTATGTTTATTTTGCAGCTATGAACGGCGCTGCAATCTAATTCAATCCTTTTTTCTATGCCTTTGTTTTATCAACAAAATATTAACGCAACTACTAAAATGGCCATTTGGACTATTGAAGAGCCGTTGGCATTTTTTGAATCGAAACTACCAAACAGGGTAGAGGCAAGTAAAAATATTATACATCCTGTAAAAAGAACCCAGCATTTAGCAGCAAGACTTTTATTACATGAAATGCTACCAGAAAGGGATATAAACAATATTGAATACGCGGCCAATGGAAAGCCTTATTTTGTAAATGCCAACAACCATTTTTCTATTTCACATTGTAATGGATATGCAGCCTGCGTAGTAAGTGAAGAGGGCCCCGTCGGTATTGATATTGAATTGATACAGGATAGAATAAAAAAAGTAGCGCCTAAATTTTTACATACTACTGAACTTGAAAAAATAAATAAATTAGAACTGAATGAGCAATTAGCACAGCTTAGTGTATGTTGGGCAGCGAAAGAGGCTATGTATAAGATGCATGAAAAATTAGGCATTGATTTTTCTGCGCATTTAAGAATTGAACAGTTGCCTTCATTTGCAAAGGGGAATATACCTGCTACAATTTTAAGTGAAGCCATTGCCTTAGAGGTAGAAATACATTACGAGCGAAAAGAAAATTTCGTTTGGGCGGTCTGTGTTAGTTAGCAATACTAATCTTCTAAAGAAATAGGCTCGTCGTCTTCCAATAAATTCATATTAATAGAATCGGCGCCAGCAATACCTTCAATGGATCCTTTAATATGCATGGCGTTCAATAAAACTTTTTCTAATTGCTTTTCACGAGACTTCCATAATTTCTCCATAGCGTCTCTTTCCTTTTGAATACTTTGGCGCATTTGTCTGAAGCCTTCTCCAATAGCTTTCCACTGTTCATTGAATTCATTACTAGTTAAGTAGTCATATAAAAAGCTCATCTTATCGCCTTTATTCAACTGATTCTTTTTGGCATCAAATAATTTCAGTAGGGCAGTTCTTAATAATAGGGCAACACTTTTTACTTCTTGGTAAGAACATATATAAACACCCTCTTTTTCGCCAAACCTTTCCATGTCCTTAGGAAAGGCCTGCGTAACAATAATGGCAATATCAGCACCTTGGCTGCGCATATCTGTTTTTAATTTTTCAATCCATTCTTGTGCAAAGGCAGTGGTTCTTTTACTTTCATAAATTATCTTACCCGCTTCTTGACCTAAATTATTTCTAACCACTTGAATACAGTCTGCGCCTCTTACACCTTTTCCAACTTCTACAATTTCATCAAAAGGGAAACTGCTTTTTAATAATTCCTCTAATAATAATTCTTGAACTTCGCCTTGCATTTGCATACTGCCTTGTTCTGCCTTGCGCTTCATTTCTTCAGCCAATTTTCTTTGGTCGTCTAATTGCTTTTCTAATTCTTTTACTTTAAGTTGGTATTCTTGGTCTTTTAAAGAACCTCTTTCTATTTCTTCTTTTTGTATTTGTGCTTTTAAACTTTCTCTTTCCTTTACTAATTTTCTTTGTAGTTCTAATTCTAATTCTGCTTCCTTGGCTTGAATGACTTGTACTTGTTTCAAAAATTCCAATTCTTTTTCTTGAAAATCTTTCACTTGCTTACTCATGACAGACTCATTTTGCTGCATGACCTTCATTTTATGATCATACTGAGCGCCTAGATCTTTTTTTAGTTTCTCTGCCAATTCATTTTCAATAGTTATTTTTTGTTCAGCTAATAAAGCAGTGGTTTCTTCTTCTTTCTTTTTTTGCCAATCGGTCATTTTACCGCGCAGTTCTTTTTCCACTTCTTCTCTAATAGCATCTGTAGGCTCGAAGTTGTGTTGACATTTAGGGCAGGTAACGTTGTAATTAGACATAGTGAAAATTTGAAGTCTTACAAAGATGCAAAAAATACTAGCAGAAAAGAAATTTTAAGTAGGTTTGCGT
>Ga0164292_10003261_pt1 | contig 13290 bp, 10 predicted proteins | sample GEODES117metaG_FD_111486 | JGI IMG/M metagenome (GOLD analysis project Ga0164292, IMG submission 111486) | Eutrophic lake water microbial communities from Lake Mendota, Wisconsin, USA - GEODES117 metaG | ecosystem: Environmental > Aquatic > Freshwater > Lake | place: USA: Lake Mendota... | reverse complement strand
TTTATTTGAAGTGGCTTATAACACCAACGATAATCCTGGAGTAGATTCTTATGCGTATCTCTGCAGTCAGCAAGGCTATGGCGAAATGTTGGGTACAAGAACTTCTATGAATAGCAGAAGTACAGGCGCTACTTTAACTACTTTCAGGGGTTTATACGAAGCCTATTCTGCTACAGATATCCGTAGAGCATTTATTGCATTGGGAAATAGAAATTCTCTTGGGGGAGAAACCAATGTTCCATTGCCTGTGAAGTATATCAATATTTCTACTTACATGGAAAATACCAAAGTATTGCGTTTTGCAGAAATGTATTTGGTAAGGGGCGAAGCAAATGCAAGATTGGCTGTTGCCACCAATAACAATGCATTGTTAACTTCTTCTTTATCTGATATTAATTTAATTAGAAAATCTAGAGATACGGCTTCTGCCACCAGGCCCTATGCCGCAGTATTAACTGGAACACCTCCAACAGGAAGTATTTCTGCAACAGCTTATTTAGACAGCATTATTGTAGAAAGAAGAAAAGAATTTGCTTTTGAAGGGCAACGATTATTTGATTTGAATAGAACGCAAAACAATTTTGTTAAAATTAGCTCTGGTGGAAATGCAACATCAAGATTGATTCAGTATACAGCCACTACATCTAGTTTTTACCAAAGAACAATTTTGCCGATTCCTGTAACTCAGGTTCAAAACAATCCTCAGATGGTGCAAAATCCAGGGTTTTAAAAGCATAGATGCAATTCTTTATCAATGAAATGAGCGAATAATTAAAGCGCGTATCGATCCGCTTATTTGTTTGCTCATTTCATTCTATAAAACTCAAAAATTATATGAAAATGAATAAAATAATTTCCATAAAAGCCATTGTTTTGTTTCTATTGTTGGGTTTTGCCCAACAGATTCAGGCAGCTGAAAAAAAAGATACGGTAAGGGTATTATTTGTAGGGAATAGTTATGTGTACTATAACAACTTGGCTCAAATGATTGGGTTAATTACGGATAGTATGGATACCAAGATTATTTGTAAAAAATCCACTATTGGAGCTGCTACTCTAGAGCAACATTGGAATGGATCCAGAGGGTTAAAGTCTAAGCAAATTATTGCTTCGAATAAGTTCAATATTGTAGTGATTCAAGACAATAGTATGTGGCCACTGGAGCACAAAGATAGTTTGTTGTTTTTTGGTCATCTGTTTTGCGATTATATAAAAGCTAATGGCGCAAAACCTTATTTATACAATACTTGGGCCAGAGAGAAAACGCCAGAAACCCAAACAAAAATCAATGAAGTATATAGTGAATTAGCAAAGGCAGAGAATGCCGCTGTTGTGCCTGTTGGTGCAAGCTGGGCATTGGCCAGACAATCAATGCCCAATATGAATTTATTTCATCCTGATGGATCACATCCATCTGCACTTGGCACATTTCTGATTGCACTCAACTTTATCAAAAAAATTACTGGAGCCTTGCCTAAAAAATATGCAACTGTTTATAATTATTTTGATAAAGACGGCGAAACATTTAGAATCATGCAATTAACAGAAGCTGAAATTCAGTTCTGTGTTGGCATTGTAAATGCCACTATTCAATAATTTTTCTATTTAAGAAAATATCATGGTAAAAAAAATAGCTTCTAATCTTACCTTCTGGGTATTGTTTGCCATTACTGCAGGTATTTTATTGGGGCATTTTTCTCCAGCTACTGGGGTGGCCATGCAACCTTTAGGTAAGTATTTTATTGATGTGATTAAGCTATTTATCAATCCTATCATTCTAGTTACCATTGTTACAGGTATTTGTGGAATGGGTGATTTGAAGAAAGTTGGTAAAGTAGGAGGTAAGGCATTGATCTATTTTGAAGTTGTTACTACAGTTGCATTAATTATTGGGCTTGGAGTTGGATTTTTAATAGAGCCAGGAGCTGGCGTAAATACCAGTACGGTTAACAAAGCTGATATTTCTAAATACAGCGGTGCTCCTATTTCTATTTCTTGGCTACAATTTTTTAAAGACAATATCACCATACAGGTTTTATTGTTTGCTATTCTTACTGGTATTGTTCTTAGTAAGCTTCCTCAGAAAGAAGCCATTCTTAAAAAAGTATATTGGGCATCTAAATATCTATTCAGAAGCTTGCATTGGGTAATGAAATTAGCGCCTATTGGGGCATTTGGCGGAATGGCATATACCATTGGAAAATACGGTGTGGCTACGTTATTGCCCTTGGGTAAATTAATGGCATGTGTATACGTCACCATGGCATTGTTTATTTTCTTAATCTTAGGTGCTGTATTGCGATACTACAAAATTAGTATGTGGAAGTTTTTGGGCTATATCAAAAATGAGTTACTGATTGTACTAGGAACTTCATCTTCCGAAGCTGCTTTGCCTTCTTTGATGGAAAAATTAGAACATATGGGATGTCATAAATCAGTAGTTGGTTTGGTAGTTCCAGCAGGGTACTCTTTTAATTTAGATGGAACATCTATTTATTTATCAATGGCCATTGTTTTTTTAGCACAGGTATTTGATATTACCCTAAACATGGAACAGAGTCTAACTATTATTGGAATATTAATGGTTACTTCTAAAGGAGCAGCTGGTGTTACGGGGAGCGGTTTTATTATTTTAGCTTCTACTTTAACAGCTACCAAAGTAATTCCCATTGAGGGATTGGCATTGTTACTCGGTGTAGATAGATTTATGTCGGAAGCCAGGGCCATCACCAATTTCATTGGCAATGGCGTGGCAACAATCTTTATTGCTAATAATGAAAAAATGTTCGATAAAGCAAGAATGTATAAAGCTTTTGGCATTCATAAAACTGCTGAATAATCATTATTTTATTTTAAATCTCCAACCTGCATAAAACATTCTTCCAGTAATGGGGCCCCAAACCATGGAAGCATCAAAGAAATTATTGAATGGTTGATCTGCAGCAATGATGGCATTTTGCTGAAAGAAATTGGTAATGTTTTCGGCTCCAATATAAAAATCCATTGGATTCTTCTTACCAAATGATTTACTAATTTGAGCACCTATATTGATGAACGCAGGTGATGCGGCTTCAAATTGATAGTTCACTGGATTGGCGCTGGTATTGGGTATTCTTTTTTGACCATTGTACGTAATGGTATAATTGAACTTCCATTTATTAAGTGCATAATCAAGATTTAGAAAAGCCCTGTTATTTGCAATGAACGGACGCTGTAACAATTGCCCGCTATAAGTGGTGTTTACATCAAAATAACGATAAGCAATTCTTGTTTCTAATTTTGTTATAGGCGTAATGGTTATTTCTGCCTGAAAACTATTGGAATAAGATTTCCCCACTAGATTATAAAACTTTACCTGACGAGTATTTTCTAAATCAACTACAACCTGATTGTTAAAATCATTTCTGAAAAAATCGATGCTAAAGGAGGCGTCTCTGTTAAACAATCTAAATTTTTGATCGAGGCTGATTCCTTTGTTCCAAGCAATTTCCGGATTCAATCCATACCCTTTACCAGGTAATGCATTGATGATATTTACCTGTCTTGCACTTACAAAAACAGGCATGTTTTCTGCAAATATATTAGCAGTTCTTTGCCCTCTTCCCGCACTGAATCTAAAAACAGTTCCTTTAATGGGTTCATACCTTAGATTAAGCCTTGGGGTTACAAAAGTTCCAAATAAGTTATTGTGATCAATTCTAATACCTGCGACTGCACTAAATTCTTCGTTGGGTGTATATGTATATTCGAAAAAACCGCCTGGTACTATTTCGGTTCTTTGATAATTGGTTTGATTAAAATCTTCGTTGTATTGATCATATTGAAAACTCATTCCAGTTCTAAACTTATGTATTGTTGTTCCAATGATTGATTGATAAATCAGGTTACTATAAAAACTTTGTTGCTTTGCGTTGTAATTGGTTAATCCGAAATAGGATTGTTGATTATGGTTAATAGCTGCAATTTGTAAACCAATGCTTTTGTATACTTTTTGAGGAAATACATAACCAATTTTAGCAAATCCTTCGTAACGTTCTGTGTTGATACCGAGCCCATAATTATTGGTAGTATTTTTATCTTTCGCCTCGTTAAACGCTACTTGCCCGCCCACTTTATTGTCTTTCATTGCCTTAAAACCAAATTGGATCAATAAGCCATTGGCATTGTCAAATTTGTAACGGTTAACAACACTGAACTGATTGCCAGTAGGTAGATCTCTGAAACCATCTTTGTTAAAATCAATGGTGTTGTTGTTTAAAAAATTATCGTGCAACAATAATCCTGTAGACCATTTCTTATTCAATTTTGTGCTCAGGTTTAAGTTGAGGTCTGTTTTTCCAAAATCATTCATGTATATATTGGCCAGTAATTTTTCGCTGTTTTCTGGCTTCTTCAATTCTACATTAATTTGACCTGCAATACTTTCAAAGCCATTGGCTACAGAGCCTACGCCTTTGGTTAGTTGAATCGATTCAATCCATGGGCCAGCTATAGAATTTAAACCTAGCGGTGTTGCAATTCCTCTTGGCCCTGGTAAATTTTCTACTGTTAGTTGTGTATAATTTCCGCTCAATCCCAATAACTGAATTTGTTTTGATCCTGTTACAGCATCATTATAAGATACATCTACCGAAGGGTTGGTTTCAAAACTTTCACTCAAATTGCAACAGGCAGCTTTGAGTAATTCTTTAGATGTCATTGTTTCTGTTCTTATGGTACTCATGGTTGCAACAAAGCTGGATCTTTGAGTATTGGTTACAATTACTTCTTTTAATTGTCTGTTATTGGTCATTACCACTTTTATCTCACTGGCATTGGCTACAGCAATTGTATCAGATTTATATCCTGTATAACTTACAACAAGATTAGTTTCTGTTCCTGGATGTTCTATTTCAAAATAACCCAAGCTATCTGTAAAAACGCCCTTATTGGAACCCATCCAAATGATGCTTGCATTAAACAAAGGATTGAATTTACCTTTATTGCTTGCTTCTAGAATGATGCCTCTAACAATTTGTGATGGAGGACTGCTTTTTACTGTTCCGTGCTCTACTTCTACCGAATCTCTGTATAAGCAACAAGGCGGAAGCTCTCTGTAAACCGCTTCTTTGGCTTTTTTATTTTCCAAATCATGCCCTGCACCAACAATTCTGTTTTGAATTTTAGTAATGTTTGCTTGTGATGGAATATATTGTAGTGTTAGTATTTTGCTCTCTAAATCCCATTCTGCCAATTTCACACCTCTGCCTTTGGCAGCCGTTTCGATTCTTTCCTTGCACATTTCACATAGGCCGTAAACCTTAAAGGAAATGGTAGTATCTGGTATTGCTTTTTCTGTTTGTGCATTCAGGTTTAAACCTGTGCTGATGATACAGAAAACAAAAACGATTATTTTTTTCATTCTAATACATTATAAAAGTTAAGGGAGAAACAATTCATTCTCCCTTAACTAGGGGGTTAATTCTTTTTCACTTTCACTTCTGTAAGACTCATGCCACATTTGGTGCATTTGGCTTTTTTGTCTGTACTCGTAACATCTGCATGCATTGGGCATACATAGGTTTTAGTTGGTGTTAAAGCCATGCCGCATTTATTGCATTTTGTAGTGGCAGTTCCTTTTACATCCGGATGCATTGGGCAACTATAACTGCTGTCTGCTTTTGGGGTGTTGGTCTGTGAAAATGCAGCAAAGCTTAAGCATACAGCCAATAGTAGAAGGATTGTTTTTTTCATTGTTTAAAATTTATAATGATGAATAGAATGACAAGGTTGTATAAAACACCGATAGACATCTACAAAAGGATGCCTATCAAAAAATAAATGAAGTATCAAATACGAAATGAGCAATCAAGCTTGTAAATAGGAATGGCTTGTTGCAAGGGTGGAGGTTTACTGTTATAGGCAACAGCAGCAAAAATTTGTTCGGTGAATGTATTAATAGCTACAAATGGTTGAAAAGAAACCATGTAGCAATTATTCTCTAAACCTTTAAATGACGATTTTCCGAAATGGATATCTTTTACTTTGCAATAAGTATACTTGGTTTTGCAGCAGTTGTCCATCTTATCGTCCATTCCACATTTCTTTTCTATAGATGGGGCGAATGCAATGGAAGTAGATTTAAGTTTATAACAACAAAAGAACTGTTTTACACCGAAGCCAAAAGTAGCTGTTGTGTAAATACTGATCAATAATACCAGAACAATTCTTTTCATTGTTGCAAAGATATCATTTTTTACAAAGAGGTTTGTTAAAGTACAGACATACCGAAGTAAGGCCCTTTTTATACCAATTATGGTTCAATTGGCTCAATTTGTATCTTCGCGGCCATGGGCCAGAAAAAACTCATTCGGTTTGAAGCAATTAAGTCTTTTCCCAATGTATTGGAATACCCAATTGGTATGCAAGGAAAATGGCATGAGTTCTTTAAAAACGATCATCCAATTACCTTAGAATTAGCCTGTGGAAAAGGAGAGTATGCTGTAGGTTTAGGAAGCATCTATCCCAACAGAAATTTTATAGGCATTGATATCAAAGGCAATCGTATTTGGAGAGGTGCTAAAACAGCTATAGATGAAGGGTTATCCAACATTGCATTTATCAGATCTCATATAGATAAAATTACCGACTATTTTTTCCCAGGGGAAGTGTCTGAAATTTGGATCACATTCCCCGATCCACAATTAAGGGCTTCTCGGTCTAAAAAAAGACTTACGCATCCTCATTTTCTAAGATTGTATCAACAAATTCTACAACCCGGAGGCTTGGTTCATTTAAAAACAGACAGCCCGAGATTGTACAATTTTACACTGACTGTACTCAACTTATTTGAACTAGAGTTGTTAGAGCATACAGATCAGGCTTATGCCATGGTAGATGTAAAGCCCGAACTAACTATTAAAACACATTATGAGGGACTGGATATTGCTCAAAGCAACAGAGTGCACTATATCTGTTTTAAGATCAATCAACCATTACCCAAGGAAAAAGATATTTTATTAAAAACCTTATTTAGTGAGCAAGAACCTAGTTGAGAAAGTAGATTATTATTTTGATGAGAATGGATTTATGGTATTTACAGAAAAGTATCATATAGATAAAGGACATTGTTGTGGTTATGGATGCAGACATTGTCCTTTTGATTTTGAATCGGTGCCTGAGCCAAAGAGGTCTGAATTATTGGAGGAGAAAGGTGTAATTAAAGGATAATCAGCAGATAAAAGCACTTATACATTGCTTGTATTCAATCTTGCATAAATGCCATGGCGCCTAAAAAATCTTTTTATAAATTAAAGACAGTTCTCCCAAGCGGGGCTAAAGACATTTCATTTTTCGAACAGGTTTTTGAAGTAGTTAAATTAATTCCAAAGGGGCGTGTAAGTTCTTATGGCGCTATTGCTCATTTTTTGGGAACAAAATCCAGTGCTAGAATGGTGGGCTGGGCAATGAATGCTGCTCATGCTTTGCATGATATACCAGCTCATAGAGTGGTTAATAGAAACGGAATGTTGTCTGGTAAAATGCATTTTGCAACTCCTACAAGAATGGAAGAACTGCTCAAAAAAGAAAAAATACAAGTTGTGAATGACCAGATTGTAGATTTCCAAATAAAATTCTGGGATCCCTTAATCGAGTTATCTTAATTATATTTGCCGCCGATGAGCGCAAAACCCAATCTTCATACCATTCTTTCTCCCCGACTTTTAGACATTTATGATGTTACTGATAGTATTGTTGTAATCATTGATGTTTTTAGGGCTACCTCTACCATAGCTACTGCATTGTACAATGGAGCTACTAGGATTATTCCCGTTGATTCTGTAGAGAAGTGTATAGAATTAGGCAATCTCACAGGTGGAATAACAGCAGGGGAAAGAGATGGGAAAATTATACCTGGCTTAAAACATGGGAATTCACCGGCTGAATATCCAAGATCATTTATTGAAGGAAAAACATTGGTGCTTACTACTACCAACGGAACCAAATTATTGCACATGGCTTTACAGTCGGGTGCATCAGAAGTGGTAACAGGATCATTTCCCAATCTTTCTGCTTTGTGTCAACATTTGGTTCAGCAGAAAAAAAATGTTTTTTTGGGATGTTCGGCATGGAAAGATCGTTTCAATTTAGAAGACACATTGTTTGCGGGTGCTGTAATTGAGCAAATTAAATCCCATTTTACCATTCACTGCGATAGTAGCTTAATGGCAGAAAACATGTACTCCTTGCATAAGCATGATCTTAAATCGTTCATTCAACATACTACCCATTGGCATAGACTGGCACAATATGGGCTGGAAAAAGATTTAGAATATTGTGTATCACCAGATAAGGCCAATATTTTGCCATTTTATCAAAATGGCGACCTGGTTATTGCTTAAAGGCTCAATTAACAAACATTTCTTCCACAATACAATTAATTTGATACTGTTATCGGAGTAGTTTCCTTTACTTTTGCAAATTGGTCTTTTTCGACTGATTGAACCTATGGCACTACCGTATTTAGTTAAGCATATATATAACAACGCTACAGAAGAAGTTATTCGCAGAGGAAAAAAAATTCACGCTTTAGGTAACGTAGAGTTAATAGAGCATGATGACCTAATGGGCAATATCATTTTTCGGGTTAAAGATGATGGCTATGCTACTTTTTATAAAGTACATATTACTCAGTTTAAAGACGCAAAAACCCTTTCCCTCAGATGTTCCTGCCCTTATAATTTATCGGAAGTGTGCAGACATAAAGCTGGTGCACTTTTTCACTTGCAGGATATGTTGGATAAAAATCTCTTGGGCGATAAGGAAACTTTATACGATCAAAAGCATACAGTTGTAAAAATAAAGCTACTCGATCTGAAGCTTTTTAGAATGCTTACCAGTACTGAAACCTATGAAAAGGCTCAAGAATACATAAGAAGTAATACGGCTAATTTAATAGAGGCAAAAAATGAAAGGGTTGTTGCAGAAGTGGATTATGAAGGGGAGAAATACAGGATAGTATTGCAGAAAAATGAAGAAAGAAATTTTGATACCAGCTGCACATGTAGTAGTGAAACTGATCATCCACTCTGTGTTCATAAAGCCATTGTTTTTCAACAATTATTAAAAAATCATGGGCCTGCTTATTTCGACAGCATTCGTAATTGGGATAAAGAAAAAAACAAATTATTGGCATTGTATGGATATTCTCTAGAAGATGATTTAACCAATAAATTTGAATTTACTTATACTGATGGTAAACCCTTTTTAAGGGTTTTAGATACATCTATTAAAAGAGTTTCGCTCAATCCTGCAACCGACACAACACCTAAACTTGCGGAATCAATGGTTACTGCAGCTGCTACTTTTGAAGAACCTGCAGCTGCTACTTTAAAAATGGGATTGGTAATTACTACTCAACAATTGCAGTATCCATATATTCAATTTGAACTAGTTCAAGGCGAAGCAGATGATTCCCACACAAAATATGTAACAAAAACAGCTAAGCTAGATCTCACCAAATTTATCAATACCGAAGTTTTTTCGGAAGATGATAAAATGTTGCTTCAGCAGTTAAGAAAACTCATGCCATCAGAAGTTAGTAGATACCTTAACAGAAATTCACCTTTTAGTGGTATTTGGGAAAATATTATACAACAACACGATGATGAATTGCCTGAAGAAACCAGGCATTTGATTAATGAGTATTTACACCCAAAATTCAAAAAAATTATTACGGAATTAAACCATAGTCCATTTGTTTTTTATTTACCAGATAACAAACCATTTACCACTGCAAACCTAGAGCAGGCAAGCTTCTCGGACCATTTTATAAGTCCGGAATTAGAAATTAGTTACAACAACAATCAATATACGGTAGATTGTAGAGTAAAACTACCGTTGGCCGATTTAAATATTACCGACAATGCTGCGAGCACTCATTTTTTATTCCAATATCATCAACAATTTTTTATTTGGAAAAAAGCAGAAGACATTCTTTTAGTTGAGAAATTTCTTCCATCTGGTAAAATGGTTATTGAGGCAGAAGATTGGTCGAAACAATTACAAGAATTCATTTTACCATTGTCCAAGGAATATGGAGTTCATTTTACCAATGTAAAAAAAGAAGAAGTAAAAGATGCAAAGCCCGAACTAAAAATATTATTGAAAGAAAAAGGAGATTATTTATTGTTTCAGCCAATATTTAATTACAAGGGTTATGATGTTACCAGTACAGATAAAGAGAAAATATTCTTTCCTATTGCTGATAAGTTATTGGTTATTCATCGGAATATGGCTTTAGAACAAGAACTGATGCAAAAAATTGAATCTTTGCATTCTGGCTTTGTGAAGCCGTTAGAAACCAATGTTTTGGCTTTGAAGGGAAAAGATGTTTTAAAAAATAATTGGTTCTTCTTATTTGTTGATGCTGTTAAAGAGATGCATATTCCGGTATTCGGGTTTGATGCATTAAAGAATTTTAGATTTAATACTGCAAAGCCCACTACTAAAATATTTATTAGCAGCAATACCGATTGGTTTGATGCTAAAGTGCAAATTCAATTTGGTGATCAGAAAGTAACCGTTGACGATGTTAAAAAAGCATTGTTAAATAAACAACAGTTTGTTCAACTAACAGATGGAACATTGGGAATTCTTCCTGAAGAATGGATAAAAAAATATTCATTGTTGTTTCGAGTAGGAGATGGTAAATCTGGCGACATGAAGTTGAGTAAATACCACTTCAGTGTTATTGAAGAATTGTATTTGCAACGTGATGAAGAAGAATTGTTTTTTCAGTTAGAAGAAAAATACGAAAGAATTAAGGGCAATCATTCTATTAAGCCCATTCCGGCCCCAGCACATCTGAAAGCGGTTTTGAGGCCTTATCAAGAAAGTGGATTTCAATGGTTGAATTATTTGAGAGAAGTGCAATGGGGTGGCATTTTAGCGGATGATATGGGGTTGGGTAAAACCATTCAAGCTTTGAGTTTTTTACACCATTTAAAAGTTGATGCGGGTAAATTAAAAGCCCTCGTTGTTTGCCCTACAACATTGTTGTATAACTGGCAAAATGAAATCAAAAAATTTACCCCCTCACTAACTTACTATATTCATCATGGTGGATTAAGGGCAAAAGAAGGCGTAGCTGATGAAAACATTGATGTGATTATTACTACCTACGGTACCCTCAGAAGTGATATTAAGCAATTTGTAGAAGTAAATTTTGATTATGTAGTATTGGATGAAAGCCAAGCAATAAAAAATCCTGGAAGCAAAGTAACCAAAGCGGCTTCTTTGTTAAAAGCCACTAGTAGATTGTGTTTAAGCGGTACTCCTTTACAAAACAACACCTTTGATATTTTTGCTCAAATGAACTTCCTAAACCCTGGTATGTTGGGTAGTATGGAGTTTTTTAAACAAGAATTTTCTATACCGATTGATAAGTTTGGTGAAAAAGAGCAGAAAGAACATTTGAGAAAATTGCTTTATCCTTTTATCTTAAGAAGAACCAAAGAGCAAGTAGCAAAAGATCTTCCAGAGAAACAAGAAATGGTTTTATTCTGCAATATGGGAGATGAACAGCGGAATATTTATGAAGCTTATCGAAATGATTATCGCGATAAAATTTTAGGTGTTGTTGAAAATCAAGGGATACAAAAATCTCAATTGACCATTTTACAAGGCTTAATGAAACTCCGACAAATTTGTGATAGTCCTGCAATTATTAAAGAAGAAGAAAGGTTTCCCAATGTTTCTGTGAAATTAGAAGAGTTGGGTAGAGAAATTACAGAGAATATCAGCAATCACAAAGCCTTGGTGTTTTCTCAGTTTTTGGGCATGCTTGCTTTGATCAAAGAAAAAATGGAAGAGTTGGGTGTAGATTATGAATATTTTGACGGAAGTAGTACCATCAATGAAAGAGAACGAGCTATTCAACGTTTTCAGAACGATGACAATTGTAGGGTATTTTTGATTTCATTAAAAGCAGGTGGAGTGGGATTGAACTTAACTGCAGCTGATTATGTGTATATCGTTGATCCTTGGTGGAATCCTGCAGTAGAACAACAAGCGATTGATAGAACGCATAGAATTGGTCAAACGAAAAATATTTTTGCTTACAGGATGATTTGTACGGATACAGTAGAAGACAAAATTCTCAAATTACAAGAACGAAAAAGAAACCTTGCAAGAGAAGTAATTACCGATGATGAAGGGTTTGTAAAAACCCTAACCAAAGAGGATGTTGAGTATCTTTTTAGTTAATTCGCCGATTTGTCTTTTCGCTATGCAGATTCACCGATTTCTTACTAATAAATTCGGTTTATCCGTTTAGCTTGCCTTTCATCTATTTAAAAGACTTGTAATAAACGAGTCTGGGTAAATTTGTCATCCATTTAAATTGAATCAAATGAAGTACATCTTTTCTCTGCTTAGTTTACTTTTGGTGCTTGCTGTCAATGCTCAAAATACAGGTACTTTAAAAGGGAAATTAATTGATTCAGTTGGAAAACAGGTATTGAAAGATGCTTCAATTACTTTATTAGACGCATCCGATTCAACATTAGAAGTTTTTGGTTTAGCAAAGCAAGATGGAAGTTTTTCTTTAGAGAATATTGGCTTAGGAGATATGCTTTTGCAAATTAAATTCCAGGGTTATGAGTCGTATACCAAAAAGCTCAGTTTTACCAAAACCAATTACAAGTTAGATCTTGGCACTATTTACTTACAAATTGCCGCAAACGATCTAGGAAATGTTACGGTAACCCAATCTCCCATAACCATCAAAAAAGACACTGTTGAGTTTAACGCTTCCAGTTTTAAAACCAAGCCCAATGCAGTAATGGAGGATCTATTGAAAAAATTGCCCGGTGTTCAGGTAGATAAAGATGGAAATGTAAAAGCGCAAGGCGAGCAAGTACAAAGGGTTTTGGTTGATGGCAAACGTTTTTTTGGAGATGATCCAAAATTGGCTACCAAGAATCTGCCACCAGATATGATTGATAAGATTCAAGTTTTTGATGCATTGAGCGATCAAAGTGCTTTTACGGGATTTGATGATGGTAACAGAATAAAAACCATCAACATCACCACTAAAAAAGACAAGCGTAAAGGATATTTTGGAAGAGCTACGGTTGGCGCAGGCGCAGATAGCAAAGAAGGTGTTTATGACAATAGCATCAATGTAAGTCATTTTAATGGCGATATGCAATTAACATTAACAGGGCAAGGCAACAATGTAAACAAGCAAAATTTTGGGGTACAAGACTTTTTAGGTTCTTTGGGTGGAGGGGGAAATTTTGGTGGTGG
>Ga0164292_10003260_pt1 | contig 13292 bp, 13 predicted proteins | sample GEODES117metaG_FD_111486 | JGI IMG/M metagenome (GOLD analysis project Ga0164292, IMG submission 111486) | Eutrophic lake water microbial communities from Lake Mendota, Wisconsin, USA - GEODES117 metaG | ecosystem: Environmental > Aquatic > Freshwater > Lake | place: USA: Lake Mendota... | reverse complement strand
TTAATTCTATTTGATAAAGTAGAAGTGTCGTAAGTATTCAGTTTTAAATTAATACGGTTCGATAATGTAGATGTATCTGTAATGTTTAATTTTAAATTAATACGGTTCGATAATGTAGATGTATCGGCCTTTCTTAATAATAGAGCAGTATCGGAAATATTTAGTTTAAAATTAATTCTGTTGGATAAACCTGTGGTATCAATAGTGGCAACCCCACTTGAAAAATTATAGCTTGCCAACTGCGTGGGTGTAACATAGGCCTTAGTGCTATCCACTATATTTAATTTAAGATCTAAAGCCGATTGTATTAATTTACTAATAGGCTTAAGCGTATCTGCTGTATTGTTTACTTTATCTAAAGACAAATTAGATTTAAGTATTGAAAGGCTGCTTGCCCCAGTGCCCCCCCGGGCTACTGGAACAACACCTGATATATTTTCAGCGTTCACACTGTTCGCAAACTTTGCATAAGCAACGTATTGAAACTGTGTGGTACCCATACTAATAAAATTATTTCCAGCAAAAGGGTCAATTTCAATTTTCAAAAACTTAGGACTAAGCTTCCAATCAATATCTGCAAAGTTGCCTAAAGTAATTGTTGTTTCTGAATCGCCTATAACGGCAGTAAATAAACCCTGTGCATTGGTTTTTACTTTTCTAACTTCTATATATTCTGGTATACCCGTTGCACTTCCTTGAAGAATACTTAATTTTAAACTAATGTCTTGAGAGGCAATAATTACATTATTACTTGTTCTTGCTACACCCTGAAAATTTAAACCAGTTTGCGCATTTGCATTATTTATATATAATACAAATAATAGCATACATAAATATTTAATTAATAACTTATACTTTTTCATAAAATGTTTATAATAATGTATTTGACATTATTTAAGAATTATTTATAGTTTAATAATTTTATAAATACCCGTTTTAGTATTTCCAGTACTAGGTTTGAAATTGACTCTCATATAGTAGGCTCCAGAGGGTAAATTTTCTAAGTAAAGGTCTTTTTCGTATCTACTAAAAATGGTTCCGCCATTATAGTTTAAAACATTGTTTGATTTACTATTAAACATTTGAAATGAAATTTCTCCCAGTTCATTAAAGCTTGCTTTAATATGAAGTAGTTTGCTAGTGGGGTTGGGGCCCATTATAATTTGATTGCCAAATACCACAGGGCCATATTCTTCAATTGATGTTGTAATAGTGGTGCTAGGTTGTAATACACCTGTATTTAAAGAATATCCAAAACTAGTAAAATGAGCAATAGATACAGATTCTCCTACACTCCAGTCCAAAGTATTACTATACCCCCCACCATTATTAAAAGTAAATGGGCTAAGTGATTGAGCATTTGTTGTAGAGGGAAATAAAAATGTAGCCAGTATAATTATACTAAACTTGTTTATACACCTCATACAATTCAATTAAGTTATTAGTCTTTGTTTTATAAAAAATAGATTTCTTTATAGTAGATACAGTATTGCACTTTATATTTAATAACTCTGCAATTTTATTTGTACTGCTACCAGTTAATAATAAATTACAAACTTCAGTTTCTCTGCTAGATAATTTTATGGGATCAATACTCATTGTAATTTCCATTTTTATAATTTATTAATTATTCAAATTCATTATTTGTTTCATCGAAGGCATTAACACAATACGTATACGACGGTTGTTTGAACGACCCGCTTTTGTATTATTGTCACCCATAGGCAAATACTCACTTCTTCCTGCAGCAATCATTCTTTTTGGATCAATCTTGTATTTAGTTTGTAAAACTTTTGCTACTGCTGCTGCTCGGTTTACACTAAGCGTCCAGTTATCATTCGTCTTATTAGCTTTAAAGGTTTTATTATCGGTATGGCCTTCAATTAAAAAATTCATTGAAGGTTGTGTATTTAATAATTTTGCAATTTCGCCTAACATTTGAATTGATTTTTTATTGAGTGAAGCACTTCCACTAGCAAACATGATATTAGATGGAATATCTACAAATACAAAACCTTTATTTAATTTAATATCGACATCAGCTACTGCATATTTCTTTACGTCGGCTTTGAAGCTTTCTAGCCAAGCATTGTTTGCATTATTTGATGTATTAGCGGCTTTAATGTTAGCCAATTCCGACTTACTTAATAAAGAATAGCCAAGCATTTGATTTAAAAAAATATCTCCCTGCGTTTGTGCAGGAGTGGTTGATACTAAACCACGGTAATAGCTTACACTATCTTTTAAATTATTAATACTGCTTTTTAAATTACTTAGGCTTGCACTAAAACTAGCCACAGTATCATTTAATTTATTATTTAATGTATCGTACTTTTTAGTAAGTAAAGTATTAGCATCTAATGACTCATTAAGCTTTCCCGGAGGAATGCAGGCAGCAAGAGAGAATATTATAATAATAGGTGTGATGTATTTTTTCATAAAAATATTTTTACAGTTTATAAACCGAAACGTGATTTGGTAAGATTAAAATGATTTGTCACCTCCGTATCAGTCAACCCCTTATTTTTAAACATCTTAACAATAGAGATATTTCCTGAAAAGCTATAATAGCCTAGTGAACCTCTTAAATCACCTATACGTGTTTCTTGTTGCGCTAATAAAGAACCCGGTAATGAATAAGTCGATTTTATATCGCTATTTAGATATAGTTTAACTGACCCAGATATTCTGGATACCACAATTTGCTGCCATGAATTCAAAGTAAATGGAACACTAGCTCCAGTTACATGACTATTGCCATCATAGGAATGGAAAACAATTAAGTTGTTATTCCAATATTCTATTCGTATTGCTGCGTACGTGGATGCATTTGCATTAATAGTAATAAAATCGGGATGAGCATTTGCAGTTGTTGTGTAGGCCCACATTTCTAAAGTAAAATCTCCCGTTCCAAAATCAAAATCAGTTGATTGAGGCAAACTCACATAGGGATTCATTCCTCCTTGTGCAATACCATTCCCATTCGCATTAAATATCAAATAACCAGGATTAGCAGTATTATGTGTAATTGTATTTACTAGAGTACCATTGTTTCGTTTGTCAGATAAATCCAACCAAGTAGTTCCAGTGCCATTATAACTTGAAGCATTGCCTGCATCTAAATTCAAGACTAGGCCAGCCGTTACTAAAGCGGGTGGAGCAACAACCACCGGTGCAACATAATTATTCTGCCCACCAAACATAGTACGCTGCGCATTTGAAATAAATGCAGAAAGAAGAAATAGTATGGTAAAGAGTTTTTTCATTTATATATTTTATAAACCAAATGAAGCTTTTTGTGCGTTATATATTGAAGTAATATCTTCCAGCGACAATGCAGTACTATATACCATCGCTGTTGCTATTTTACCAACCATGGCCCTTGTGTTAAAATCTAAAGGATCAGTACCTACATAAAATTTTAATCCAGATACAGTGGGATGGGAAACTGAATTAATTGACGATACGATTCCACTAGCATTCAATAGATAGGCAGTTGCGCTTGATGAATTAATGCTAACAACAATCATAGACCAAGCATTTAAGGGTACTTGAAGTCTTGAATCCCAGCTCCATGTATTTCCATTATCATTCCAGGAATAACCAACTGAATTATTGCTAAAAAAGTTCATACCTGTTGCTGGCGCTGTTGCCCCAGCATTTGGACCCCTACTAAATATTACGCCAGTATAGTTTACCTGTGTCTGAGATGGATTCACCCAAGCAATAAATGTTGCTGACGAAAATGAACTAATTAAATTTGAGGTTAAGGCATATTTATTACTGGAAAGTGTAAAGCTTTTTGGGCTAGAAGAAAATGTTGGGTTACCCGTCAGCGATGCATTGTTATTTTGTGTACTTAAATCCGACCAAGTATTTCCAGAACCACTATATGAGCTTGCATTTAAATATAAAATCAACCCATTTGTAACAGGGTTAGATCCGGTAGTTACTACAGTAGGATCCACCAGCGCCACGTAATTATTCTGCCCACCAAACATAGTGCGTTGCGCATTAGAAATAAATGTTACTAGAAGAAATAATATTGTGAGCAGGTTTTTCATACTTATTTTTAGAAAGTACGAATTGATCGTAAAACAAGCCTTCCATCATTAGTCCAGTTTCCATTAGGATACTCAATAACGTTATCTACAAACCTTAAACACGTAAATTTAAATGTATCCCCAGAATCGGTTGTTGTACTTATATAAGATACATTACTACTTAAATTCAAATTTAATCCAGGTGTATTTCTAGCAGCACGGAGAAGTTTTAATTGACTAAATGTTGGTGCTTCCCAATCTATATACAAATTCTCACCATTGGTGGTATATCCATGATAATCAGGGCTAGTCGCCCTATCAATAGCTGTAATAGGACTTGTCATGATATCAGTTGAAGATGCAATCAACCCATGATAACCCCCAGTGGTTACATAAAAAACTATTCCACCCCCATATACTTCCCCAACATAATGTCCAGAACCTGTCCCGCCGCTCGAAGGCGTTGCCCAGCTTGCTGTTCCAGTAGCATTAATTGTAAGCACCTGTCCAGCAGTTGCATTATGAGCATTTGGATAGGTTACATCTTTGGCAGTTATTGTTCCACTTGTTTTTACATTGGTTACACTTGTATTACCTAATTGTATAGTGTTACTTGTACTCACACTTGCACCATTTCCGATAGCTGTCGCATTCGTTAAGTTATTGGAAGCAACATCAGCCTGATGACCAATAGCCGTGTTATATGAACCAGTCGTATTAGCAATTAAAGCCTGACGGCCATATCCTGTATTACCGTTTCCTGTAGTATTTTCTTTTAAAGCATTTGATCCCACAGCAGTATTTTGACTTCCTCCTATATTTTTGGGCAATACATATTCACCAAATGCATTATTTTCTGTACCAGTAGTATTCGCGGTAAGTGCTTGATGACCAAATGCATTGTTATAATTACCAGTTGTATTCGCAGAAAGAACTGCGTACCCAAATGCATAGTTATTGGTCATTTTCAAGTTACCTCGACCCACCGTTACCCCATTCACAGTTAAATCATAGCCTCCTAAATTCACTGCTCCTGTTGCACCTGAATAAGGTACACCTTGCGCAGCTGTAGTTGTCCAGGTTAAAGTTCCACTGCCCGTTGTACTTAATACTTGACCACTTGTTCCATGTATTTTTGGATAGGTAACTGTTCCTGCCGTTAATATGCCACTTGTTTTAATATCAGTTGTAACACTTATTGTTCCACTTGTGATAGTTCCAACCGTATTTAAACTTGATAAAGAAATTAATGTTCCATTACTAGTTGCTGTTATATTTCCGGCTGTTGTAGCATTAGTAGCAAGCGTAGCTGTTGCAGCATTACCAGTTGTATTTTGATTTAATGTTGGAATGTCTGCAGCTTGAATAGAAGTTAATGTTGCATTGGTTCCATCACTTCTTAAGTATTTACCTGAAGATTGTGTTCCCGTCAAAGCATTAATAGATGCTTGTTGCGTACTTGCACCTGTTCCTCCATTAGCCACAGCAATTGTTCCAGATATACTTCCTGCATTTACAGTAGATGAAACAGATGGAATATTTAAAGTAGTGCCTGATAAAGTAGCAGCACCCGTACCTGTTGTAGTTAAAGTTAATGGCGCTGTTGCTGCACTACCATATCCTTGTCCTATATTCCAATAACAGTTTGTTCCGTCGTAATAAAAATTTAAAATGTCATTAGCATTTGCTGTTGTAGATAATGCAATGGTTGTGCCTGATGTAGAACCCAATACTTTATTGGTAGTTGATGGTAATGTAATTGTTCTACCACCTGTAGCATCTTGCGTTACTACTAAGGTACCATAAGAACCTGCTACAGGAGTAGAAGTAAAACTTAAAGTTCTATTTCCAGCTAAGGTTACACTTGCATTTAATCCATTTGCTGGATTCCAACTAATGATTGCACCATCTGTTAATGCTTGTGGTGTAGATGCATAGATAGGTGTATTAATAGTACTTGCATTTATTGTTCCAGCTGAGAAATTACCACTAGCATCTCTTTTTACAATAGTGTTTGCAGTATTGCTATTTGTAGCAGCAGCAATTGTTGTATTTAATGAGTTAATACTTGAAATATTTGATACTACATTCGTATTTAGATTATTAATAGAAGTTGTATTAGATGTAATACTTGAGGTATTTGATGCTACATTGTTTGTAAGCGTTAATTCAGCAGCTCTTGCAGTTGTTGCTTCAGATGCGATTGCATTTGTATTTGCAGTTATACTTTTAGTATTACTTTCAACATTGGTATTTAAAGAATTAATCGCAGCAGTATTAGCACTTAAATTATTAGTAATTGTTAATTCTGAAGAACTAGAAGTTGCAACTTGTCCTAAAACGAAGGAGCTTAATGAAGTGATACTTATAGTATTTGAAGCAATATTGGTATTTAAACTATTTATGCTAGAAGTGTTTGCAGTTATACTAGCTGTGCTTGAAGCTAGATTATTTGTAAGCGTTAATTCAGCAGCTCTAGCTGTTGTCGCTTCTGCAGCTATAGCAGAATTATTTGTAGCTATATTAGAAGTATTAGAAGCTACAGATGTATTCAAACTGCCAATAGCTGTTGTGTTAGTTGCTATGTTGGTTGTATTAGAAGCAATATTATTTGAAAGTGCTAATTCAGCAGTTCTTGCAACGGCAGCTTCGGAAGCTATTGCCGAATTCATATCTAAAACATTTGCCTTTAGGTTAATTCTATTAGACAAACTTGTGGTATCAATAGTAATAGTAGTTCCTCCACTTGAAAAGTTATATCTTGAAAGCTGTGTAGGAGTAACATATTTTGTGGTACTGTCAGCAATGTTTATTTTATTCCCTAAAGATGAAGTCAAACTAGTTAATTCAGTAGCATTCGCTTTTAGATTAATTCTATTTGACAAATTTGAGGTATCCACAGTGACTCCGCCTCCTCCACTTGAAAAATTATAGCTCGCTAACTGTGTTGTAGTTACGTACTTAGCACTATCTGCTATAGATAATTTGGTAGCTAGTTGTGTTCTAAAGAAATTTGAATCAATGGTGTAAGCAGCCTTTGCATAGGGCGCTAACATTGTAAGTGTATCGGCTGCAGTTAACTTAGTGGCTAAAGATGTTTCTAATGTTTTTACCGACATGGCCTTGGCGTATACTGCCAACATCTTAGTAGTATCGTTAGCATTTAACTTATCATCTATTTTAGCAGAACTTGCTGAATAAAATGCAAATGGCACAGCACCAAAACTTGTAGTACCCATGTCTACTAATTCTTTAGAGTAGTCCCAACTATCACTAGCACTAAATGGCGTAATGGCAATTTTTAAATTTAAATAAAAAGGGCCCTTAGACCAATCAATGGCAGCAATACTGGTAGCAGCACCGCCGGTTCTTTGTCCATTACCAATAGTAATATTAAAAACGCCCATGGCGTCGGTACTAGACTTATGTATCTCTATTAATACTTTAGTACCCGTTGTGGTGTTTTGTATAATGGTTGACTGAACGTAGATATTTCTATCCTTGGCTGGATTAGAAAAATTATCTCTAGCCACGGCTTGGAAAAATATTCCATTACTGCTTTGGGCAAAGGACTGACTAGTACATATACTTAGCAGAGCTACAATTAGAATTTTTTTTATAATAGTAATCTTTTGAGTCTTCATATTGAAATGGATGAATTGTAAATTTTAATTATTAATTAGCCTTGATAAATTTTATAGCATCTATATATTTTTCTGATTCTATTTGAATCACATAACTACCTACAGACAATGAAGCAAAATCAAGCTGTTTGCCTTGAAATATTTCAAATCCTGTAGCTTTTATAGTTCCCACTTGAATGCCTTCAGCGTTCCAAATTGTGATTGAAAATTGATCGTTTAAAGGAGGTGCATTCATAAACTTAACCTTGGTATTGACTCCCACTGGATTAGGATAAAGCTTAATACCTAAACTATTAAAAACAGCATTCACCTCGCAGTTAATAGCAAAGTTGCCCGTTCCTCTGTCGCCAGTTAAAACAGCTGTTCCGTTTTGTACATTCAAACAAGTGGCGCTACTATTAAAAGCAATTGCCATGCTGTTGTTGGAAGCATTTTGTATACCACCTACACTGCTCATAATAAAAGTCCCAGTAATTTGCTGCGCTTTTAAGCTTTGGGGGAAGGCTACCACAAATAATAAAATACTCAGAGGTAGTATGATATATTTAATAATTCTTTTCATTTTTCTCTAATTGTTTAATTATTTATTTGGTAGTAAAATATAATTTAGTATTTGGTCCCGATACTACTTTAGATAAAACCATATTAGACTCACCTACTGAAATAATATTATAAATAACTTCAAAGGGGTTACCATTTCCTGTTTTTAGTTGCTTATGTATTTGAGATTGGCCATTGATAAGTTCAACGGTATAAGTACCCGTGATACCATCGGAGTCCTTGGTGTCGCCATTTTTTAAATAAGTTATAAAGTAGGTGGATTGACCTACATATGATTTCACTACCACTGGTGTACTTGAATTTGTGGCTTCTGTAATACTATAATCTAAGTACCAATTTTTATTGGTAAGTAAATTATTCATGACATTAACCTGTGTGGTAGATGTTTCTTTACTGCATGAAAACAGGGTGAATGCACTTATTGCTATGAGTAGGGTATAAATTTGTTTCATTGGCTATTAGTATTGATGTACTTATTGTATTAAAGATTTTAGAATAAATCCTTGGTTTTAATGCTCATTCCTATTTCAAAACGGTTTAATTGAATGGGTACTGATGAGCTTTTAATATTCACACCATATTTATAATGAGCGAATAAAATATAATAGCCCTTATTATCAAACTCTGCTCCAAAATCTCCATTGATAATAGCTCTATTGCCAGCACCATTAATTAAATTCTCTTCACTAATGCTTGAAATTTTATAATCAAAGCTGGGGCCTATTATAGCATAGAACTTATACTTGTTCGTATCCCCAATAGGTAGTAATTTTTTATAATGCGCGGCTATATTGAAAGTCGTAAATACATTGTCTGCTTTAAAATGAGTAAATTCATCAATAAAGGGAGTTAACTTATGTAAGTTCTTATAATTATTACCTGTTGCAATTCTATTAATACCAAAATTGAATGAATAGCGGTGTTTTTCATTGTAAATACCATCAATTCTAAAACCACCACTAAAGCCAGCTTCATAACTATTGCTATTAAGACTATTATATAAATAATTAATGGGGGCTGTTATGCCATTATCGTTAATGTTCTGCTTAGATAAATTCAATGACCCATACAATGAAAGATCATTGCCTCTAAAATTCACAAAGGTTTTAGCTAATGATTTTTTAATTTTTCGAATGCGCTCCTGTCCTGGATGAAGTAAGAAGGCACTATCCTGCTGCTTCTTGGTTAAAGTTTGCGCATTTACTGCACTACCTAAAAAAATAGCAAGTATAAAAATGCTTAAAAACCTATATGATAATGTATTTACTGTGCCCATTATATTTTCTTTGTAATAGTTTAAGGCACAAAGAAAATACTCTAGATATTATTCGACGTTAAAATACTTTAACGTTTTAGCATTAGTCGAAAACGTTAAAATATTTTAATAGAATTATCAAAATAATTAATAACTAGAAATTTTTCTAAATATAGTATTAAAATATTTTAACACTATTATTTAAAATAATAATTTGTGTAATAAAATTAAATGAAACTGCGATAAAAGATTAAACTACTCTTCTATAGTCTTCCTTCTCTTTTTCAAATTAGACAAGTGAACAGGCGTTATACCTAAGTATGAAGCAATCATATATTGCGGAACCCGTTGGTGTATATTAGGAAAACTTTTATCTATGCTATCTAATCTTTCAATGATTGTCTTTGTATCTCTTTGTAATACATAATGTAGCATTTCTACAACATGGCCTTCGGCCATATACCTACCCAAGCGGTCTCCTAATTTCATAGTATTCACTACGTAATTAATAGCATCAAATGGAACTTGTATTAGCGTGCAGTCTTCTAGACACTCTACATTGACTAATGCCTTTAAATTATCTTCATAATTATATGGCGCATAGCCAGTAACGGTCATGTTTTCAGACCTGAAATTGTAAATTTTTATTTCACCTTTATTATTTTCAACATAATTTCTAATAATGCCCTTTGTAATAAAATATAGGCTATTTTGAACTTCGCCATACTTCATTATTAACTCTCCTTTAGAAAAATTTACTTGACTACATTTTTTATTAAAGGCAACTAATTCATCTTCTGTAAACTCTACATGTTTAGTAATAAATTTATTAAACATTTCAAAATGCGTAGGCATATTACTTTAATTTTTTAGATTACTTAGAATTCATTTTAAATTAATTTTATAAAGTAAATGAATTTTTTAGTAATTATTCTACTAAACAGAAAAATTATTATTTAGTTTAATGATATAGAAATTTTTCGAAAAAGAATAATGTTTAAAAATTAATTTTAAACTATTTAATTTCATTATTCTGTAGAAATTTTTCTACTCTTTTTTAAATTTGACAAATGAACTGGTGTAATACCTAAGTAAGAGGCAATTAAACGTTGAGGTACACGTTGATGAATATTTGGATATTCTAGTTCTAAAAGATCATATCTTTCAATGATAGACTTTGAATCTCTGTTAATAATATAATTAAGCATTTCAACTACATGCCCTTCTGCCATACCTCTTCCCAAGCGCTCCCCAGATTTTATATTCTCTATTACAAATTTAATAACTGAGAAAGGTATTTGTACCATTATACAATCTTCAATACACTGAACACTCACAAGCGCCTTTAGGTTATCTTTATAGTTATAGGCAGCATAACCTGTTATTTGCATACCTTCTGTTCTGAAATTATAAATTTTAGTCTCTCCGAAATCGGTTTCAATATAATTTTTAACAATACCCTTGGTGATAAAATATAAGTACTGATGTGCTTCACCCGCTTTCATAATTATATCCCCTTTTGAAAATTCAACTATCTTACATTTTTGATTAAATGCCGTTAATTCAGCTTCAGACATTTCAACATGTCTTGTAATGAAGCTATTAAGCATTTCAAAATGGTTAGTCATTTGCTATAAGTTTTTGATTATTATATAAATTGAATTCTAAGAAATATTTCTATGAGATGTAATATAAATATAATTCTACATATGTCACATTCCTGTTGAGGAATTATGAACGAAAATATTTGCAGGCTTACTCACAGTCACTTTAAGGTTAAACAAAGGCGGTGGAGTTAAAATAAATGAAGGTGAAATAATAGAAACCACAATTGATAGAGAACATAGTTTTACAGTTTCAAAGCCCTAGCTTTACAAAAACTAGCCAACCAGCCATAAATTATGCAAAAACCCCTATTGCTATTATTATCTGTTATTATTGTTCATACAAGCAGCGCTCAAAAAAAAGAAAGAAAAGGAGAATTCTACATTTCTTGGGGATATAATAAAGAATATTATACGCTCTCCAACGTAACTATTAATCAACCTGAACTAAAAAATAATTTTACTTTTAAAAATACTATGCTGGTAGATAACCCAGGATGGGATAAAGGTATATTCAAGAAAGCATTAAGTATTCCACAATACAATTATCGTTTTGGATATTTCTTTGATAAAAACAAAGACCTAGCCTTTGAAATAAATTTCGACCATACCAAGGCCTTATTCAAAGACAATCAAATAATTCGTATGACTGGTACTTTTAATGGTGCGAAGGTAGACTCTAGTTTTATTTTTACTAAGTCCGGACAAGGGACTGCTGAAAACTATTATTACTTAAACAACGGCGCAAATTTTTTACTTTTTAATATTGTAAAAAGAAAACGATTCAAAAAAATATCCAATGATATTATAGCAATAGATGGTTTAGCGAAAGCTGGAATTGGTCCCTTAATTCCACATGTAGAAAATAAATTGTTTGGTCAAAAAAATGATATGGGATTTCAGTTCGGTGGTTGGAATACTGGACTTGAATATGCATTGAGAAGCATCTTTTATAAAAAGTTATACCTTGAGTTTGCAGGTAAATTAGACTACGCTTATTATTATAACTTAGATGTATATAAAGGAAATGCCAAACAAGGCTTTGGAACAATGGAATTTATTTTGAGTTTGGGTTATACTCTTCCTATGGGGCCTAAACTCAATAGCGCTAAATAACAATAAATAGCGCTGTAAAAAAGAAAATTAAGCAGGTAAGGTTTTCTTGTACTTTAAGTACTCCTTTTTGGCATCTTTAATAAAGGCCTGCTCCGAACTAGCATGGGTTAACTTATAAGAAACCCTATTTTTATCTACCGTTTTACCCTTAACCTGGTTAGGATAATGTTGCATTGAAAATTTCATTAATTCTACAATTAAAGGAATAGTACTTATACCCTTTTCGGTTAATGTATATATAAAAACTTTTTTATTAGTAGGATGATTGTTCTTTTCAATCAAGCCATCCAATACTAATTTTTTTAAACGATCGGCTAAAACCCTAGTAGCAATTTTTTCACGATTATCCATTAATTCTTTATAGGTACACTTTTTTAAAAAAAGCATATTTCTAATAATGATAAGTGACCACTTATCGCCTAATACATCTAAGCCAGTAGATATAGCGCAAATGGATCGAAATTTAGTTTTAAGCATTGGGGAATATTTTAACGAAGATAATTCAATAAACTGCTTAATCGTATTCTTGTGGAGGCATTGACATTAATAATTGAGCTATGTTCATTCATTTTACTTTTATTTAAAGTTTAAAAATATAATTATCAATTATTTACACAATTCTATGATAATAGTCATAGCTTAAATAAGCTAATAAATAAATTATAATCTATAGTAGGCTAGGCATAAGTTGGTCTTAATTTGTATCTTCCATCTTGATACTTGCTAAAAGTAAAATAAAAAATCTTCGCCATGAAAATTAGAAACTATTTGCCCTTTTTAATCTTAACATTATTTTATAGCCTTTTAATAAGCTGTACTTCTAGCACCAGTAGTCCAAAGGAAGGTTTTATAGATGTTAAAGGCGGTAAGGTTTGGTACCGTATTAATGGTACTGGCAATAAACCTGCACTTCTTTTACTACACGGAGGGCCTGGCTCTTCTAGTTATGGCTTAGAAAATTTAAAAGAATTAAGCAATGACCGCCCTATAATATTTATTGATCAACTAGGTTGCGGCAGGTCTACAAGAATAACCGATACCTCTTTAATGACTATTGAAAATTATGTAG
>Ga0164292_10003259_pt1 | contig 13295 bp, 13 predicted proteins | sample GEODES117metaG_FD_111486 | JGI IMG/M metagenome (GOLD analysis project Ga0164292, IMG submission 111486) | Eutrophic lake water microbial communities from Lake Mendota, Wisconsin, USA - GEODES117 metaG | ecosystem: Environmental > Aquatic > Freshwater > Lake | place: USA: Lake Mendota... | reverse complement strand
TTTTATTATTCTTTTATTTTATTATTTCTTACGTTTGTTCTGTTTGCGTTTGCCAAAGATGTTCCCCTCTTTGAAGCCAGGGCCTTCAGGAGGGCCAAGGTAAGATTGTGCACAACGGAAACCAACAGTACTGGCACCCTGGTCTTCCTGCATGTAACGACGTGTACCTGGTGATAACCAATAAGGCCTGTCGTTCCAGCTTCCACCTTTAATTACCCTTGCCTTATCGTTGATCAATGTAGTTATTCCATAACCATAGAAAGCACCACTGGCAGAGTCGCCATCCATGAAATTGATCACATTATTACGCTGGTAATTGGTTCTGTTTTTAACTTCCTCATCCGAAATATCTACTTTTTTTAGACGGCCCATGCTATCGCGCTCGTATTCACCGCTGCTGTTTTTATAATACTTCTGGAATTTATTTCCACGGAAATAGTTGAAATCCTGTCCATCAGTAGGCGTAAGCACACGATAAACATCACCAACCCACTCACTTACATTACCCGACATGTTATACAAACCAAATGAGTTCGGATAAAATGCTTTAACCGGGCCGGCGATAGCTGCACGGTCGTTTAAGCCACCGGCTACACCCATATTATCTCCACTTCCGCGTTTGAAATTGGCGAGGAACTTACCTTGCCAGTCGCCCCTGCGGTTATCACGCATACCATTGGGGTTTTTGTTCCAGGAATAAATTTGTTGGTTGGAAAGCAACTCTTCACCCGAGCTTTTTTCACTTTTACGAGGAGAAGGGTTTTGATCTAACAAGCCATAAGCTGCATATTCCCATTCAGCTTCAGTAGGCAAACGGTAACCCATATTAAGTATACCATCTTCCATACGAACGGTGCTGCGTGGCTTATTATTAACGTCTTTGAGGTCAGATTTTTTAGGTTTGCTGCGACTCTGAATCAGGTCTGGGTTCATCAGGTAGGTTTCAGTATTGAACGACCCGTCGCCACCGGCACCTTTCATTTCGCGCTTGGCAGCATCACTTTTCAGGTAACCGGTTTTCATAAGGATAAGTTCGTTTACCCTGTCCGTTCGCCAGATACAGAAATCACGCGCTTGTTGCCAGTTTACGCCAACTACCGGATAATAATTATAGGAAGGATACCTGAAATAGTATTCCACATAAGGCTCATTATAAGCCAGTTCTTCACGCCAAACCAGGGTGTCAGGAAGGCATTTTTTCATCACGGCTGTATCGTTGCTGAAGGTATTTTCCAGCCAATACATATATTCACGGTAGTGAACATTGGCTACTTCTGTTTCGTCGATAAAGAAAGAAGGGATGGTAACCCTGCGTGGAATATTGTTCCAATCATACATTACATCTTCATCTTTGGCGCCCATTACGAAAGATCCACCCTGTACAAATACAAGGCCAGGGCCTGCTTTTGGGTATTTCACTTTGGAAACATTGAAATTACCCATGTTCTTATCATCGTAACTCCAACCGGTTACATCAGATTTGGATTTTTTCTTGTTGAAAATACAGGAGCTGAGTGAACAAACAGCTACGGTAAGCATCAGTAGGTTTTTTAAGGAGATCATCTTTTGCATATGCATTCGTTTTGCAAATTGTTTAACGAAAGGTTTTCTTGATTATTGTTTGGGGATACACTAACTGCGAATATAAATATTTTACCTGAATGAAAACCAATTTTACTTTTATTTGATAAAATCACCAATTACCTATGTCGTTTATGCAACTTTTCTGACTAAACTATTGTCTGTCAATAATTGGATGTTTTAGTTTATTGTTTTACAATAAATTAGACTTCGCAATCGTTTTCCAAGGTTTGTATAACAACCATTAATTACTTTTTTATTTAAATGCTTTTCCATTAACTTTACCGGAAATAAATATTTTTTTTAACAAGAAATTTCATTTTTGATGTTGGTTTAAGTAAATCAGCTATTTTTACACTAAATAAACCTAAAAATAAACGCTTATAGAGGTAAGTCTACCTAACCAAGACAATACAATCGCATGAAACAAGCAACTTTGAAACTAACTGCTTTAGTTATGTTACTGGGAGGTTCAATCACTGCAACCCAAGCCCAAAACAATGCAGACCCCATTAATGTGGTAACCTCAGCAGTACCATTTTTACGTATTTCTCCTGATGCCCGGAGTGGTGGTATGGGTGATGCCGGCATTGCAACTGCTCCCGATGGTAATTCAGGATTCTGGAATATTGCCAAAACTCCATTTGCTGTTTGCTCTTCCTGCATCACAGCTTCTTACACTCCCTGGTTGAGCGACCTTAAATTAAATGATGTTTATCTGGCTTCTCTTGCCGGCTACTACCAGTTAGATGATATGCAGGCGATATCAGGTTCGCTTCGCTATTTCAGCTTGGGAAATATTCAGTTTACCGATTTTAGCGGTAACCAATTACAATCTTTTCGTCCACGTGAATTTGCAGTTGATTTGGGTTATTCCAGAAAATTATCTGCAAAAACCGGGTTAGGTGTAGCTGTTCGTTATATCAGCTCCGATCTCGCAGGAGGAAATGTAAATGGCGTAACCTACAAGAAAGGTACTTCAGTTGCCGGTGATATTCATTTTTATCACAAAGGAACCAAAGCAAATGGTAACGGACTTGATTGGGGTATCACCCTGAGCAACCTGGGTTCTAAAATATCTTACACCAGCGATGCCAATCAGAAAGATTATATCCCTGCTAACCTTGGTGTGGGCTTTGCTTATAACAGGGCTTTCAATGCAGACAATAAGCTAACTTTCGCTTTAGATCTTAATAAATTAATGGTTCCAACTCCTCCATCAGTAGGCGATTCAGCCGGTTTGGTTGATTATCGCAACAAAGGTGTGGTTAGCAGTTGGTTCAGTTCATTTGGTGATGCAGGATCTGATGAGTTAAAAGAAATCACCATCTCTACTGGTGCTGAATACTGGTATAAAGAACAATTTGCATTCCGTGCAGGTTATTTCTACGAAAACAGGGTTAAAGGTGATCGCCGCTACTTTACTTTAGGTGCAGGACTTCGTTACAGCACTTTTGGATTGAATTTTTCATACCTTTTGCCAACAGGTTCCGGTGTAAACCGCAATCCTTTGTCAAACACTTTACGTTTCAGCCTGAATTTCGGTTTTGGTTGTGTTAACAAACAAATTGCACCTGCTACAGTTGTTGCTGATCCTATTCCTGCTGCAGTTGTTGCCGCCCCGGTTGTTGCTGCACCAGTTGCTGCTGCAGTAGTTGCCGCACCAAAAGATACAGATGGTGATGGCATTACTGATGATAAAGATTCTTGTCCGGATCTTGCCGGTATTGCCAGCAATTATGGCTGCCCCGTTTTGACTTTGTATTATGCTCGTGCTGAAGCTGAAGTTAATAGTGACGATAAAGCTCAGTTAGACAAAGTATATACCTATATGATGAAGTATCCTCAACTAAATGTAGTTCTCGAAGGCCATACCAGTACCCTTGGAGAAGATGCTTATAATCAAACGATTTCTGAAAAAAGAGCAAATGAAGCTAAAAATTATCTCGTTTCCAGAGGTATCCCTAGTTCGAGAATACGTGCAATAGGTTATGGCGAAAAATATCCTATCGGCGATAACAGTATTGAAGAAGGACGCGCTAAGAGCAGAAGGCTTCTAATCAAAGTTGATAAATAAGAAAAAGCTTTATAATATCAAAAGGGTCAGCTCATTAGCTGGCCTTTTTTTATTCTGCCAAAGATATTTAAGTAACTTTACAAGGTTCGTTGAATGGTAGTTGTTTTGATTCAGGTAAAATAAGTATCGCTTATGTCGTATCGCATCGGTTCGGGTATAGATTTTCATCAGTTGGTAGAAGGGCGTGAACTTTGGATAGGTGGAGTTAATATTCCGCATCATAAAGGAGCATTGGGCCATAGTGATGCGGATGTACTTTTGCATGCCATTTGTGATGCCTTATTGGGTGCATTAAGTTTAGGCGATATTGGTAAACATTTTCCGGATACCGACGCAGGCTTAAAAAATATTGATAGCAAGATATTGCTTCAAAACACTATGAAGCTAATTGATGAGAAGGGTTATGAAGTAGTGAATATCGATAGCACGCTTTGTTTACAGGCTCCCAAAATAGCTGCTTATATAGAAAAAATGCAACAAACCATTGCCGGGATTGTATCAGTTGAGGCAACTGATGTATCTGTAAAAGCTACCACCACTGAGAAAATGGGCTTTGCCGGACGGGAAGAAGGTTTGGTGGCTTACGCAACCGTTTTACTTCAAAAAAAGAATGGATCCTCTCATGCATAAAACATCCATTCCCATTATCAACCGCTCCGGAAATGATTTACCGGTATATGCAACACCCGGTTCTTCAGGGCTCGATTTGCGGGCTTCCATTTCAGCTCCTGAATCCTTAGAACCTATGGAGCGTAAGCTAATCCCTACCGGGCTTTTCGTTCAGATCCCCATTGGTATGGAAGGGCAGATTCGGCCCAGAAGCGGCATTGCTTTAAAACAAGGAATTACCTGCCTCAATTCACCGGGCACCATCGATGCCGATTATCGCGGTGAAATTAAAGTGCTGCTGATTAATCTCAGTACCGAAATTCAAACCATCGCACCCGGCGAACGCATCGCTCAATTGGTTTTTGCTTCGGTATTGCAGGTGACCCTCACTGCTGTAAATGAATTGGATGAAACTTTTCGGGGAGATGGAGGATTTGGACACACCGGAAAATAAACTGTATAATATCAGCAAATGAAAAATATTTTTCTTTTTAGTGTGATTTTCTTTTTATGTGTGCTCACTTCTTGCCGGTCTACCAGGCATATCAATGATGCTATGGAGGCAAAAGATACGCCATTAGTGAATTCGAACACAGCCGATTCTATCCGTATGGTTCAGGAAACCATTGCAACATTAAAATCAAATCATATCGATTTTAAAACCTTCAGTGCAAAAATCAAAGTTGAATCTTCGGGCAACAAAGGTAAAAATCCGGATATAACTGCAGTGGTGAGGATCATAAAAGACAGTGCCATATGGATGTCGCTTTCAGCCACTTTTCTAAACTATGAGGCCTACAGAGTGCTCATTACAAAAGACAGTGTAATCCTGCTCAACAAACAAGATAAGGAAGTGCAATACCGTTCGATGGATTATCTGCAGGAGATAACAGAAATACCTTTTGATTTTCATACGTTACAGGAACTCATCATTGGCAACCCTGTATTTTTTTCTGATAGTATCAACTCATTCAAACAATTGGAATCTCAATATATGGTTTCCTCTGTAGGTGATATTTTTAAAAACCTGCTTACCTTAACCAAAGACAAAAAGTTGATGATGCATAGTAAAATGGATGATGTAGACCTTAGCCGTAGCCGTACGGCAGATATCACCTACGATGATTACGAAACCAACAATGGTATTGCTTTTTCAACCAATCGCCAGATTGTAGCCACCGAAAAAAATAAAATTGATATTCGCATGAATTTCAAACAGTATGAGTTTAACAAAGAATTATCAGTGTCGATGACAGTACCCAAAAATTATAAACGCAAATAATCGTTATTTGCCTGTTGCCTGTATGAAGCAATAATCCAAGGGCGATTGTGCTTTTGCCTAACCCGCTAAATTCAATACATGTTTAAACACATTCTTAGTTCTGTCATTTTCTTATTCAGCTGCATGCTCAGCCATGCGCAGCCACAAACCCGTGAGGAATTAGAGAAGCAGCGCGCACAATTGAAGAAAGAAATTGAACAAACAGAAAAGCTTTTGTCGAGCAATAAGATGCAGACCAAAGAAAACCTGCTTCAATACAAACTCATCACCAACAAAGTGAATTTACAGGACAGGGTGATAGATAACATCAACCGCGATTTAAATCTTCTGGAAAACAATATGTACACTATCACTAAAGATGTGAAACGATACGATCGTTTACTGGATACCCTCAAAGAGGAATATGCCAAAAGTATGGTGTATGCTTATAAGAACAGGAGCAGTTATGATTTCATAAATTTTATTTTTTCTGCTGAAAATTTCAATGATGCCATAAAGCGGATTTCATATCTGAAAAGCTACCGGAGTTATCGTGAAATGCAGGGGGAGAATATCCTGCGTACACAGGAGCTGCGGAAAAAACGGATACAAGATTTAGGCGGGGCAAGGCTTCAAAAAAATGCGGTTTTGGAAGTGCAAAGTAAGGAAATGAAAACGTTGGAAGCCCAGCAGAAAGAGAAGGACCGTATCCTTGCCGAACTGAAGAAACAGGGCAAACAACTCAATAACCAGATTGTTGCCAAGCAAAAGCAGATGCAAAAAGTAAACAATGCCATTACTGCTGCAATTAAGCGGGCACAAAAGGAAGCCCGTGAGGAAGCAGAACGTTTTGCTAAAGCCGCAGCAGCAGAGAAAGAAAAACTCAGGCGCGAAGCTGAACGTGCTGCCAAAGCATCGGGCTCCGAACCAGAACCTGCAAAGCCAAAAGTGGAACGTAAAGCAGCACCTGCACCTAAAAAAATGGAAAGTGTGTTGCTTAATGAGGACAATGTGGCGCTCAATGCCAGTTTTGAAAGGAATAAGGGTTCGTTACCCTGGCCACTCGATCGAGGTACTATTCTCATGCATTACGGTCAGAATATATTACCCAGTGGAACTAAGATGGAAGTAGCTTGTGTTACCATATCTGCAGATATAGGAACTCCGGTTAAAGCAGTTTTTGAAGGTACCGTTACTGCAGTGCAAACCGTGGAAGATATGACCGTTGTGATTGTTCAGCATGGAAGGTATTTTACCACTTATAGCAATCTGAGTGGCGCAACTGTTCGTAAGGGCGATCAGGTTAAAACCGGACAGGTACTGGGAAAAGTGGCATCAAATTTCGACGGTATCGGCGAAATAGATTTTTATGTGAGTAATGAAAGCAACAATGTAGATCCTGAAAAATGGCTCCGTCGCCGCTAAGCGATCACTCGTTGGTATAAGGCTTCATATTGAGGTACGATTTTTCCGATATCAAAATTCCTGGCCTGGGCTAATGCATTTTTTTTGAATTGATGATGGATTTTCTCGTCTGATAAGATTTCAATAGCGCGTTTAGCCATATCCGTTACATCACCAACCTCACTCATATATCCGCAGTAGCCATCGATATTGATTTCAGGCAAACCGCCGGCATTGGTAGAAATCACCGGTACTTCCGCTGCCATGGCTTCAAGCGCGGCTAAACCGAAACTTTCATATTCACTCGGCAGTAAAAAGAGGTCGGCAATCGGCAGGATGTCTTCCATCTGTTCCTGCTTGCCAAGGAATTTTATCTCATTACAATCTTCACATCCGCGCGTAAACGCTTCTATTTCGTGACGTTCAGGCCCATCTCCCAGCAAAAGAAGCTTAGAAGGGATTTCCTGATTGAGTAAGCGGAAAATCTGAACAACATCCATTACCCTTTTCACTTTTCTAAAATTGGAGGCATGTACGATGATTTTTTCATGATTGGGAGCTATCAGTTTTTTGAAGGCATCTACCGGTTTTCGGTTGAACCTTTTTACATCAACGAAATTGTAAATCACTTCAATCGGTTTGTTGATATCGAAATTGCGGTAGGTTTCTTCTTTCAGGTTATTTGAAACAGCCGTTAACACATCACTTTCTTCCATGGAAAAAGTTACTACGGGACTGTAAGTTTTATCTTTTCCAACCAGGGTGATATCTGTGCCGTGGAGGGTAGTGATCACCGGTATTTTTTTTCCTTCTTTGCCTAGTATCTGCTTGGCCATGTAAGCTGCTGCAGCATGAGGGATGGCATAATGCACATGCAGCAAATCGATATTGTTATTTTTAACCACATCAACCATCGTACTGGCAAGGGCGGTTTCGTAGGGAGGGAAATCGAAAAGCGGATAAGTGGGCACCCTCACTTCATGATAAAATATATTGGCATGAAATCCACCCAACCTAACAGGTTGTTGATAGGTGATGAAGTGGATATTGTGGCCTTTTTCGGCAAGGGCTTTTCCCAATTCAGTTGCCAATACACCGCTACCGCCAAATGTGGGGTAACATACAATTGCAATATTCATGTAACCATTTTTTCTGTTAGCGCAATTTAGTTATTTAATTTTCAGCACTAATATTATTAAATCAAGCCCATTTCGGTAAGTTTGTTTTCATGATTAGCAAATTGAAAGCCGGTGCCATTTTTCTCCTTTATTGTTTATTGAACATTCCGGTATCGGCTCAAACAGCTGATTCCGCTGCCATCCGTACTATCGTAACAGAAACCTTGCAAAATGGGAAGGCTTATGAAAACTTACGCGTGCTTTGTAAGGCGATAGGGCCACGGCTCAGCGGGTCGGAGCAGGCGGCTAAAGCCGTAGAAGCAACCCGAAAAATGCTGATAGATGCCGGAGCAGATACCGTTTATCTTCAGCCCTGCATGGTGCCTCATTGGATGAGAGGGGAAAAGGAAAACGGTTTTTTAAAAATTCCCGGCAAGGAAGATATGCCTTTAGCTTTATGTGCATTGGGGAATTCCGTAGCAACGCCGGAAGCCGGTATCCTCGCTGAAGTGATTGAAGTGAGTAGCATGGAGCAATTGCATCAATTGGGCGAGCCTGCCATCAAAGGGAAATGGGTTTTCTTCAATATAGCAATGGATCCTGCCTATATCCAAACCTTCACTGCGTACGGAAAAAGCGGTATCGGGCGCCGGATAGGGCCGGCACAGGCTTCTAAATATGGCGCCATTGGCGTGATGGTGCGTTCCCTGGCCAGTAACGTTGACGATTATCCGCATACCGGCGTCACACAATACAACGATTCTTTTCCTAAAATTCCCGCGGTTGCCATCAGTACCAGGCAGTCTGAATACCTGAGCAGCATGCTTAAAAAGGGTAAGGTAAGTGCATGGATTAAAACTTCCTGTAAGCAACTACCCGATGTGTTGTCGTATAATGTAATCGGTGAACTTAGGGGCCGTGAAACGGCAAAAGACATCATTACCGTAGGTGGACATCTCGATAGCTGGGACCTTGGCGAGGGTGCTCAGGATGATGGGGCAGGTTGCGTTCAATCTATTGAAGTGATTCGAATTTTGAAAGCGTTGAACCTGCGTCCTAAAAGAACCATCAGGGCTGTCATGTTTATGAACGAAGAGAACGGAGGCAGGGGTGCAGAGCAATACCTGAGCATCGCCATAGAAAAGAATGAGCAACATCTTTTCGCGTTGGAAAGCGATGCAGGAGGATTCAGTCCAAAAGCTTTCAGCTTTGATGTAACCGATTCCGTTTATTCCCGTTTAATGCAATGGCAACCCTGGTTTGTTCCTGTTGGCACGGTTGAATTCAGAAGAGGAGGATCTGGTTCAGATATCGGTCCATTGAAAAAATTGGGAACTTCATTATGCGGATTAAGCCCCGATAGCCAGCGTTATTTTGATTTGCACCATGCAGCAACAGATATTTTTGAAGCGGTGAGCCGCCGGGAACTGCTTCTCGGTGCCGGCAACATGGCTGCATTGATTTGGCTGGTTAGTGAAAACGGTTTGTAGAAATTTCCTTTACTTTGTAATAAACAATATTTATGGCTTCCAATGATGTAACTACACCCGTTAAACCCAAGCGCAACATTTTTAGGAAATTACTGCGTACGATCCTGCTGATTGCTTTTCTCATTCTCGCACTACTGGTTTATTGGGGATACTACAATGTATTCGGTGAAGGGGTGAAATCTGGCGAGCTGAATTATGTTGTGAAGAAAGGGAATCTTTTCAAAACCTATGAAGGGAAGCTGATCCAATCTGGATACCGGTCTAAAACCACAGGTGCCATCCAATCTTATGAATTTGAATTTTCGGTAATCAACGATAGTATTGCCAATTTGCTCATGAACAACAGCGGTAAGTATTTCGACCTGCACTACAAAGAATACAGGGGCAGTTTGCCCTGGCGTGGTTACAGCAAATATATTGTAGACAAGATCATGGTGATGAAGGAAATCACCCATTAAAGGTTACCTGCGTATAGTAAAAATATGGCAGGTATTTTATGAAGTTCCGGAATATTTTTCTTCCATTCTTTTGCGGTTTTGGTTATTACCTGTTCATCTTTCCCGGTTAGGTTTATTCCGATACAGATTCGGGTTTCCGGTAAACATTCCTTCAGTAAACTAGCGAGCAATTCATTATTGCGGTAAGGGGTTTCGATGAAAATTTTTGTGCTGTTTTGTTTTAAAGAGGCAGCTTCGAGTTCCTTTATCTTTTTGATTCGGGCTGTTTGCTCAATGGGAAGATATCCGGTAAACTCAAACTGTTGTCCATTCATTCCACTGGCCATAAGCGCCAACAGGATGGAATTAGGACCAACCAATGGCTTAACCTTGCAATTTAATTCCTGTGCCAATGCAATGAGTACCTGGCCGGGATCAGCGATGCCCGGGCATCCTGCTTCCGAGAGGATAGCAATATTCTTCCCGGCTTTTACCGCCGCAATGAAACTTGTTTTCTGTTCCGATTCCGCCTTGTGTATGGTATGCCATTCAAAATGATCGATTACCAACGAAGGATCAACTGCCTTCATGAACCTTCGGGCCGTTCTTTCATTTTCTGCAAAAATCACCTCACAATCATGCATAGCCGCAGCACAATAGGCTGGTAAAGTTTCGGTAGCCGATTCCGACAAGAAAGTGGGTATGAGATAAACTACTGGCATTTACGCGATGATGACATGTTGATTTCTTGCCCGATGCAAGCTTAGGGTTGCCGCTATCACCGCATAACTTGGTGCGAGCAACCACCCCAGAACCGGAACAAGGTGCATAAGATAAAATACCATCCCATTCCCGATGGCGAGGCCTTTGTGGTGGCCAATGAGCTCAATACTTTCACTCATGCTAAGGCGGTTGCGTTCGCTACTGTAATCCAGCATCGAAAATCCGAGATAATAGGCATCAATAAAAAATGCTATCAATGGAGTAACCCATCCTGCAATGGGAATGAATGAAAGGATTAAAATACTGATCAGGTAAACCGATTGCCACAAAAGGTTTCTCAAAGCAATCTTTGTTCCTCGCAGCATGTCTTTTAGCAACTGATTGCCATTGAAGGGAAATTCCCTCTTTTCGATGATAGCCGCCGTTTTCTCGCTAAGGAAAGAAAATACAGGCGATCCGATGATCAGGAATAAAAATTTGAATAGCGAGAAGTAACAGATTAAAAGCAGTAAACGTAGCATGATCTGCCCTACGATGAAGAAAAAATGCCACCAGCTTTCCTGCATCTTGTTCATCCATCCTCTTACGCCGGTTTTAAGTAAAACCCATTCTATGGCAGTGTTGCTGGAAATCCAAAAAAAATAAATACCAACCATGAATAAAAGGCAATAGATGATTCCCGGAAAGAATATCCATTTCCACAAACGGTGTTTGATAATGAAGCGGTGGGCTTCAAAATAAGCTTGTATGGATATGATGATTTCTTTCAGCATGGTAGGTTTTGCCTTTTTTCCCTTGGTTAAAGATATAAAAGTTTGCGTAGATGGTTTATATGCTTAATTTCCAATTTTTTTAATAGCATATTTAAGAATGAAGACTAAAATACCCTTAAGTTTTTTCCAGCAAGCCGATGTGTTGAAGATTGCTCATGAATTGGTGGGAAAGCTGATTGTGTCTAAAATAGATCATAAAACTTGCATCGGCAAGATCGTGGAAACAGAAGCTTATATAGGCTTAACCGATCGTGCTTCCCATTCTTTCAACGGTAAGCGCACCTCACGCAATGAGCATATGTATGCAGTACCCGGAACTGCGTATGTGTATACCTGTTATGGCATACATGATCTGCTCAATATCGTAACCAATAAGGTTGATGTGCCGGATGCTATCTTGTTAAGAGCAATAGAACCTCTCGAAGGCTTATCATTCATGGAAGAAAGAACGGGGAAAAAAGCATCAGACCGAACCATCACCCGCGGACCGGGAAATCTGGCAAGAGCATTAGGGATAAACAAACTCCTTTCAGGCATCAGTTACCTGAGTGAGGAATTGTTTCTTTGTGATGGATTTAAAATCAAGCCAGAAGAAATTGGATCCAGTTCGAGGATTGGTTGTGAATCTGCCGGGGAAGCAGCACATTATCCTTATCGTTTTTATCTGAAAGGGAATCCTTATGTTAGCGGGAGGCCAACTAAATAAGTTGTGTTAGAATTTAGGACAAGGGATGCCTGAACTTTCTTTAGGACGTTTAACGTAAATCAATGAAATTTCAGAACCACCACGGTTACCCGTAGCCGCTTTTAATTCACTCACATTCACATCATAACTTGCCCCGATCCGCAGGCCACCGAATTCGAGGCCAATATAAGGGATGATTGCATCATTGATACGCATCCACGAACCGATATAAACATTGGTTGGATTGCTATTATCGCCATTGGCATTGAGCGACAAGGCTGCTCCAAGAACGGTTTCACTCGCTTTGTTCTGTACCTGATGGATAACCGAAACATTTACCCCTACCACATCTGAAATGGGGAATGAACCGCCACCATGCACTGTAAGCCTCCCGGTAAGGTACCAGTTCTTGTCTTTAAAACTTACTTTAGGCTTATTGATATGATATACAGAAGCCCCGAGGTAATAATTGTTCTCTCCATTGCTGGAACCGGAAAACAATAAACCCGCATTCATTTCAAAATAGTTGCGGTTTCTTCCGGTGAGCGGATTGGCACCGATATATTCCTGTGAAGTGCCCTGTGCAAAACCGTTCTGTTGCAGTTCATCTTCAAAAGTGAGTTTGGAAAGATCGAGCGCCATGCTGGCATAAGTTCCCTGAAAACCTGCTCCGATGGTATTGTAACCGTTTTCATCAAGTGCTTTATGATAAGAAAGGGAAACCGATCCATAATTAAGTTTCAGGGTATTGTTTGAACTGGCATCAGATAATCCGGAAATGCCCACCCCAAATACATCACCTTCCGGAACACTTTTCTTCAGGATAGGAAAATCTATCGATGCACTCGTGGTAACATATGCTTTAGGAATAGAAGGCCATTGGTCGCGATGATTAGCTGCTAAACGCCATTGCCCATCGAACTTGCCGGTAAAGGCAGGGTTTAGGGTAAGGGGAGAAGCAAAAAATTGAGAAAAGTGAGGATCTTGGGCAACCACCTTAAAAGTGGCTGCCAACATGATGACTACAATAGTAAATTTTTTTATCATGGAATCTTTCTTATCATAAAGATAACAATTAAGACGAAAATGCTGCACTTAAAATGCTAAAGTTTATGGCTTGAAATTAAAATAAATCAT
>Ga0164292_10003257_pt1 | contig 13298 bp, 12 predicted proteins | sample GEODES117metaG_FD_111486 | JGI IMG/M metagenome (GOLD analysis project Ga0164292, IMG submission 111486) | Eutrophic lake water microbial communities from Lake Mendota, Wisconsin, USA - GEODES117 metaG | ecosystem: Environmental > Aquatic > Freshwater > Lake | place: USA: Lake Mendota... | reverse complement strand
CTGCGCGTCGGCCCGCGCTCAGTGCGGGTGCCGGCGCCGCCCCACCCCCCGCCGCCCCGCCGCGCGCCGTGCCGCCCCCGCCGGCGGTACCGGGCGAACCGGATGCCGCGGCCGTGCGCAGTATGTGGTCCACCGTGCGCGACAAGGTCCGCGAACGCAGTCGCACCATCGACGTGATGCTGGCCGGGGCGATCGTCCGGGCAGTCGACGGCGACACCCTCGTGCTCGCCCATCAGTCCGCGCCGCTGGCCAAGCGGCTCACCGAACAGCGCAACGTCGACGTGATCCGCGATGCCCTCAAAGATGCCCTCGGGGTGAACTGGCGACTGCGCTGCGAGGTCGGCGCCGGCGAACCGGCGCCTGCCGCTGAGCCGCTGCCTCCCGAGCCTGAACCTGACCAGGCCGATAACCAGCGTGCCGAGGAAGAAGACATGATCGCCGAGGCCCGCGACGACATCGCGGCCGCGCCCCGGCGTGATCCGGAGGAAGCCGCGCTGGAGTTGTTGCAGAACGAGTTGGGAGCGCGCCGGATCGACGGGTGATCGGCGGCATACTGGCAAGGTGACTCCACTCCAGCGCTACATCGCCGAGGAGATCGCCACCGACCACGTCGACGGTCTGCTGTCGCGCCGTGAAGCGTTGCGCCGACTAGGGCTGCTCGGCATCGGCGCCACCGCCGCCTCCGCGCTCATCGCGGCGTGCGGGGAGAAGCGCCCCGCGCAACCGCAGGCGAGCGCGCCGGCCGGCACCACAGCGCCCACCACCGCCGCGGCCGGCTCCCCTCCGGGAATGGACACTGCGGTGCCCACCGAGCCGATCACCTGGGCCGGTCCGCGAGGAGAGCTGCAGGGGGCGTGGGCGCCGGCGCAGAACCCGCGGGGTGCGGTGCTGGTGATCCACGAGAACAAGGGCCTCAACGACTGGGTGCGTTCGGTGGCCGGGCGGCTGGCGGGTACCGGTTACTCGGCGCTGGCCATCGACCTGCTCTCCGAAGAAGGCGGCAGCGCAACGTTTTCCGACCCCGCGGAGGCCACCGCCGCACTGGCCAAGGTCGAACCGCCACGGTTCATCGCCGACCTGCGCAGCGGCCTCGACGAACTCACCCGCCGGGTACCCGACCGCAAACTGGGCGCGGTGGGGTTCTGCTTCGGCGGCGGGATGGTGTGGCAGCTGCTGGCTGCCGGCGAGCCGCGGCTGGCTGCAGCGGTGCCGTTCTACGGACCCACACCGGAGGACGCCGACTTCGCCGGCTCGAAGGGCGTTGCGGTGCTTGGGATCTACGGTGCCCTCGATGATCGGGTCAACGCCTCCGAGCCGGTGGCCCGGGCGGCGCTGGAGCAGGCCGGCCTGACTTTCGAACTGGTCACTGAGCCCGGCGCCGACCATGCCTTCTTCAACGACACCGGCAAGCGTTATGACCCCGCGGCCGCCGCCGAAGCATGGAAACGCCTGCAGGACTGGCTGTCCCGGCATCTCACCTGAGCGTCTCCGGCCGCCGAGAGCGGCTACGCTTACCCACGAACCAGCAGTCGACGCCGAGGAGCCCGTGATGGCACAGGTCAGCACCTCCAGCACCATCCTGATCGACGCCGAACCGGCGACGGTCCTGGCCGCGGTTGCCGACTACGCGACCGTGCGGCCGAAGATCCTCTCCCCGCATTACAGCGAGTACCGCGTTCTGCAGGGCGGCCAGGGTCAGGGCACCATCGCGGCCTGGAAACTGCAGGCCACCAAGTCCAGGTCGCGCCACGTCGAGGCTTCCGTCGATGTCGCCGGCCGCACCGTCATCGAGAAGGACGCCAACTCGTCCCTGCTGACCAACTGGACCGTCGCCCCGGCCGGCCCGGGTTCGAGTGTCACCGTCAAGACCACCTGGACCGGCGCCGGCGGCGTCAAGGGTTTCTTCGAGAAGACGTTCGCTCCGCTAGGTCTGCGCAAAATCCAGGCCGAGGTACTGGCGAACCTCAAAAAAGAGGTCGAACGGGCCTAGCCGGGCTCAGCTCGTCCGCGGCGGTTGGGTCTGCAGGAACGCCACAATGCCCTTCACCACGGCGTCGGCGTATTTCTGCCTGCCCTCGTCGCTGCCCATCAGGGTGGAGTCCAACGGGTTCTTCATGTTTCCCAGTTCCACCAGGATCGACGGGTATTGCGCCAGGTTCAGTCCGGCGATGTCCGAGCGGGGGTTCAGGCCGCTGTTGCCGATGTAGGTGGCCGGCGGGATGCCCGAGCCGGCGAGTTGGTCACGCATCACGCGGGCGAACTGCACCGACGGGCCGGCCTGCACCAGGTTCAGCGGTGGATTGGAATACAGAATGTGGAAGCCGCGTCCGGTCGGCGGACCGCCGTCGCCGTGAATCGACACCACTGCATTCGGTCTCAGCGAGTTGGCCATCGCCGCCCGCTCATCCACGCACGGGCCCACCTGGTCGTCGTTGCCGCGCGACATCGCGGTGCGCACCCCGAGTTGAGTCAGAGCCGCCCGGATCCGCAGGGTGGTGTCCCAGTTGAAGGTGTGTTCGGGGTAGCCGCTCTCGCTGCTGGTGCCGGTGGTCTGGCAGTCCTTGGTGCCGCCGCGGCCATTGCTGACCTGACGGGTCATCGAGGCGTCGTTGGCACCGTTGTGGCCGGGGTCTAAGAACACGATCATGCCGGCGACGTTGCCCGGGACCGCCTGGCTCACAGGCGCTGCCAGCGGGGACGCGACGAGCACCATCCCGGTGAAGGCGGCGGCGGCGACACGCACGGAGGCGAACTTCAGCACGGGCGTCACGCTAATCCCTCGGCGTCTAGGCTTGAAAGTCACCGGCGGCGCGAAACGCCAAGCCGCAACTAACTTGAGACCACAACGCAAGGAGACCGTCATGCAACCCGGTGATCCCGGCGATCTGGGCGCCTTCGGCCTGCAGGTCCCGCAGCAGCAGGCCACGCCGCAGGCGGCGCAGGTCGTGCAACAACTTCAGGCCGCGATGGCGCAGGCGCACATGATGCAGCACAAGTTGATGGAGGCCCAGCAGCAGATCGCGGCGACCGAGGTGACGGGCCAGGCCGGCGGTGGCCTGGTGGAGGTCACCCTCAACGGGACCGGCCAGGTGCTCGGCATCAGGATCGACCCGCAGGTTGTCAACCCCGACGATGTCGAGACATTGCAGGACCTCGTTGTCGGGGCGCTCACCAACGCCGCCGACAACATGCGGGAGACCGTCAAGGAAATCCTCGGCCCGCTGGCCGCCGCTGCGCAGCAGCAGCCCGGGCAGCAGCCGGGGTCCTGACGTGTTCGAGGGCCCGGTCCAGGACCTGATCGACGAGCTCGGCAAGCTGCCGGGTATCGGGCCCAAGAGCGCGCAACGCATCGCCTTTCACCTGATCTCGGTGGAACCCCCCGAGATCGACCGGCTCACCGCGGTGCTCACCCGGGTGCGCGAGGGTGTGCAGTTCTGCGACGTCTGCGGCAACGTCTCTGATGCGCAGCGCTGCCGGATCTGCAGCGACGCCCGCCGGGACGGCTCAATGGTGTGCGTGGTCGAGGAACCCAAGGACGTCCAGGCCGTGGAACGCACCCGGGAGTTCCGCGGCCGCTACCACGTGCTGGGGGGTGCATTGGACCCGCTGTCCGGTGTTGGCCCCGATCAGCTGCGAATCCGTCAGCTGCTCACCAGAATTGGCGAGCGCATCGACGGGGTGGACATCACTGAGGTGATCATCGCCACCGACCCCAACACCGAGGGCGAGGCCACCGCCACCTACCTGATGCGCATGCTGCGTGATATCCCTGGTTTGACCGTCAGCCGCATCGCCTCCGGTCTGCCGATGGGCGGCGACTTGGAGTTCGCCGACGAGCTGACCCTGGGCCGCGCCCTGTCCGGCCGCCGCGCCATGGTCTAGCGCCCGTCTTCCCCCTTTCGCCCCTTCGCCCCTTCGCCGAAATTGCACTCATGCATGCCCTAACCCGATTTCGGCTGCGTGACCGCAATCTCGGCGCCGTCGGCCGCCGTTGTCGGTGACGCCCGCCATCATGCGCGCATGAGCGGAATTCTCATCGGCAGCGAAGCCTTGCAGTCCGGCCTCCTCACCCGCCACCAACTCAGCCGGTCTCGGCGCCTGCTGCCCGACGTCTACGCCCCCCCGGGACGCTGAACTCTCGCTGCGGGATCGCACCGTCGCCGCCTGGCTGTGGTCGCGCCGACGTGCCATCGTCGCGGGTTCTGCGGCAGCCGCCCTGCACGGCGCCCAGTGGGTCGACGCCGAAGAACCCGTCGAACTCATCTGGGCCTGCGCCCGCCCACCAGCAGACCTGCGTGTTCGCAACGAGTGGTTGCATCACGGCGAGGTCACCCGTGTCGCGGGTGCTACCCCTGGTCGACGGAGGGGCGGCCTCACCGCGCGAGAACTGGCTCCGTCTTCTCCTGACAGACGCGGGTTTTCCGCGCCCGACCACCCAGATCCCCCTGATGGACCACACGGGAAACTTGGCGGTACTCGATATGGGTTGGAAGGAGTTCAAGGTCGCTGCGGAGTACGACGGCGACCAGCACCGTAGCGACCGCCAAATTGGACTGGGACGTCGTGCGGGTGATCAAAGAGGACCGCCCGCATGAGGTCATCGCAAGGGTCGAGGAGGCGTTGCGGGCCCGCGGATGGCGTGGCGAGATTGCACTCACGCAGGGCCGAACCCGCTTGTTATCTGCGTGAGTGCAATCTCGACCCCAGAGACGCGGGTAGTTACACGCGCCGTGGCGCCGCCAACCGCTCACGTCGAAGCCGGTCGACTTCAGGCAGTTCCAGCGGCGCCAGCCGACCCACAACCTGCGCCAGCAGCAGATCGGCGAACTCGGGGTTGCGGGCCAGGCACGGCCCGTGCAGGTAGGTGGCGTACACGCTGCCCTGCACCGCGCCGTCGATGCCGTCGCCGAGCCGGTTGCCCGCACCCTTGACCACGGCGGCCAACGGACGGGCGTCCGGGCCCAGAACCGTTCCGCCGCGGTGATTTTCAAAACCGGTCAACGACTCGGAGAGTCCCTCGATCAGCGGCGTCGACACCACCTCGCCGATGGTGCGCTCCGGTTGAGGCGAGGTGGTGACGTCGAGCAGTCCCACCCCGTCGACCTTCTCGCCGGCCGAGGTCTCATACCAGTGGCCCAACACCTGAATGGCGGCACAGATCGCCAGCACCGGCGCCCCCCGCGCCGCGGCGCGCTGCAGGCCGGGATGGCGCAGCAGGTGCCGGGTGGCCAGTCGTTGGGCGTAGTCCTCCGCCCCGCCGAGGGTGTAGAGATCCAGGGAATCCGGAACCGGTTCAGCCAGCGTGATTTCGACGATCTCCGCGGGGATCCCGCGCAGCAGCAACCTCTGCCGCAACACGACCGCGTTGCCGCCGTCGCCGTAGGTGCCCATCACATCGGGCAGCACCAGACCGATCCGCACCGTCATGGGGTCAGCCGCTCCAATGCCCGCTGCAACTGCAGGAACGCCGTGTAATTGGCCACGACCTCGACATGACCGGGCGGGCAGGACTCAATAGCCGCGACGGTGTCGTGCACCAGGGTGTGATCGACGCCGGCGTACCCTAGGCGCACCGCCAGATCGGTGCCGCGCTCCCCGGCAGCCACCACGGAGGTTCCTCCGAAATGTTCGAATCGGACATCCCACAACCAGGACAGGTCCTCGCCGTCGGGAACCTGCCCGTTGACCGAAATCACCACGCCCGCAGTGTTTTTGTCCACCATCGACAATGCCTCCTGCCATCCGGCCGGGTTCTTTGCCAGCAGAAGGCGCGCGGTGTGGTTGCCGATCCGAACGGTTCGGTAGCGGCCGGCCACCTCGTCGACGCCGCTTACCGCGCCAACCGCGGCGGCCGGATCGGCTCCCATCGCCACCGCAGCGGCGACCGCCTGGGCGGCGTTGCTGCGGTTGACCGCGCCCGGCAACGACAGCGTCATCAGTGCGGCGAAACCGTCTGGCCCGTAGATCTTTTCGTCATCGACCCACCATTGCGGCGCTGGACGTGTGAAATCGGTCCCGGTGGAATACCAGTGCGATTCTTCGCGAACGATGACCTCGCCGCTGCGGGGGCAGCTCACCGAGTCGTTCGCCCAGCTTCCCCCGGCGGCCACCCACACAACATGCGGGCAGTCGTAAGCCGCCGACGTCATCAACACGTCGTCGCAGTTTGCGACGATCACGGCTTCCGGGTGACGGGACAGCCCGGTCCGCAGGGTGCGTTCGATGTGGTTGATCTCACCGACCCGGTCGAGTTGGTCGCGGGACAGGTTCAACAACACGATCACCGCCGGGTGTACCGCATCCGCGACGTGCGGAACGTGCATCTCGTCCACCTCGAGGGCGGCCATTGACGCGTCCCGGTCGGCGGCCAGTGCCGCGATCAGGCCGGCGTCCATGTTGGCGCCCTCGCTGTTGGTCGCGACCGGGCCCAGGGTGCCCAGCGCTGCAGCCACCATTCGAGTGGTCGTCGACTTGCCATTGGTGCCGGTGATCACCGCGGTGCGCCGGCCCGCCCCGAGTTGCCGCAGAACCGACGGATCCAGCTTCATCGCCACCAGGCCGCCGATCATCGCCCCCGCGCCGCGGCCGGTGACGCGAGAGGCCCATCGTGCGGCCGATCCCAGCGCGAGCGCACAGCGTCCGCGCAGCCTCATGCGCGGTCGGCCGCGAAGCGGCATCTCAGGCTCTGTGGGCGACATCGCAGGTGAGTGTATTCCGACACGGACCCGAAGTCCCCCGGGCTGTCGGGGGTGCGTGCCATTCTGACGTCTGTGAGCCATACCTGGGGCAGGCCGGCGGGCGGTGACGCCGACGGCTGGGTAGTTGTCGACGTCGAGACCTCCGGTTTTCGGCCCGGTCATGCCCGGGTTCTGAGCATCGCCGCGCTGGCACTGGACCCCGACGGCCGGGTAGAGCACTCCGTGGTCAGCCTGCTCAATCCCGGGGTCGATCCGGGGCCCACCCACGTCCACGGGCTGACGTCGGAGATGCTCGAGGATCAGCCGACCTTCGCCGATATCGCCGCCGACGTCGCCGAGTTGATGCACGGGCGCACCCTGGTCGCCCACAACGCTCCGTTCGACTATTCCTTCCTCATCGCCGAGGCGGAGTTGGCCCGCACCGCACTGCCGGTGGACAACGTCATGTGCACGGTCGAGTTGACCAGGCGGCTGGATCTGGGTCTGGAGAATCTGCGGCTGGAAACCCTTGCGCGGCATTGGGATATCCCGCAAACCAAGGCCCACGACGCGTTCGATGACGCCCTGGTGCTGTCCCGGGTGCTCACCCCCGCACTGCAGCGGGCCCGGGATCGCGACATCTGGCTGCCGATTCGGCCGTTGAGCCGCCGAAAATGGCCGAACGGCTCGGTTACCCATGAGGAACTGCGACCGTTGAAGATGCTGGCGTCCCGGCTGGCCTGCCCGTACCTGAATCCGGGCCGCTATCAACGCGGCAGGCCGCTGGTTCAGGGCATGCGGGTGGCGCTCTCCGCAGAGGTCAAGCGCACCCACGAAGAGCTCGTCGAGCGCATCCTGCATGCCGGCCTGGCCTACGCCGAAGCCGTCGATCCGCAGACATCGCTGGTGATCTGCAACGAACCTCTTGCCGAGCAGGGCAAAGGCTTTCAAGCCCGGGAATTGGGCGTTCCAATGGTCTCCGATGAACAGTTCATGGACAGCGTCGGCGCGGTGGTCTGCGGCACCGACGTCGATGAGTTCGTGCAGTCGGTCAACCAGGGCCAGCAGTTCGCGCTGTTCTGACGTCGTAAACCAGGAGCGCTGATGAGAACCGAGCGGTTCGACTTCCCCAACGCCCAGGGCCACACCTTGACCGCCCTGCTCCAGCAGCCACCGGCAGCGGAGCCCACCAGTTATGCGCTATTCGCGCACTGCTTCACCTGCAGCAAGGACAGCCGCGCAGCCAGATGGATCTCCGATGCGCTCGCCGCCCGCGGCATCGCTGTTCTGCGCTTCGACTTCACCGGACTGGGCTCCAGCGAAGGCGAATTCGCCAACACCGACTTCTCCTCCAACATCGATGATCTGGTGGCTGCCGCCGACCACCTGCGCACCACTCGGCAGGCGCCGGCGCTGCTGATCGGACACAGCCTCGGCGGAGCTGCGGTACTGGCGGCGGCCGCCCGTATCCCCGAGTCGCGGGCGGTCGCCACCATCGGTGCCCCGTCGGACCCCAGCCATGTCACCAACCTGTTCGCCGATCAGATCACGGTGATCCGGGAACGCGGTGAGGGCGCTGTCAGCATCGGTGGGCGGGAGTTCCGCATCCGCCGCGATTTCCTCGATGACGTCGCCGAGCACCGCCTGCTCGACCAGGTCGCCGGTATGCGCAAGGCCCTGATGATTCTGCACTCGCCGACCGACCAGGTGGTTTCGATCGATAATGCGAGCGCCATCTTCACCGCCGCCCGGCACCCGAAAAGCTTCATCTCCCTCGACGGCGCCGATCATCTGCTGGCCCGCCGTTCCGACGCCCGCTACGCCGGAGACCTCATCGCGCAGTGGTGCCAGCGCTACCTCCCGCCGACGGCCGAGGTCCCGGCCGCAGAACAGTCCGCCGGCACGGTGGTGGTCGGCGAAACCGGCCAGGGCCGATTCCAGCAGTCGGTCACCATGGGCGAACACCGGCTAATCGCCGATGAACCGGTCGATGTGGGCGGTTCCGACAGTGGGCCGTCACCCTACGACCTGCTGCTGGCCGCACTTGGCGCCTGCACCTCGATGACACTACGGATGTACGCCGAGCGCAAAAGAATTCCGCTGGAGCATGTTTCGGTGTTGCTGCGGCACTCCAAGATCCACGCGTCCGATTGTGCGAACTGCGAAACCAGTCAGGGGCAGATCGACCGCATCGACCGCACCATCACCCTCGACGGAGACCTCGACGAGGCCACCCGGGCCCGCCTGCTGGCCATCGCCGACAAGTGCCCGGTGCACCGCACCCTGACCTCAGAGGTCGACATCCGCACCGCACTGGCCGATCCGCTCAGCGGCTCAGCCGCGCCGCCCGGTTGACCGCCGACACCACCGCACGCAGCGAGGCCGTGGTGATCGATGTGGCGATGCCCACACCCCACACCGTCTGACCACCCACCGACGCCTCGACATAGGCGGCGGCGGCGGCTTCCTGGCCGGCCGACATGGCGTGCTCGGAATAGTCCAGCACATGCACGTCGATGCCCACCCCGCCCAACGCGTCGACGAACGCCGCCAGCGGGCCGTTGCCCTCGCCGCGGATCTCGGTCTCCACCCCGTCGACTTTCACCGTCGCCTCGATGACGTCGGTACCGCCGTCGACCTCCGAGCCGATCACCCGCTGCCGGATGCGCTCCAGTGGCCGCACCGGTGCCAGGTACTCGTCGGCGAAGGCGTCCCACATCTCCTTGGACGACACCTCCCCGCCTTCCCCATCGGTGATCTTCTGGATGACCTGGCTGAACTCGATCTGCAGGCGGCGCGGCAGCACCAAACCGTGGTCGGCCTTCATGATGTAGGCAACCCCGCCCTTGCCGGACTGCGAATTCACCCGGATCACGGCCTCGTAGGTGCGGCCGACGTCCTTGGGGTCGATCGGCAGGTACGGCACCTGCCAGACAAGGTCGGCCTCGTCTACGTCCTCCTGGTCGGCGGAGATCTTCATGGCATCCAGGCCCTTGTTGATGGCGTCCTGGTGGCTGCCGGAGAACGCGGTGTAGACCAGATCGCCGCCGTAGGGATGCCGCTCATGCACCGGCAACTGGTTGCAGTGCTCAACGGTGCGGCGGATCTCGTCGATGTTGGAGAAGTCGATCTGCGGGTCCACACCGCGGGAGAACAGGTTCAGCCCCAGCGTCACCAGGCACACGTTCCCGGTGCGCTCACCGTTTCCGAACAGGCAGCCCTCGATCCGGTCGGCGCCGGCCTGATAACCCAATTCCGCTGCCGCAACAGCGGTTCCGCGGTCGTTGTGTGGATGCAGCGAGAGGATGATCGAGTTACGCCGCGCCAGGTTGCGGCTCATCCACTCGATGGAGTCGGCGTAGACGTTGGGGGTGGTCATCTCGACGGTGGCCGGCAGGTTGACGATCAGCGGCCACTCCGGCGTGGGCTCGATGACGTCGGCGACGGCGTCACAGACCTCCACCGCGTAGGCCAGTTCGGTTCCGGTGTAGGACTCCGGGGAGTATTCGTAGCGCCACCGGGTGCCGGGGTGTTTAGCCTGTTCCGCCAAGCACTTGCGGGCACCGTCGGTGGCGATCTTCTTGACCTCGTCGCGGTCAGCCCGGAACACCACCCTGCGCTGCAGGATGGAGGTGGAGTTGTAGAAGTGCACGATGACGTTCGGTGCGCCGTGGCAGGCCTGGAACGTCCGCTCGATCAGTTCTGGTCGGCACTGGGTCAGCACCTGGATCGTCACATCATCGGGGATCGCGCCCTGCTCGACGATGTCGCGGACGAAGTCGAAATCGGTTTGGCTGGCCGAGGGGAAGCCGACCTCGATCTCCTTGTAGCCCATCCGCACCAGCAGTTCGAACATCCGCCGCTTGCGGGCCGGGCTCATCGGGTCGATCAGGGCCTGGTTGCCGTCGCGCAGGTCCACCGCACACCACATCGGGGCGTGGGTGATCACGGTGTCCGGCCAGGTCCGGTCAGGCAGGCTGATGTGCTCGACTTCGGCGAAGAACGGGCGGTAGCGGTCTACCGGCATCGCGGTGCCGCGCTGGGTGTTCCACACGGGCTGGCCCTCGCGGGGCGGGCCGGCGGGGGTTCTGATGGTGCGGGCCGATACGTAGGCGTCGACCGAATCAAAATTCTGGGTGTTCACGATTTCGCTCCGGGAAGTTGAAAGGGGACTTCAGACCGGCGCAACACGACCACCCGCGACGGGAAGCCGGTCTAGATCAGGCCCCGCCGCGGCGTCCGAGAAGGAGCACCCGCTGCACGAAAACCACTGTACTCCGGTTGCCCCGGCGGGCATAGTCGCTGGTATAGCGCCACCCACCCGGCCGCGCTACCGCCAGGGCCGGCCCCAGCTGTCGCCGAAGGCGATTTCACTCAGCGGTTTGCGGCTTCGCGGCGCGGCGTCCCGTTCGGCGATCTCCGGATCCACGCGGTCGTAGTCGGCCAGTGACCCGACCGCGATGACCATCAGCGGCCGGACCTGATCGGGAATGGCGAAGGCGGTCCGGGCTCCGTCGACGTCGAATCCGGCCATCGGGTGGGTGATCAGACCGCGCGACACCGCCTCGATGATGAGGTTGGCTTCGGCCGCCCCGGCGTCGACTGCGCTGTAGAGAGCGGTGTCGGAGTCGTCGCCTTCGTCGGCGCAGATCAGGATCAGCGCGGCGGCGGCCTGGGCGTAGCCGTTTCCGCGGCTGAGCAGGCCGGCCAGGGTGGAATAGGTGCCGTCGCCGCGAATTCCCACCACGAAGCCCACGGGCTGCCGTCGGCCCCAGGTTGCGGCCCACCGGGCGGCCTCGAGCAGGGCGGTCACCTGCTCGGCGGTCACCGTGGCATCGGGATCGAAAGCCCGTGGACTCCAGCGCTGAGCTATCGGCGGGTGAATGGGAACGCTGGTCTGGGCTAGCCGATCCGCGGGCTGGTCAGGCATCGCAGTGAGATTACCCGCGGATCCGCGCGGCGATAGCCCCCTTATCCTTAGTGGCGACCCAACCCCCGGAGAGGGACGACAGTGGCGCTCGTCGTGCAGAAGTACGGCGGATCCTCGGTGGCCGACGCCGAGCGGATCCGCCGGGTCGCCCAGCGCATCGTGGAAACCAAGAAGCAGGGCAATGACGTGGTCGTGGTGGTCTCGGCGATGGGTGACACCACCGATGACCTGCTCGACCTGGCCCGCCAGGTGTGCCCGGCCCCGCCGCCGCGCGAACTGGACATGCTGCTGACCGCAGGGGAGCGGATCTCCAACGCCCTGGTCGCCATGGCCATCGAATCCCTCGGCGCCCAGGCGCGCTCGTTCACCGGATCCCAAGCCGGGGTCATCACCACCGGAACGCACGGCAACGCCAAGATCATCGACGTCACTCCCGGCCGGCTGCGCTCAGCCCTCGACGAGGGTCAGATCGTGTTGGTCGCCGGGTTCCAGGGGGTCAGCCAGGACAGCAAGGACGTCACCACGCTGGGCCGCGGTGGCTCCGACACCACCGCGGTCGCGTTGGCCGCCGCCCTGCACGCTGACGTTTGCGAGATCTACACCGACGTCGACGGTGTCTTCACCGCCGACCCGCGCATCGTGCCCAATGCGCGCCGCCTGGACACCGTCACTTTCGAGGAGATGCTCGAGATGGCGGCCTGCGGGGCCAAGGTTCTGATGCTGCGCTGCGTGGAATACGCCCGCCGCTATCACGTTCCGATTCACGTCCGGTCGTCGTACTCCGACAAGCCCGGCACCATCGTCACCGGATCGATTGAGGACACCGCCATGGAAGACGCCATCCTGACCGGAGTTGCCCACGACCGCAGCGAGGCCAAGGTCACCGTTGTCGGAGTGCCCGATGTTCCGGGTTATGCCGCCAAGGTCTTTCGTGCCGTCGCCGACGCTGATGTCAACATCGACATGGTGCTGCAGAACATCTCCAAGGTGGAGGACGGCAAGACCGACATCACCTTCACCTGCTCTCGCGACTCCGCGCCGACGGCGGTGGAGAAGCTCACCTCGCTGCAGAGCGAGATCGGTTTCACCAGTGTGCTTTCCGACGACCACATCGGCAAGGTGTCGCTGGTGGGCGCCGGCATGCGCAGCCACCCCGGTGTCACGGCGACGTTCTGCGAGGCGCTGGCACGGGTGGGCATCAACATTGACCTCATCTCCACCTCTGAAATCCGAATTTCAGTGCTGATCAAGGACTCTGAACTCGACAAGGCTGTCGCTGCACTGCACGAGGCGTTCGGACTCGGCGGCGCGGAAGAGGCTGTTGTCTACGCCGGGACGGGGCGGTAGGCCGTGGTCCACATCGGAGTCGTCGGCGCCACCGGACAGGTCGGCGTCGTCATGCGAAACCTGTTGGAAGAACGCAACTTTCCCGCAACGAGCGTGCGGTTCTTCGCCTCGTCGCGGTCAGCTGGCCGCAAACTGCCGTTCCGGGGGCGGGAGATCGAAGTCGAGGACGCCGAGACTGCCGACCCGACTGGCCTGAACATTGCGTTGTTCTCCGCCGGGGCCACCATGTCGAGGGTGCAGGCGCTGCGCTTCGCCGACGCCGGGGTGATCGTGATCGACAACTCCTCGGCCTGGCGCAAGGACCCCGATGTCCCCCTGGTCGTCAGCGAGGTCAACTTCGACCG
>Ga0164292_10003256_pt1 | contig 13301 bp, 11 predicted proteins | sample GEODES117metaG_FD_111486 | JGI IMG/M metagenome (GOLD analysis project Ga0164292, IMG submission 111486) | Eutrophic lake water microbial communities from Lake Mendota, Wisconsin, USA - GEODES117 metaG | ecosystem: Environmental > Aquatic > Freshwater > Lake | place: USA: Lake Mendota... | reverse complement strand
TGTTTTATCGATCAAATTAATAGTATTATCAAAGAATTTTATTCGCTCACCACATACTTTACAAAAAGATGCAAACTCATCATAGGTAATATAAGTGTCTTCAAACTCTATAGAAGTCATAATTTGAATATCAATAAAATGTTTACATGAATTAGCAATAATAGAACGTGAATTATGAATACTAGAATATTTTACTATATCTTTGATTGAGCTTGAGATAATTTTAAAGTCTACACTGGGCTCATGATCTCTTAAAATATTATTATTGCTTAATAGAGATAGATATTTTTCTATTTTAATATCATGATCTACAAAATCATCAACTTTAATTTGACCTATAGCTTTATTACCAAAACATTTTATAATTGCTTGCTTATAGTCTGTTGGAGTAATTAACCTCATAGCATATATATTTGATTGATCTTCAAAAGTTGTATAGGAGCTAGATATTTCTAAGGAAGACGATGGACGAACTATTAATCTTCCAACTAATAGATTCTGGAACTTATTAATATATTCGATTTTAGAATACATCTGATCAATAATATGGAAATCAATAGGAATTAATTCATGTTGATTAACTTCTACTTCTGTAGGCTGTGAGTCTTTTTTATTAATCATTAGACCAAGATGTTCAACCTCAATAAAAACAGGTATCATAAGCTCATGGAATATTAAATACAAATTATTAGACTTAGTTGAAACAATTTTGTTTATTTTCTTAGATATCAAAACTACATTCATTGCTAATTCTAATATAAGTTCATTTGTCTCATGAGGATTATAATACAATAATTCAATAATATTAGCAATAAGCTGTTTTGTAACTAAACCTGCCCAAGTGAGATTAGGTAAATAATAAATCTTATTTGATACACAAATTCTAATTACATCCTCAAGCTTCATATTAGGCTGTAATTCTATATACTGTCTGAGTGATTCAACTAATGTGATTAATGCTTTTTGGCTCATCTTAAATATGAATTTAAAAATAGTAAGAAAGTATATCAAGGAACTATTAAAGCTATGTATTCAGAGAAAATTAGAAAGTTTAGAAAATTATCAAATGTATAAAAATTTTAATTTATTAATTAATATTCCTATACTTTTATTTTCTTCTCTATCATGTTTTACTTCAGCAATTATTGTCAATAGTAGTATTAATCCTACAGTTGCTGTACCTTATAATATTAATGTAACAGGATTAATTGTTAGCACAATTTTAACTATCTTTACAGGTACAAAAGAACTCTTAAGTTATGGAGATAAAGCTGCTAAAGCTCAGAAAAATATTATATTATTAGATCGTTTAATAAGATCAATTAAAAGAGATCTATTTTTGATGGATTCTAACATAGATCCAATATCAGAAGAGTTGATCAAGCATATACTTGATAAAATTCATAATGATCTAGATCAATGTTTAAATGATTCTACTATTAGTATTCACAATATTGAAAAACAATTTAATCTTGAAAAGGACATATTAATTATTAACTCCAATTCTAATAAAGTTAATTCTGTTGATAAAGCTGATTCTGTTGATAAAGCTGATTCTGTGGATAAAGCTGATTCTGTAGATCAAATAGACGAAACTAAAAATCTATAAATATATTCATTTAAATTTCTTCATAATACTTTACCAGTGTTAAAGCTTTAAGAAACATTACTTTTAGGCTAATAAGGATCAATCAAGAATATTAGAACTTAATAAAAAGATCATTATGAGTCAATTTGACCAAACAGTTGATAATATAACAGCTATGATTCTTAGACCAGACAAATCTAAAATCTCTAGAGCTAATAATTCATCAGCAATACTTAGAAATCATATACCTGCATTTCAAGATTTTAAACTAGAGTTTTTACCATGGTTATTTAAGAAGGATGAACTTATAACTTTATATGATGATAAGACCTTAATTCAATTAAGATGGAATGGTATTGAGTTTGGAACTAAAAATAATTATCCTCCAGTAATTTGTCAAGAAAGACAAGAATCTTTTACTAACGACTGTAGGATTAATTATACTTTAATTAAGGATGGCAAGGATGAAATTACTTATAGCACTTCACTATCAATTCCTATGATTTGTAACACTGGTGAGACAGATCCTTGGGGCATTAAAGAAATTGATCCAAGACAATACCTCCATGGAGGATTTACTCTTACAGGCAAAGGAATGGTAAAATATCCTGTAAGTATTGAAGATGATAAACATACTCTTGGTCAAATCAATCGAAAGTTAATTAATAACAACACAATACAATTCTCATTTTATGTAGATAAGGATATGATCAGATCATATCAAAAAGGCCAAATCCCACAATTCTTCAAAATAACATTTGATACAAATCAATGTGATATGGTTGTTAGCTGTAATAATAATAATATAGACTTAAGATTACCTTCAGTCAATATTATAATCTTATGTGCTTATCTTACTAATAGAAGTTTGGATGAAGTTAAACAAAGCTTAAAGCTTGTTGACTATGGTGATAATATCTACATACACAGTACTATTGATATTATCTTTAATCGTGCTGAGGAGGTATTAGATAAGAAAACTATTAATGAATACATTACAGAAACTCTAAGTGATGAGAAAGCATCAAGTGTAATTGTTATTACAAATTTGATGTTTCAGTATAATATGTTTAGCTCTAATCCAATGATAGCTAAAGGACTTATGTTAGAAATTCAAATTAGAAGAATGTTAATGGCTCTCTATAGTCCATTATATTATCCTGATCGTGATTCATTGATCAGAAAGAGATATCTTTGTGCTGCAAAATATTTTGCTAAAATATTTAGCGATAAAATTCATGAAATATCTATGTTACCATCAAACTACTATAAAATCAAAGACACAGCTCCAGATGTAAGCAAAATCTATAAAGATGTAGAAAAGATCTTAGGTAATATTGTCTCTACTATTAATAGTGATATTAGTACAGGATCATTTGATAAAAGAACTGGTGTTTGGGTTCATGATGGTTATACTTCTGCTATTAATAGTATTTCTCGATTAACCTCAACTGTCAAGAAGCTACAAAAAGATATTACCAAAGACTTACAGTTTAGATATTTCCAAAACTCACAATTTATGTTCCAATGTCCTTCAGATGTTCCAGAACATGGTGAGAATGTTGGTTTGGTAAATAGCACAACAGTCATTACCTCAATCTGTACTATATTTCCTAATCAAAAGCAAGATGCTGTAGAAAAGATAATTAAATGTATTAGAGAGTTTAGAAAACAAACTAAATCTACAGGTAATATTAATCAATTCATAGTTATCATTGATGATATGGTAATTAATAGGATTGATCATAATAATGCATATACACTTTATCAACTTCTTAGAAAGAATAAACGCTTAGGTTTATTTGGTAGAAATGATATAGGAATAGTGATTGATAATTATTTGAACGAGATAAGAATTAATATTGATAGTGGACGCTTAATACAACCAATATTGGTAGTTAATAATGGCATATTAGAATTATCCAAACTACCTCTTGAGGAGATAGAGAAGTTTATTCAATTTAAGGATAATAACATTAATGACTTTATGAGGAAATATCCAGATGTTTTAGAATATGTTGATTGTGATATGATTCAAGTTCCATCTAAGAGAACAAATTATATTACTCTTACAGTTCAAGAATTCTACAGTCTACCAGAAGATGAAAGAATGAATATTGACTTTTGTGGCTTAGCTCCATGGGGATATTTTGGATGGAATATCAATCATAGAATTCTTTGTAATTTTAGTGAGGCAATCAGAAATGTATTTTATTGCTCGTTAGCTAAGTCAGCTATTCATAATAAGATCCTTTGTAAGAATACTTTTGATAATTATCATAACTCTTTATATACTTTTACTCCTATTTTTGATAATCCTGTAATTAGAGCTTCACATATGGCTAAGTTAGGATATTGCCAAGTCTTATGGGTTTTAGTTATGCCTTATATGAATGGCTTAAATCAAGAAGATGGTGTGATAGTTAATAGAGATTCTGTTCATGCTGGAATGTTAAGTTCTATACAGGTTACGAAGCATGTGATTAGTGTTGATAAAGCAGCAAGAACAGATTCAACAGATAAAGTAATTTTACACTCTAACCAAAGCAAGATTAATCCTATTACAGGTTTACCATTTCTTAATGCAGTACTTAAGAAAGGAGATGCTTTAGTTAGAGATTTTGAGCTGATCAACTCCAACAAGAATGGTATTACTCATAAAGATAATAGTGAGACATATTTTGACTTTAATACAGCAAGAGTTGAGAAAGTCTATATTGATCCTGCAAAACCTAGTATTGTAAATCTATTGCTTGTAAGTCATAGTGATTTGATTAATGGAGATAAAGTTAGTTCTTTAGGAGCTCAAAAATCAACTGTGGTAAGTATAGTTAATAGACAAGAATTACCTCATACTCCTGATGGTATGTATCCAAATTTAATTATGAGTCCTACAGGTATTTGTACAAGAAAGACTTTTAGTATGGTTACATCTATTGCTACATTCTTGGGTGCTATTTTAAACAAGTCTGATCCTGATGAGCAGACAAGATTCAAATCTAGCATTAGAGTCAGAATGGGTCCAATAGAAAATAATTATGATTGGGTTAAGACTACAGATGAGACTATTAAGAAGTTTGATAAAGCAAAAGCAGCATATGACTCATGGCCTGGACAAAAGTCTGTTGATTTAGCTAATTCTTTATTTGATATGGTTCATCCTTATACAAATGAAATTATTAAAGCATCTTTTGCTCCATTTGATTATTTCAAAAGCAGACATTTGGTAAACTCCAAAAAGAAGAATATTTGTAATAAAGGTAGAATAAGTGAAGATACCCATCAAGCTACAGCTAATAGGAAAAGTGGTGGTGCACCAAAGTTTGATGAGATGACTAGAAATGTTATATTAGTTTTAGGTGCAGCATTTACACTTAAAGAACTTTTAAGTGAACCAGAAGATAGAAGAGAATCTGTTTGTTTATGCAAAACATGTAGTTGTGTAGCTAGATATGTTGATAATGGAGATGAAAGCTATTATGTATGTGATATATGTTTGAATAAATATAATGAATGTTCAATAATTAAAATTGAGCTTACATATGCTGCTAGAAAGTTTCTAGTTCTTCCTATAGCACGAGGTGTATCAATAATTTTAAATACCAAACAATATAATGGTCCTTTGATGGAAATTAAGAATGAGTGAAAGATTAAGTCATTATTAGTTTTTGAACTTGATTAAACAGTTTATTGAATAACTTTAGCAATATTAGTTAATATCTTCTTTTGGATACTTGATCCTTGAGTAATAGTAACTTGATCAATACTATGACTTACGAATAAAGTTATATAATAGCTAATATTCATTAATGCTTCAAAATTATTTTCTATATGATTAACCTCAGTAAAATAATCAACATCTTTTGAGATACGATATAATTCTATCTTTTTAATTGTAAACTGTTTGTTAGGGATAGATAGGTTATAATTAAACTGTAGTAAGTTATCAAAATTAAATTTACTCTCATTATGCTCAGGGTTAATTGAAATAGGTGTATATAAGTATTTTGTATTATCTAAGAGATAGAAGTTATCAGCTATAGAGTTGTTAATAATAACTTGATTATCATTATTAGATTTATATTTCAAAATGTAACTATCAAGTAATTTGCTTTTGAATATATTTGGGCCATTATGAAAATAATTCCAAATAATATAATTAGGTGAATTTAAAGCTCTATTATCTTCACCAAAAGTCCTAAATAGATTAATAGGTAGAGATGCATATTGTGATTCAATTTTATGATCTATATGAGTAGTAATAATTGATTTTGATAATGAATCATAATATCCTTCAATAGCTTTTATCTTCTCTGAGATATTAAAACCGTTAAGCCAAACATTATCAATAGGAACAGTATCATCTTTAGCTTTATTAACATCTCTGACTTTTGTGATAGTTAATAGATTAGTATGATAATACAATTTGCTATTAGGTGGTATTCTTAAAATACTAATTCTTATAATTCTCTTTTGGTGAGGGTTATTTGGATTAGGAATAATAACTTGTCCATTATTGACTTCAATAAGATTAGCTGTTGAGGGATAGATATCAGAAATATTTGTTGACTCTGGTAATAATACTAATAGATGCTTTGTTAGAAATTTCAAATATTGATTTACAACATCATCTTCATCTTTCCAAGCTGAAAATAGTAATGGGTAGAGTTGACCATTAAGATCACAATCTTGTCTAACTTCAAATCTTCTACAACCTTCAATCTCCATAATTGTATGATCTTTAGATTCACTAATATTTTTAGCAAGAGTTTTAGATGGTAAATCAACAAATGGAACATAAGGTGTTCTAGCTGTATTCTTCTTAGTATAAACTTCAATATGGAGCTTATAATCACTGTAGCTTGTTGTATCAAGTTTATAAAGAGGACATGAATTAATTACATTTGATGGATGTCTCATAGTGAGGTCAACTTTAATATCATCATTAGGAGCTAAGAATAATAAGTTTTTAGGAAAGTTTAAGCCAAATGGTAAAGGTAACAAAACTTTAATTAATTCACTATCTTTGATTGTTTGTGATTGATCAATTCCTACATTTATTTGTCTTAGTCTTGTATTATGACCTGCATCTTGTAGAATTTGATCAGCATTTTTCATACCTAAGATTTGGTTTAGAAAATAGTCACTTTCAAACGTCATTGTAGATTGTCCTATTTTAATATTAACTTTTTCAATTGCAGCATAGCCAAAAAAATCACACATAGAAATTGTATTAACTCCTCCAACAACTGGAGATTTAAAGCTTAGCATCATATGGCCTAAGAAATATTCATTATCATCTCTTAGGTCAGAATATTTAAAAGATGGATTTAGAGTTGTTGATGATGATTCTAAGATAATTTTATGCTTTATAAATCCTATAGGTTTAATCTTTCTCATAGAGAAGATATCAATTGCTTCTTTGTTTGAAAATAAGTTTAAGAGTTCTTCTTTTGATTCGTTCCAGATTTCGTTGTCACCCATTTAATACTTATAAGGAAAAGTTCAATAAGGATAATAGGAAACAATATATACATAGACCAGTGGTGGGCTACTTGCATTAAGAAGAATAGCATAACTAGATATAATAAGCCTAAATATAGAAATAATATATTGATTAATTTTTGTTTGCTATAATAAGCGATAAGATGATAACAAGTATAATAGAATAGATACTTAATCCAAATAAACCAAACTTCTACCTCAATAAAGAGTTTTGTTTGATCACTAGAGATTTGCTTCAAATATATCTCATAAGACATTTATGATAGATATATTTGAATGATAATAATCTTAGGAAAGAATCAATCATTGACTCTAAAGATTAAATGGATGATAAAGAAGCTAACTCTCAAGATTCTATGATTTGGGGTAAAGGATATTGGCTATTAATTTGGACAGTCTTATATGATACTAAAAGATTTCCATTATTGACTGATGTAAAAGAGTATATTGATCTTATAGCTAGAAATCTGCCTTGTGGTGATTGTAGAAATCATATTATGTCTCATATGAACACTTATAATATAATGACTGGTAATGACGATAGAGAGTTTATTAAAAAATTCTTTATTCGTGTTTATATGGCTACAGCTAGAACTCCAATCAAAATAGATTCAGTTCTAGCTTCCTTCTTAGATGAAAAATTTCCTACTATTAAGTAAGATTATTAATTACCAAAGATTATTAATTACCAAAGATTATTAATTACCAAAGATTATTAATTATCAAAGATTATTAAGCATAATATTATGTGTCTATCGTAGCTAAAATTGTATAAATAGAAATATGGAATCTTTAATAGCTCAAATATGGTCTGAGTACTATCAGTTAACAGAAAGAGATTTAGAATTCTTAAGAATACCTATTCGATCACAATTTAGAGGTATATATTATGGTATATATTGTGGGCCTTTAACAAATCAAAAATATGATACTTATTATAAGCAAGGTAGTAATAAGATAGGAGATCCAATTGATGGATTAGATCTAATTTGTATGCTACACGATCGTTACTTCTTATTACCTCATGCAGATTATATGATGATTGAAAGTGTTAAAGTCTTAATGAATTATGGTATGGTAAAAAATAGTTTTAATCCTGAAGCAGCAGATAGATTTGTTAAACTATTAAAGAAATTATTCTCTGTATATAGATTTATTTCTTTTAGAAAAAATAATTGAAAAAATACCAATAGACAATAATTTAAAAAATTACCAATAAATCATAGTATAATGGCAAATCAAACAAATATAATACCTAAGGAATCAGTTTTAATTTCAGAGCAATCAATTAATTCAAATCTCCAATTTGAATTAATTAAATATTGTGGCTTTGAAATTATAAGACTAAAAGCAAATAAATATTTTAATGCTTCTCAATTATGTTTTTCAACAGGTAAAAATTTTAAGAGATGGAAAGATCAACATTTAGATATTATATTACAGCTTCAAAAAGAGGTATATATGCAAAATCAGGGTGAGGTAATTATTAATATTAGAAATAAGGATAAATCTGGATATTATCTTCATCCTGACTTATTAATGTCTATCCTATTCTGGATATCACGTGAATATTTTTTATGCAAATCAAAATCAATTAGTAATGAATTTCAAAACGTAGGATACAATAGGATTAATAATTATATAAGTAATAATATAGATCTTAAAGATTCTCACTCAGTCAATATTACGAGCTGTAATAGTATGACACCAGATTTATTAACATCAGAATTATTAACATCAGAATTATTAAGACCTGAATTAATGACTCAAGGTTTAGAAGACAATATATCAAAAGCTGTTGAAACTCAATTAGCTAAAATATCTGATATTCAGATAAGAGAAAATCAAACTATCATTAATTCATTACAAGAATCTATATCATTAATGCTTGATCAGTATAAAACACAATTAAAGACTGTGGAGAAAACATTAGAGACGGTTAGTCAAAATATAAATTTGATTAATAATAATCTAAGCGCTATCACTAAGGATTTAAGCGTTATCACTAAGGATCATAGCGTTACTACTAATAACAAAGGTGAAGATAAATATGATTTCTATAGAACTAATCCTAAAACGCCTTATTAAAAATTTAACCTTACCAAAAAGATCATAATTACTTTCTTATACGATTATTAGGACTTAATATTATCATTAGGAGTTATACCTAGGTAAGTTATTATACTTAATTATTAACACTAATGAATTATAGTGCTAATATTTAAGTCGAGCTATATGACAAATAAGAATGATTTTAGAGATCAAATAATTTATCTTGCCCTTGTTGCGCCTATAGCTAAGAAGGTTCCAAGACTAGTTTTAGCAATTAAGGATAAGGCCATATAAGTATATTCTTGTGCTTTGAGCGGAAGTAATGGTACAAATCCAAATATTCCATAAAACATTAACATAACATATACAACACCATATACAAAATCAGGGATAGAAGCTCCAAGTTGTTTTGCTTCATTTAGTCGTTGATTAAATGAGCTGATTATAACAAATGATATACCAAACAAAAGCAGAAATCCTATTAGAATAGGAATTAGTGATTTTGTTGTCTCATACCAATAACCAGTTGACATAATAGCTATAGACATATAGATCATTAGACTAAAAGCATGTTGATCCTTTACACCTGAAACAATAATCATAATAGCTAACATAACAGTTGCACTAACACCATATTCAATCCATCTTAAAGGAGTTTGACCTTTAGCAATACTTTTAGAATAAATTTGCTTAGGATCAATTGCATAAAGCGCATGAGCTAATGATGTCCATAGATAAAAGAAAATCAAACCTCCTTTAATGAATTGGTCATAATTAAGATCAGCTTTAGAAGCCCATTGATTTGATCCTATAATACTATGAGAACGTGTATTAAACTCTAGACCAAAATTAGCAGGTACAACAATACATCCAATTACAATAGCTAATAGAGCATGAATAACAGAAAGAGAAATGTTAATACCTTTAAGATATTTCATTTTAATTATTACAAATATTGATCATAATATATTAACTTTGAGAATTATTCTTTTTGAATTAAACAATAATTAGTTTCAACTACATTTGATAAGGTTCCAGTTGTAGCTGAATTATTGTTTATTCTAAACTTTAATTGATCATTGCTATTTAGCTTAACTTTAGTTTGAAGAATTAGACCTGAAGTAGTGTTATAAGCTAATGATGATGTATGTACTACCCAAGTAGTACCTTTATCTCTGCTAACAAGCAAATCAACTGTAGGAGTTATAGAAGTAATATTGCTTAATCTAAGATATATAGAATATAACCCATTCTGTACAGCGGTCATTTTTGTATTACTTTCAATATATAAAACTTCTGAATCAACAACTGTCCATGTTAGATCAGGAGTTGAATTAGCAGCTATAGGTGTTGTATTAATTTTCATTCTCAAATAAGGAATTGAATCTCCTACGCCCATTTAATTAAAATAAGACCCATCATAAGAGTTATAAGGTTATAGAATATTAATAATTGAAATTTAATAATTAAAATTTAGTTCTAATCAATATTGAGATTTTTACTAATTAAGCATTTAAAGATCTAAAATATCAAAGTATTAATTACTATAATAAGATTTAAACAAATGGATTTTCAAACTCAAGAATTAATTGATTATCTCTATCAACCTCCAATCAATAATTTTAAATGTATTAAAGTTAATAAACAATCTTCTATAAAGGTTATAATTCAAAGGATAATTAATTATCTGTGTTTAATAAGCTATAATTTGTTTGGAATTGAAATTCAAATTAAGCTTTGGAATGATGTTAGAGCAATGCCAAGATTATTAAAAAAACTTACTCCTGAGACTAAATATTTTAATACACATTTGATATGGAGTAGTAACAATCCGTTTCATTTTAACACTAGAGTCTTAGGTGGTACCACTAGAGACTTAGGTGGTAACACTATTAGATACATAAGAGACAACCAATCACTTTCTAATTTCATATTTCAATCATATATCATTTGGAGATATTTGATTGATTATAGTGTTGATCTTGGTGAGAATAATCCTTTTACTAAGGCAATTATTAACTTAGCTGAAAGCACTAAAATTAATCAGTTAAATATTATATCAATGGTTTATGAATTTGAAGATGAGACTATAATCCATTATGCTTTGATCACTAACGATATGACTGTCTTAGCATATTTGATTGATAACAAGATTATTGAAATGACTAATTAAAGATTGAACTTAGATATAATAGTTAGCTTAAAGTGTTAATGTTTAGGATTATATCCATATCATAATATTTTGATTATACAACATAGTTATTTTTACTAGATTATTATAGTTAGTAATTATCTAGATCTTTATTATTAAAATAGCTCCTTATTAATATCATTTTTTAGCTAAGCATTATAATCTCTATTAGTTGAATAACAAAATATCTTTAGGCAAAAATTGAATTAATATTAAATTTTTATAGTTCCTTATTTAAGAAGATCTTCGAGTTATAAAAGCATTAACTATTAAAGCATTAATTATTAAAGCATTAATTATTAAAGCATTAACTACTAAGCATCACATTATAAAAATGAGTCGTATTAATGAAGATATACCAGCTAATGATAATATGATTATCATACCTCCTTTCCAGGTCTTAAAAGAAAAATTAATTAGTCAACAAGATAATACAATGGCTGAAGCTCTTAGTGATAAAGAAAATGCTTATAGAGAATTTGTAAAGAAGGTGTTGAGAGACGTAATTGTAGTTACAAGAATTAGAGGTTCATCTTTAGTCTTACTAGACTTAACCCAATATAAAATATTTAACAAAACTCTTTATTTGCCCTACACAGTCAAAAATGATAAATTTACAACACTTACAAAAGAGATGATAAAAGATGCTTCACTTAAGCAAAAATTAATTTGGCTAAAAGATATTTGCTTTGTTGGAGATTATATTAGTTTACATCTCCACCGTCTATATTTTAATCCTGAAGAAGTTCAAATCGTAACATTAACAGACCAGCAACGTGTTAGTGCATTAGTAAACTTACCCAAGAGTTTTATAAATCCTGAATATGATTTATTTGTTGACTGTTTAGCTAAAGGTGGGTTTTTTACAGGCATCACATCAAAGATATTCAGTCATATCAATAGCTTGAGGAAATTAAGAAATGAACTTCCTAATATAGAAGATTTGAATCTTAACACTTTGATCCTTAGTGATAACGCTTTAGATAGTAATCAAGCTACAAATCCACAGAAGATTAATTATGGAAATCCAGTTCTGAGTGAAGCAGAAGATGTTCATAATTTAATTCTTTGGGCTAATGTAGAATTAGGTATTGTATTAGAGAAAGTAGATACTTTTAGAGGTCTATTAAAAAATCTAATTAGCCTAAAAGATAATTAACCTAAAAATAATTAACCTAAAAGCTATGTAACCTAAAAGATAATTAACCTAAAAATAATTAACCTAAAAGCTATATAATCGTAAGTTCTATTAGAGATATAAGATATTATTATACCTTAGATATTATTATACCTTAGATATTATTATACCTTAGATATTATTATAACTTAGAAGAATACTAAGAGTAACTATTAATCTTAAGTCTAACTCAGTTATTATTATGTTTTAGCTATTAATAGCTAAAACAAGATTAAGCTATCATCTAATTGCTTCATTAACTCAGCTATTGTATTAACTGGTTGTAGATCAACATCTAGTTTATGCTTAGCCCACATAACAATATTATGTATATTGTTATTTGAGTCTATAAACGGATCTTTAAACTGAGACATTGATCTTAACAATCTATAAGATTGGATATATGTTTCTATTATTTCTGCTTGACCAATAAAACATTTATTATTAATTAATACACTAACACAAACATCAAACTTAGGGTCAGTCCATATAGGAATAGTAGAGATAAGATTAACGAACTCATTGTTAATTAGTCTAACATTAAAAGGATTAAAGTAAATATTTGCTTCTGCCTTTGAGTTCTGATCGAAATATGATGAGTTCTGATCGAAATAAGATACAATACTTTTAAGCCACTTAAGTCTAAGTTTGTGATCTGCTTTAGCTATTAAACTATCATCAATTTCTGTAGATTCTACCTGATCTAGTTTGATGTAAAAATTATCATTTGAATATGTAGTAGATTGAACATTAAACACATTATGAGATGATTCTTTATTAAAAATTAT